>Ga0209918_1000600_pt1 | contig 23136 bp, 18 predicted proteins | sample SalPonD_shore_MG_FD_185712 | JGI IMG/M metagenome (GOLD analysis project Ga0209918, IMG submission 185712) | Salt pond soil microbial communities from South San Francisco under conditions of wetland restoration - Salt Pond MetaG... | ecosystem: Environmental > Aquatic > Marine > Intertidal zone...
GGGGCCAAGACTGGCAGCCGATGCAGTTGAACTTGCCGCATACGCCCGTTAGAGATATGCGTATTCAGGATCGGGAAAACGATCTGGTGCTGGCCACGCACGGCCGCGGCTTCTGGATTCTGGATAACCTGAAACCACTGCGTCAACTCTCGGAGAAGGTTCAAAAGTCCGATGCTTATTTATTTGAACCCGAGCATGCTTATCTAATGGATGGAGGCAATTTTCACCGCGCAGGCGCAACTGTCGGAAAAAATCCGCCCAATGGTGCCGTAATTTTTTATACTCTGAAAAATAAGCCGGATAGTTCAACAACGGTTAAACTGGAATTTATGACCGATCAGGGCGACCATATTGCGACTTTTACAAACCATGCTCAAAAAACAGAATCAGGCGCTTCCGGAGAAGAAGGTTATCATGCCAATAATCATTCGAAAAAACTTCCGACAAAAGAGGGAATGAATCGCTTTGTCTGGGACCTGACGTATCCCGAGGTACAGAATCCCCCCAACCGGGTCTTGGGCTCGAGCGGTGGTACGTTAAACGGACCGAAGGTCGTGCCCGGCACCTATAAAGTGACATTGACCGTTGGGGATCAGAGCATGACCCAGTCGCTCAAAGTGGTAAAGGATCCGCGCATTGAGGCTTCACAAGCCGATTTGCAGGCTCAGCTTGAGCTATTGACTAAGATTCACGACAAGCAAAATAGAACCGCCAAGGCTGTTAACCACATCATTGCCGCTAAGAAGCAGATTAACGGCTATCTCGAAAAATTAAGTGATTATCCGCAAGTCGGAAAAGTTCGCGATGCTGCTCAACCTATTTTGGATAGCCTCCAGGCGGTAGAGGATGAGTTGTATCAGCCGGATATTCACAACCCGGAAGACGATTTGAATTACCCTGTCAAACTTTGGATTAAGCTGGCATCACTTAACACCTACGTCCGGTCGGCGTTTTCCAGGCCACCCGAGCAATCTTATACACTGTACGACAGCCTGTCAACGGCGGTAGATACGCAGCTGGATCGTCTAAAGCCCATCTTAAATAAACAGATTCCCCAGTTTAATAAGATGATTCGGGGGATGGATATTCCGGCGGTTTATCTTGATAAGCCCAAGAAATAATTGTTCAATTGAATAATTCCCCAAAGACATGCACCCTATTATGAAAAAGCAACCCATTTATTTTGTTCTCGGACTATTTCTACTGATTAGCAGTGTTTCTTTCGTCAGCCAGGCGCAAACCTATGATCGAAGCCTGTACAAATCATTGCAGTGGAGACCTATTGGTCCTTACCGGGCGGGACGTGCTTCAGCGGTTGCCGGGGTCGCCGGTCATCCCTATACTTTTTACTTCGGTGCAGCCGGCGGCGGTGTCTGGAAAACTACAAATGGCGGCAACGATTGGAAAAATATATCAGATGGCTTTTTCAATACCAGCGGGGTAGGGGCCATAGCTGTGGCTCCATCCGATCCCAATATCGTGTATGTGGGCATGGGGGAAACCAATATCAGGGGGAATGTTACGCCCGGCGATGGCGTCTATAAGTCAACCGACGGGGGGAAGACCTGGACCAATATCGGACTGGACAAAACGCATTTTATCAGCAAAATCGTGGTGGATCCGAAGAATCCCGATATTGTGATGGTGGCAGCGCTGGGGCATGTTTTTGGGGATAATCCCGAGCGCGGAATTTACCGATCGACAGATGGCGGTAAGACCTGGAACAAGGTGCTCTACAAAAATGAGAAGACGGGCGCCATTGATATGGTGATGAACCCCAGCAACCCTCGGGTGATTTACGCGGCGATGTGGCAAGCTTATCGCAATCCATGGAGCCTGTCCAGCGGCGGACCCGGCAGTGGCATTTATAAATCCACCGACGAGGGCAAAACATGGACCGAACTGAGCACAAATTCCGGTTTGCCGAAAGGGATCCTGGGCAAGATCGGTTTGGCAGTGTCGTATCAAAATCCGGATCGGGTATTTGCTATTATCGAAGCCCAGCACGGTGGAGTTTACCGTTCGGATGACGCCGGCAAAAGCTGGAAATTGATCAACGATCATCACAAGCTGACGTTGCGGCCCTGGTATTATTCCAAGATTTATGTCAATCCGGATGATGATAACAAACTCTACGTATTGGATGAAGGTTTTTATAATTCGGTGGATGGTGGCAAAAACTTCGAGGAAGTGCCCACGCCTCACGGCGACAATCATACCATGTGGATTAACCCCAATAACGGGAAAATTATGATTGAATCGAACGATGGCGGGGCCAATGTTTCGTATAATGGAGGAAAAACCTGGACCGAGCAGGATCAAAATACGGGGCAGTTTTATCATGTGAATCTTGACAATCGTTTTCCTTACCAGGTGTATGGCGCCCAGCAGGATGACGCTGCACTGACTATCAAAAGCCGGACGATGGGATATGGTATCACCAATAAAGATTGGTATTCGGTAGCCGGTGGCGAAAGTGGGTATATCGTGCCGAAACCGGATGCTCCATGGATTACCTTTGGCGGCGGATATGAAGGCGAATTGCAGCGTCATAATGAAAAAACGGGTGAAACCTATGCTGTTTCTCCCTGGCCAGTGGATCAGGATGGGGAAGGAGCTATCAAGCAGAAGTATCGCTTCAAATGGACGTTTCCTGTCACCTTTTCGGCTTTCAACCCGGATGCGCTTTATATTGGCAGTCAATACGTGATGAAAAGTACCGACAAAGGGCATAGCTGGAAGGTTATCAGCCCGGATCTGACGCGAGACGATGAGTCCAGGCAACAGCCGTCCGGCGGGCCGATTACGCGGGATGAGACCGGTACTGAAAATTACGATACGATCTTTTCGCTGGCAGAGTCACCGGTTAAAAAAGGAGTGATCTGGGCCGGTTCTGATGATGGGCTCATTCACATCACCCGGGATGGGGGCCAAAGCTGGCAGGATGTGACGCCTAAAAATCTGCCGGAGTGGGCCTTGGTAAGTATTATTGAGCCATCGTCACTTGATGCCGGTACGGCTTATGTGGCCGCCAATCGCTATATGAAAGATGATATGAAACCGTATCTGTTTAAGACAACCGACTATGGCGAGCATTGGAAAAAAATTACGAATGGCTTGCCGCAAGACGTATTTACCCGCGTGATTCGCGAGGATCCTGTCCGGAAGGATTTGCTTTATGCCGGCACCGAACGAGGCATCTGGGTTTCTTTTGATGATGGCGGTCACTGGCAATCGCTGCAAGAGAATTTGCCGGTCGTTTCGGTGCGGGATATCCGAATCCAGAAGCGAGAAAATGATTTGGTTATTGCTACGCATGGTCGCGGTTTCTGGATTTTGGATCACCTTAAGCCGCTGCGTCAAATGTCCGAGAAGGTGCAACAGGCCGATATGCACCTGTTTGAACCGGAACATGCTTACCTTGTGAGCGGCGGAAGTTACTCACGTTCGGGAATGACGGTGGGCCAGAATCCCGCGAATGGTTCGGTGCTGTTTTATACGCTCAAGCGGCCGGTTGATTCTATTCATTTAACGATCAAAACGGAATCCGGCGATACTGTTGCGACTTTTACCAATAAACAGCAATCCAATTCTGATTTTTATGAGGGTTCTTCAGCCGGGCATGGTGATTTGCCCAATGAATCCGGGATGAATCGATTCGTTTGGAATCTACGCTATCCCCGCGTTACTGAGGCAAAGGGCATCGAGTCGGGGACCTTCTACAGTGGTCAGGGACCTAAAGTGACGCCGGGTACCTATACGGTTGTATTGCAAAATGGAGCACAGTCGATGACTCAAAAACTTAAGGTAGTTCCGAATCCCAATAATCCGGCTTCGGATGCCGATTTTGCGGCGCGTCAGCATCTGCTGATGAAAATCTATCACGATCTTGATACGACTAATAAAACGGTGAATCGTATCGAGTCGATTCGTGAACAGCTAACCGGTTATATGGCCAAATTGAAAGATTATCCGAAACTTGATGAGCTACAAGCGGTCGCTAGTCCTATAAAAGATAGCTTGGATGCAATTGAAGCAGATCTCATCCAAAAGCATATTCAAACTAATGAGGATGTGCTGCGTTACCCAGTACAGTTGCATACCAAGTTTGGGGCCTTGCGATCGAAGGTGGGTGGCTCTTACGATCGCCCTACAGAATCGATGCAAAGTACCTACCAAATGCTCGATGAGGAGTTGCAAGGATTGCTCAAGCGGTGGGATACGATAACGAGCACGCTGATCCCAAGCTTCAATCAAAAGATAGATGAACTGCAGGTGCCGAATCCAGTTTACCTGAATCAGGATTGATTGGACTTATGAACTTGAACGTATTGTTATGAGCAACGTAGCATCACTAAATCGATAGTCAGGAGTAAAAATTATGCTTATAGGATTAATCTCTGATTCCCATGATTCGGTACCGAATATTGAGCAGGCGGTTTCTATTTTTAAAGATCGTGAAGTCGGTTTAGTCTTACACGCCGGAGATTTCTGCAGTCCGTTTACGATTCCACCGTTTGAAGGCCTGCCGTTGAAAGGTGTCTTCGGCAATAACGATGGGGATTATTACCTATTGATGAAAAAATGCGAAGCAATCGGGGCGGAATTGTTGGGATCCTTTGGAGAGCTTGAAATTGACGGTACAAAGATAGCGCTTTACCACGGGACTGATGCACCGATCACTGGGGCGCTGGAAAGATGTGGGAATTATGATATCGTTGTATCCGGACATACCCACCAAAAGAAAGCGGTAACCGTAGGTTCTACGCTGGCCGTTAACCCGGGCACAGCACACGGTTTTGGGGAAGAGGCTACCATTGCTTTATTGGATACAGCAGTAAGTGATATCGAATTTATAAACCTAAGTTAAGTTCTATTAGACTTACCATCTGGACGCTGGGTGTGCGGTCGGGCGGATCCGATAGGCTCCACAAACCGTTTCCTGGATGTTGCTTTTACCCACCGGACGGCAGAACCAGCTCAGCTCTACTACGCGCGAGGGTCCGATCGTGCTATAAAAATCGGTCCCTTGGCCCATGGAATCCGAGCGAATACCAGGAACCTTCCAAGAAAGAGCGCCTACAGGTATGCGGAGCATAGAGATGGTTCCCAACGCAGAGCATTGGGAACAAAATAGGTATTTTAATTTTGGGATTTCTTAACCATTACTACGTAGCTTAAAATCTTCCCCTCCCTATCTCCCATCAGTCGCTCCGCGGCTGATGGCCCGTTCGGCGCTCTGCGTCCCTTTTGGCACTGATCAGATCAGAAGCTATTCCTTTCTGGTTTTGCACCAGAAGTGCTAAACCAGATAAAGGCTTACCATTTTACTCATCCGCCTTCAAGCAAGAATGCAGATGAGGGATGACAGAGGATTAGTTTCGACTTTAAATTTTATATCGAAATGATGCTAAAGCTAAATGGATTGGGAAGGGGTCGTATCATGCTATAATACGACCCATAGCCCATTAATAATTAGTCCAAATTCTTACAAACGGCTTCGGTAAAGGTAGTCGTAGAACCGGTTCCCCCAATGTCTGCCGTGCATACCGAATGGTCTTCTAACGTATAATGAACAGCTTGTCTTATGCGGTCAGCGAGGGCATTTTCTCCTACGTGTTCCAGCATCAGGAGGGAGGATAATATGAAAGCAACAGGATTAGCTTTATTTTGACCTGCGATATCAGGAGCCGAACCATGTACGGCTTCGAACATAGCCGCGTCATCACCAATATTGGCTGCGCCGGTTACCCCCAACCCACCAACAAGTCCCGAAGCAAGATCAGAAAGAATATCTCCAAAAAGATTGGTGGTAACAATAACTTCGAACTGTTCCGGCCGCATGACCATCTGCATGGCCATGTTATCAACAATCAAATCTTCATACTCAACTTCCGGATATTCTTCAGCAATTTGGTTTCCAATTTCCAGGAAAAGACCAGAGGTGTATTTTAAAATGTTGGCCTTGTGAACAAGCGTTACTTTTTTCCGGTCGTTCTTTTTGGCATATTCGAAAGCGGCCCGGATGATTTTTTTACTAGCTTTTCGTGTAATAACAGCGATACTCTCGGCGTGACTATCTTCCTCGATCCATTGTTCCTTACCGATATAAAGTCCTTCGGTATTTTCCCGGAACATTACCAAATCCACATCATCAAAATGACTTTTAACATTCGGTAATGTTTTGGCAGGACGAATATTACTATGGAGATCAAATTGTTTGCGTAAAGCCACATTTACCGAACGAAAACCGGCGCCAACGGGAGTTGTTAACGGGCCTTTTAGAGCGATGCGATATTTGTCAATAGCTTCAAGGGTTTCATCAGGAAGGGGGTTTCCCAGCTCTTCATATGCGCCAAGTCCCGCCTTGCAACGTATCCAGTTGATGTCCGCTCCTGCTTTATCCAGAATAGTAGTTACAGATTCAGTGATTTCGGGGCCAATACCGTCTCCGGGTATTAATACGATGTCGTGCATGAAAATTGCGGTCTTTCTTTTAAACTCTTAATTATCATTTTGATCCTTATTTTAATCGAGCGCCAAAGATACGAATATTAGCTCTCTATATCAGGAATAATATGCTATATTCATTTTAAATAAGCACCGACCGCAATAGTATATTATCACAGAATAGTTGAGTATTTCGGGATAGTTGTTTGTCTCGAAAAAACGTTTTACTCGTCAGAGATTTTAAGTACGGCAGATCCCTCAAAATTACCTTCTCTTAGATCATTTAAAGCTTCATTTGCATCCTCAAGTGAGTAAAGTGTAATATTGGATTTGACCGGCACTTCCGGAGCCAGTTGCATAAAGTCTATCCCGTCTTGTCGCGTAAGGTTTGCCACGGATTCGATAGAACGTTCCTCCCACAAATCGTTGTAAGGGAAACTCGGAATATCACTCATGTGTATGCCGGCGCAAACTACCTTGCCCCCTTTTTTGAGGGCTTTTAAAGCCTGCGGGACCAGCTTGCCAACGGGTGCAAAGATGACCGCAGCATCCAGCTTTTTCGGGGGCAGGGTTTCGGATCCGCCAGCCCAGATTGCGCCCAGTGAACGGGCAAATTTTTGTCCCTCGGTGTCGCCGGGACGTGTGAATGCATACACTTCTTTGTTTTGATAAAGGGCAACTTGCGTTAAAATGTGAGCGGCCGATCCAAATCCATAAAAGCCTAGTTTTTGGGCATCACCGGTTTTACGCAGTGAACGGTAGCCAATAAGGCCGGCGCATAGCAGGGGAGCAGCCTGTACGGCGGGATATTCCTCTGGGATTGGGAAACAAAAACGAGCATCAGCGACCGTGTATTCGGCGAATCCACCATTAATATTGTAACCGGTAAAGCGGGCATTGTCGCATAAATTTTCCTGGTCATTATGACAAAATTCGCATTCCCCACAGGTGTATCCCAGCCAGGGAACGCCCACTTTGTCGCCCTTATTAAAATCGGTAACGTTATTTCCGATTTCTTCGACTGTGCCTACAATCTGATGGCCGAGTATAAGAGGCAGGTCGGGATGTTCCAGTTCTCCGTCCACGATATGCAGGTCCGTGCGACAAACGCCGCAGGTTTGGATTTTCAGAAGCAGTTGCTGGTCGCTCGGTTCGGGTTTGGGTACATCACGAAGCTCGAGCGGCTTACCAACCGAATGTAAAAGCATAGCTTTCATAGATTAAAACCTCCGCCGACGTTTCCTTTGGAGTTTGCGATCCAGGCTGTGTTTTCCGGGCCCTGTAAACAATAGGCTAAGAAACACAATGCCCACTTCGATACTGTGTGAATAGATGGCGAAATCATTTCCTGCTCCGATACTCTTAAAAGTGGCAACAAACATCACGATAAGTAAAAGGATGAGGCTTGGGGTAAAGAATAATCCCAGCAGTAAAAAGATGCCTCCAAAAAATTCTGTAACTCCGGCCATAAATCCGAAAAACATGGGAGTAAAGTGTATCCCCAAATATTGCATCGCCCCGCCAACCTCTGTCCATTTTTCCGGTCCTCCAAACATTTTCGGGTATCCGTGCAAGATAAACATGATTCCCAGTCCGATGCGTAAGACTAATAAGCCTATATTGCGTAAATTATTTCGATTGCGGGGTCCTATCATTTACAAAATGTCATTGTTGGTTACAGGTAACATGATAAAGCAAAGAACACCAGGGAAAGCTCTAAAACCAATATTTTATTGCCGAATTTCATTAAGCGTAAGCTTATTTTGTTGAAGCTGCTCACTCTCAAACCAATTATACAATCCTTTGTGGTTAATATCGAACAACGAGGCTAGTTTGTTATTTAAATAATTGTAAATAATAAAAACGTTAAAGGAGATACCGGGGTGATAGCTGTATCAACGGTACGCTTACAATATAAGGTTAGGTGTAGGGAAATGGATTAAGTTTTTGTAGGTCGTTTGCTATTTAATTCAAGGCATGGAACTGTTTAAAAGGGGGTGGGTAGAATTGTCAAGAGGGTGAGATGGATAGCTTATCAGAAAGATAAAGCCAAGAAAATTCCATTCACTGTAACTTGTATTTATAATAAATGAGGAACCTATGAAATTGCTTAAAACCTTGTCTGTAATACTGATTTCACTATTGGTCTTTGCTTTTACTTCGAATATGAAGTCGGATAAGACTATTTCGAAATTGGTCGCTGAAAACCAAGATTTGTCCACATTATTGACGGCACTTAAATCAGCCGGTTTGGTTGAAACGTTAAAGGGTGAAGGACCATATACGGTTTTTGCACCAACGAATGAGGCTTTTGAAAAATTACCGGCGGGTAAGCTTGATGAGCTGTTAAAACCGGAGAACAAAGAGAAACTTGCCGGCATATTAAAGTACCATGTTGTATCCGGCGAACTGTATGCTTCTGATTTGGAAGATGGACAGATAATAGAAACACTTGATGGAAATAAAATAAAGATTTCGCTAAGTGATAATTCTATGGGTAATGAAAACGAAGACATGGAAGAGGATGACATGTCTGGCGTAAAGATAAATAATGCCCATGTGGTTAAATCTGATTTGGCGGCTTCTAATGGGGTCATTCATATCATTGACGGGGTAGTAATGGCATCTGATCTGAAGACTATTGGAGAAGTTAAACAGTAAATTTACTCCGAATCCAATTAAACATAAAAAGCGAGGATTTTGCAATCCTCGCTTTTTGTTTTTCAAAAGATATGGAAAAATTATTAGGCTGTTGCTTTAGCCTGGTGGGTAATTTTGGTTCCCAATACTTCGAGAAAAGCCGATATCCACTTAGGATGTCCCGGCCAGGCGGGGGTAGTTACCCAGTTGCCGTCAACAACTACTTCAGTTGCTTCCACATCTTTGTAATTGGCACCTGCGGCTTGCATCTCCGGACCGCAGGCTGGGTAAGCCGTGATTGTTTTTCCTTCTACGGCATCTGCTGCAGAAAGTAATTGTAATCCGTGGCAAATAGCCGCGATGGGTTTCTCTGTTTCTACAAAATGATTAATCATATCCAGAACGCCATCTTCGCGACGCAGGTACTCGGGGGCACGTCCGCCGGGCAGTACCAAGCCGTCATAATCTGAGGGATTGATCTTATCGAAAGTGGCATTCAGACCAAAATTGTGTCCCGGCTTTTCGCTATAGGTTTGGTCGCCCTCAAAGTCATGAATAGCAGTTTTTACCGATTCTCCTTTCTTCTTGCCGGGGCAGACGGCATGAACGGTATGTCCCACCATTTGCAGCGCCTGGAACGGCACCATAATTTCGTAGTCTTCTCCAAAATCTCCGACGATCATCAATAACTTTTTACCAGCCATAATTTTATTTCTTTTGATGTTAGTGTTGTTACAATAAGTACTATCATAACCGCATTAAAATAGCCAGCGTTTCTACGTTGTACATTTATCGATTAAACGGCTGATAAATTCGGCTTGGGCAGAATTAATTTTCTTTTTGGCTTCAAAAGGACCAAAATATTCAATTCTGTCTATCTCATAGAAAGTTTCTTTTTTGCCTGAATTGGGCGGCCATTCCATCTCGAAGATATTACTTTCAAAAATGAAATCATCGGGAATCTGGTACTCCAGGGCCCAGGCATATACGGTTTTGCCTCCTTTCTGCTGGATGGATCCCAATTCGATAAAATCGCCTTGGGGAAGAATGCCAATTTCCTCTTCGAATTCTCTTTTGGCTGCTTCCAGTAACTCTTCCCCATTTTCAACCTCACCCTTGGGAATCGACCACGCACCTTCATCTTTATTCTGCCAGTAAGGTCCGCCGGGATGGGCCAGCAACACTTGCAGGTTTGGTCTTCGGATGAACAGTAAAATACCGGCGCTGGTTTTAGCCATAAAAATAGTTTCAATCTTTGTTTATTGACAGTTGATTTTTTACATCCAATTCCAAGCCCAATTGGGGATAAGTTTTACCAACCAGGCAACAAGGCGCCACCGTTTGGTAATGTAGGCAATATTTTTCTTTTTGCGGATGGCACCGACTATCTGGCTGACGGCCTTTTCGGTCGGGGCCATCCAAAACAGTACGCCTTCGCCTTCTGTCATTTCGGATTCTACGAAGCCGGGCAAGATCGTAGTAACGGTAATGTCCGCATCTGAGTGGTTGGCTTTTTGGCGATAGCCCTGTAGGTACTTGTTGACAAAAGCTTTTGATGCATTATAAGGCACACTCAATCCCCAGCCAAACAGCGAAGCTATCGACGAAATGCCCACGATCTGTCCGTATCCCTGTTCTTCAAATTTATTAAAGCTGTAACTGGCCAGATTGGAAAATCCTCGGATATTCACATCAATCACCTGCAAGTCGGTGTCCCGGCCTTTTGATTTATCCCGGTAATTGGATATGCCGGCGTTGAGTACAATGATATCCAGGCCGCCCATCTTTTTGATGAGCTGATCCAGTTGCTTCACAGCATCTTCGGTATCAGTGACATCCATGTATTCAATGTGGATCCGGGTTTTCAGCTTGTTTTTAAGTTCTTCCAGTCGTTCCATTCGCCGCCCGGTAGCTCCTACGATATATCCACGGGTGTGCATCTGACGCGCCAATTCCCGACCGATGCCTGATGTAGCCCCGATGATGGCAATTTTCTTTGTCATATCAGAAAATAGTAGAATGTGAAATATTGTGGTACAAATTGATCCAGCCGGGATGGGTCTCTTCATCTCGAAAAACCGACGGATGCAGGATTTCTCCCAGTATGTGAGTGGAATCAACAAGTCGTGGTCCGGGCCGATTGAAATACTGATGTCCATCCAGTACAAAAACCTGACTATTTTCTACAGCGCGGAGCTGGTGCCATCCGTTCCGTGTAGTAAGTTGTTCAATTTCTTTCAGTGTTTTGTCGATAGAGTACCCACAGGGCATAATGGTGATAATATCGGGATTTAGTTTTTGGATGTCATACCGCTCCATGGTTGGAGAATGCTCTCCGGCTTGGGCGCCCAGCGGCCGTCCGCCGGCCAAAAGCATAAGTTCGGGGACCCAGTTGCCGGCCGACATCAGTGGATCCATCCATTCGATACCCAGTATTTTGGGGCGCCTCAATTTTCCAACTTTTTGTTGGATGGTTTGTAATTGGGATTTCATATGCCCCGTCAATTGTTCGGCCTCTTCTTCGGCATTAATTGCTTGGGCAATGGTGCGTATAGATTCGACCACCGACGAAAGATCAGAGGAGGAAACCGAAATGATCGTCACCTCGTCTCCCATCCGGGAATGAACAGCTTTTTCGACCTCATCAACCGAAGCGGCACAGACTTCGCAGTGGTCCTGAGTGATGATTACATCGGGCTTGAGATCAGCGAGCTGTTCTTCATCCACCCGGTAAACAGAAAGTCCTTCCTGCAGAAGGGCCTTCACCCGCTGATCAATCCCGTAGCTCGTGCCGCAGGCCTGGAATTTGGGTTCGGTACAGGCGGGCAGAGCAAGTACATCCGCCGGAAAATCACATTCATGGGAGCGTCCAACTAATTCGTCACCTTTACCGAGGGCCCAGACGATTTCGGTGGTGCTGGGTAACAGAGAAACAATGCGCATAATTGCCCATATTTTGTGTTGTCAGAGATAAAAAAACGTTGTTTTTACTGCCGATTCCATAAAATAAAAAATGATGTTAGACTTTTTGACCTAATTTTCGTTTTTACTATCAAAATATTGTTAAAAACTCCTAAATAGCCTGTTAAGGTAGGTTTTATATCGGAACAAATTATCTATATATTGATCAAACTTAATAATGAGAAGAATACCAAACCTAAATTAGATTTTATTTTATGAAGTTATCAAAGTTCAGCCTTGCTTTAGTGTTAGGCTTATTCCTGTTTACTGGTTCGGTTTTGGCCCAGGGGCAGCAGATGCAGTCCAATAAAGCCGACAGTGTTACAGACCAGGAGCTCCAAAGTTTTGCTACAATAACGCAGCAGTTTCAGCAGATTCAGCGTGCATCACAGCAAAAGGTGGATTCTATGCTCTCCGATAAGGATATGAATATGCAGCGATTTCAGCAGATCATGATGAGCAAGCGTAATCCTAAAATGGCTGATTCGGTTAATGTTACCGATAAAGAGAAGCAAACGATGAAAGAAATTCGTCCGGCATTGATGAAAATGCAACAACAGTCGCGACAAAAGATGATGGGCATCATTCAAGATAATGGACTGACGCCCCAGCGATTCCAGGCTATTAGCCGTGCTGTACGTACGAAGCCTTCAGTGATGAAACGTTTCCAAAAGATTGCTCGCGATTCGATGCAGAAGAAAAACTAGCGATTTACAATCTGATTTCTAAGCCATCCTGATTTTCCGGGATGGCTTTTTTTATTTCTTGCTTACCCACTTACTGTTTTTGGGATAGAATCGCCAGGAGCGTTTGGCGTCTTCTCCGGCATATTCAACGCCAATGCGTTTGGCAGACGCTAATTCTTTGACGGAATTGGGGACATTGCGATCCTCAATCCAAATGGTATCTCCGGTAAGATCGGTTGAATCCAGATCCGTTGTAATACTCAATGCTTGCGTAAGGCGCCCGGGTCCCGCGGTTAGTGCTGGATTTATTTTTTGGTATTTTCGGCGTTCGAGTATTAGTTCTCGTCCATCCAGCGGTTCAATGGCCCGAATGAGTACTGCATCCGCTCGATCTTCAACATTCGTCACCACATTAAACAAATGATGAATGCCGTAGCAGAGATATACATAGGCAACTCCTCCTGCGTGATACATGATTTCTGTGCGGTCGGTTCGGGTGCCCCCACTGGCGTGACACGCTTTATCTCCGCGTCCACAGTATGCTTCGGTTTCGGTAATAATACCACTGGTCATTTCATCGTCGTCGATCTGTGTACATAAAACTTTACCCACTAACTGTCGAGCGACCTTTACCACATCTTCTTGCTGATAAAATGATCGGGAAAGTTTATTGCTGGCCATAAGGGATTTAAGATATAACCGTATAAGGATTTTCGGGAAGCTTTTTTTTATTGACAAATGTTTGTTGATAAGCACGCGCTACAATAGTACTGATTACAAACAGCAGGGCCGAATAAAAGCCCCAAACGCCGATGACAACTAAAACTGCATATCCTTGATAGAAATACCGGTAGGCCCTGAAAGCGTACTCCAGATAGTGGCCGACGGCAAATTTGGCTATATCAAACAAAACGGTATAAACGATACTGGCAAGAAATGCAACTTTAGGCTGCATTCGCTTTTCGCTGATGTACCTAAAGATGATGTAAAACAAAGCCAGGGTAAAGGTGGTTGGGATAAGCACATTTAGCAGATCATAAACCCAGCTCATTTGAATGACCAAATTTACCAAAGGCAGAGAGAATTGATCAAATGATATCAAAGATATAATAGAGATAGCGAGACTAAAGAAAATGAAAACGCCCCCTACCAATCCAAAGGTAAAAAAGTTGTAAATCCACTCCAGGATAGGGTGGCGTCGGTCCTCAATATCAAAGATCTCAAAGACCACATGCTTAATTGTGTGAAACAGTCCCTGTGAAAAGAAAATCAGGATTACCGTACCCACAATCCCGAAGATTCGCCGAACCCCAATGAGAGGTTTTAATATTGTTTCCAGGGTTATAGCCCCTCGAAACACATCTCCCGTGCGAGATTCGTAAGTGAAGCTGGGGAAAAGCTCGCGTCCGTAGCGAAGAATTTCGTTAAAAGCTTTATCATAGGAAAGCACATAACCGATGATAGAGATCAGCAACAAAGTGAACGGGATAGCGCAAATAAACAGGTTAAAGGTAATAGCAGAAGCATTAAAAAAAATATCCTTCTTTTTTACCAACGTTACGATGCGCCGCCAGAAATCCTTATACTTCTGCACTGTGAATGAATGATTATTAATGAGTGAGCGAAAGTTACTTCGTTCTTATTTTTAATGCTAACATTATTATTGTTAGTATTATTCTATTATTAACGAAATTTAAACGTAAGCACAAATAGCTGCTTCTGAATGGGTACCAAGACCAAATCTTTAACACCGTTGATGCGCCAGTATCATGAAATTAAGAAAGAACATGAGGGCGCGATTTTGTTGTTCCGGGTGGGCGATTTTTATGAGACTTTTGCCGATGATGCTGAGCTGGTAAGTGAGGAGCTGGGTATCACGCTCACCAAACGGAATAATGGTGGTGATCAGACACCGCTGGCGGGATTTCCATACCATGCACTGGATACCTACCTGCCGAAGCTGGTAAAAAAAGGGCACCGCGTGGCCGTTTGTGAGCAGGTCGAGGATCCATCCGAAGCCAAGAAAGCGGGACGCAAAATCGTATCCCGGGAAGTGACCGAGATTACGACGCCCGGGGTAACGATGTCGGAAAAACTGCTGGAGCACAAGCGTAATAATTATGCGGCAGCGGTTTATTGGGATGGAGATACGGCCGGAGTTGCATTTTCGGACGTCTCGACCGGCGAATTTGCCTTGAGCCAGGTGCCTAAAAAGCAGCTCAATGATTTATTGCAGTCGATATCTCCCGCGGAATTGCTGGTTTCGCAGAAACTAAAAAATAATGTACCCGAGCACTTGTTGGATTACAACCTTACCTTCATCGAGGAATGGGTGTATGAAGGCGATTACGGATACAACTTGCTGACCGATCATTTCGAGACCCACTCGCTGAAAGGGTTTGGCGTAGAAGATAAAAAAGTAGCGCAGGTAGCCGCCGGTGCGCTGATGCACTACATCCAGGAAACGCAAAAAGCATCGCTTGGACATATCAAGCGCCTGCAATCCTTCCAGAATAATGAGTTTATGTCGCTGGATGGCTCGACAAAGCGAAATCTGGAGCTGGTTACCACCATCCAGGACAGAGGCAATAATGAAGGCACGCTCATTTCTATTTTGGATGATACCTGCACGGCTATGGGCGGACGGATGCTGCGCAAGTGGATTATGCGTCCCCTGAAGCGGATGGAGCCCATTCGAAAAAGGCTGAATGCGGTGGAAGCACTGAATGTCAATCACGAAGTGCGCGAAAACCTGCGCGAAGAACTGGATCAGGTGGGCGATTTGGAGCGGCTGATATCCCGTATTTGTGTGGGACGGGCGAACGCCCGCGACCTGGTGCAGCTTAAGCAGTCGCTGGCGCAGGTGCCGCGACTCAAGATGCAGTTTAACCAGCTTGAAGAGCCGCTGTTGCAGGATATTCTTGAGCGATTAAAACTGTTGATTGATCTACAGGAGCAAATCGAGCAGGCTATTGCCGAAGATCCGTCTGCCAGTGTGCGGGATGGCGGTATTTTCAAGGATGGTTATAACGAAGAGCTTGACGAGTTGCGAAATATTGCACGCAACGGCAAAGATTACATCGCCGATATTAAAGAAGAATTGGCCAATGAAACTGGGATCAACTCGCTGAAAATCGGCTACAACAAGGTTTACGGCTACTATATCGAAGTGACCAACACGCATGCCGATAAAGTGCCCGAGCATTTTATCCGCAAGCAGACACTGGTGAATTCCGAGCGGTATATTACGCCGGAACTCAAAGAAGTAGAAGAGAAAATCCTATCCTCCGAAGAGCAGAGCAAAACGCTGGAATACGAGCTTTTCGAAGAGTTGCGAATTGATGTAGCGGGCTATGCCGAAGAGATCCAGCAAATAGCTGAGGCTGTGGCCGAGCTGGATTGCCTGCAAAGTTTCGCGGAAATCGCCTATCGCAACAATTACTGCAAGCCGGCCATTACCGATGATCAGAAAATCGATATTAAAAAAGGTCGTCATCCCGTAGTAGAAAAGACGCTGCCGCCTGGTGATCCGTTCATCCCAAACGATATTCACCTGGAAAATGAAGATGAGCAGATTCTGATCATTACCGGTCCCAATATGGCGGGTAAAAGTATTATCCTGCGTCAGACGGGACTGATTGTACTTTTGGCACAGGTCGGTTGTTTTGTCCCGGCAGAAGAGGCTCATATCGGCTTGGTGGATAAAATCTTTACTCGCGTCGGCGCTTCCGATAACCTAGCGGCCGGAGAAAGTACCTTTCTCGTCGAGATGAACGAAGCTGCCAATATCCTCAATAATGCTACGCGCAATTCCCTGATTCTGCTGGATGAAGTAGGGCGGGGCACCAGCACTTTCGACGGATTGAGTATCGCGTGGGCCTTGGCCGAATACCTGCACAATCAGCCTTCGGTAGCGGCGAAGACGCTTTTTGCCACGCACTACCACGAGTTGAATGAGCTCCAAAATATGTACGAGCATATCGTCAATTACAATGTGTCTGTTAAAGAGCACGATGGCAAAGTGATCTTTTTGCGTAAGCTGGTGCGCGGGGGCGCGGATCATAGTTACGGCATTCAGGTAGCCGATATGGCGGGGCTGCCATCCATCGTAATCGAACGAGCCAAGGAGATTCTGTCCAACCTGGAGAACCACAGCCTGGATATTACCGACAGTAATGGCACGCTGGAAGAGGGCGCCAAGAAAAAGAAAGCGGCGGTGAAAAAAGCGGCCAAAGAGATGGAAAAGCAGGAGCAGATCGAGCAGATGTCACTGTTTCAGACGCAGCTGGATCCGCATGTGGAACAGCTCATCGACAAGCTGGAAGCCTGTGATCCCAACCGGATGACCCCCATCGAATCGCTGATGCTTGTCTCTGAGCTGAAGAAATTGGTGGATAAGAGGTAGCCACAGATTTGCACGGATTTAAAAATATGCATGTCGGATTACCAATCCGACATGCATATTAAGGCACACTTAAATAAAATTTTCCCGATTTATCTTACCCTTAATTGATTCTCCTTTCAGATATTGTTTGATGTTTTCCATTGCTTCTGAAATGCCATGTTCTAATGCTCCTGGCACTATAGATGAATTATGGGGCGAAGCCAACACATTTGGCAGCTCCAGGAACGGGTATTCCAGCTCGAAGGAACCATGTCGCAGCGGCTCCACCCACCACGATTCCAGTCCCGCTTTGAAGTCAGGATGATTCTCTAGGTGCTCGTACAAGTCTTTTTGATCGATAATTTCGCCCCGCGCCACATTAATAAGGATAGCATCTGACTTCATCCATTCCAGTTGCTCTTTCCCGATTAGGCCTCGTGTATCATTATTTAACGGCAACGACAGAACAATGATATCGCTGGATTCCAGAATATGCTGCAAGTCATCTATCGTACCAATAAAATCGGTGGGTTCCTCGGTTTGGCCACTGGTATTCAGGGCGAATATTTGAGAACCAAAGGCTCGAAATAGATGTGCCGTCTCTTTCCCAATCCCGCCAAAGCCAAGAATCCCAATAGTAGAATCTTTAATCGATTTGTTGAAATGAAACTGGTTGAATTCGCCCTGTTGCATATTTTGGTGTTCTTTTCTCAGTCGTTTGGCCAAATCCAGCGCCATGGCAACCACGTGTTCGGCAATGGGCTCAGCATAGGCACCGGGATTGCTGGCAATTGTAATGTCTTCCGGCACTTTCTGATAGGGAAAATGGTCTGCCCCGGCCGAGATCAACTGGATGAATTGAACATTTTTGAGCAGCTCAAATTCGGCCTCTTCCAAATCATGCAGTGGGTTTAAGGTGAGCAGGATCTCGGCATTCTTTAAAGCCGCTTGGCGGTTTTCTTCGGATAAGGAGTACAGGAAATCGACCGTTTTCCCTTCAGCACTTATACGTTCATTAATTAATTTTTGTTGGGATTCATCCAAATCTGTCGTTACTAAAATAGGAGCAGACATAGTTTTTTAATAAAATTGATAATTTCTAAGCCTGTCAACAATTTTTGTTTGATAATTATTCCAAATACACAATGAGAATGAGCGTTGAAACACCTATCTTTTGAGCACTAAATTTCAATAGTGTTTTGTTTAATTGAAAACTTCTGCCAAATATATAGCCGATCGCATCCGCCTGATGATTGCTACCAAGCAGTTCCAGGTGGGGGAAACACTGCCGTCCACCCGAGAGTTGGGACGTCAGCTGGAGTCGAGTTTTCATACGGTGCGGAAGGCGTATCACATTTTGGCGGATGAGGGATTAATCCGCGGCGAGCAGGGGAAGGGATTTATCGTCGAGCGGCAAAATACCAACCTGGATAAAGGGGATCGCTTGGAGGTTGGATCTGAAAAGATGCGGAAGCTATTGGAAGAGCTGATTGGCTACGGCTTGGATGAATCAGAAATTGATGAGTTGTTCCAGGAGCAGCTGAGTTATATGGATTGGCCCGATCGCATTGAGACGTGCGCCAGTATTGGGGAGACGGATGAGCTTGGAAAAATGATCTCGGAAGCCATCGGAAAAGAGGTGGGAGTGCGCAGCAAAGTGCTGAATGCCAATCAGTATAACGAGACGGTCAAATACGACGCCCTTTTTGTGCCGATCCAGCTGGTGAATAAATTTCGCGATTTTGCCGAGAAAGGACGCCTTCTGCCGATAGTGTACAGTATCAACCCGGATACATTGCTTTCGATCGTGGATCGCGCGGCCATCGATACGATTGGGTTGGTAACAGCCGAGGATAAGACCATCCCGAAAATCATTGACGCGCTTAAAGTGAGTATCAAGTTCGGTGGATCATTTGTGGCTGGGGCCACGTATGGGAGTTCGCTTCCGTTGTTTGTCCGGGAAACGGATTTAATTCTCTACACCTCGCAGAGTGCCAAATTGGTGGAACAAAAAATTCCCGAACGCCGTCGGATTAAGCTGGAATACCAAATTTCGGAGCGCAGCGCTGATACCATTCGGGCGGAGCTGTGGGATCAATAGTCAAAAGGCAGAGGTGAGACGGTAGAAGGAAAGCGATTTGTTTCACCTCTCACGTTTGACGTTTTTTAAGAGTAAAATGTTTTAAGATTTAAAATAGTTTAATAATGAGACCCTACATTCTGGCAGAAAGCAATTGGAAGTCGCTTAAGGATCAGGAAGTGGAACTGGCCATTTTACCGTGGGGCGCGACAGAAGCACATAACTATCATCTGCCGTATGCTACAGATGTTATTGAGGGTACCAGCATCGCAGAGGAGGCCGGGAGGCTTGCATGGGAAGCCGGCGCAAAAATCATGGTGCTGCCAACAATTCCCTTTGGCGTGAACACCGGTCAAACCGATATCAAATTAGACATCAATATGCATCCAAGCACGCAGGCGGCCGTATTAAATGACGTCATTGAAGTTCTGGATCGGCAGAATATCCATAAGCTGCTTATTTTGAATAGTCACGGCGGCAATAATTTTAAGCCTATTATTCGTGAGTTGGGCGTCCGTTATCCGGATATGTTTATCAGCTTTTGCAACTGGTTTCAATCGCTGGACAAGAGTCAGTTTTTTGATCATCCCGACGGGGATCATGCCGATGAAATGGAAACCAGTCTGGTTATGCATCTACGTCCCGAGTTGGTGCGTCCGCTGGATGAAGCCGGAGATGGTAGTGCCAGGCAGTTTAAGATCGGAGTGCTTAATGAAAATTGGGCGTGGGCCGAGCGAAAGTGGTCGGAAGTAGCAGAGGATACGGGCGTTGGGGATCCCCGAAAAGCCACAGAGGAAAAGGGGAAAGCCTATTTTGAAGCCGTTACGGAGAAAGTGAGTCAGTTGTTTATTGATTTGGCAAATGCAGATATAGACGATTTATATGAGTGAAGAGGCAGAAGTGAAAAGTGAGAAGCAAGAAGTTAATTTAACATCAGGCTAGTAAAATTGACAGTCTTGAAGTAAGAAGTAAGCCATCAATCTGTAACAAATAAGTAGTTAGAGTTTGACCGACAAAAAGATAAAAAAACTCATCAACCGGGCGCTGGAGGCGGTGAATGCCGAGATCGAGACGGTGCGCCAAAAGCCGGCCCAGGATGTACTTCTTGATGGGAAGCGGCGCGAGCATCATCCTCCCAATACGTTTTATTATGAGTTCGAATCGCAGAATACCTCGCTGCGTTTTGCCGAGACGATTAAGGGAGAAATGGAAGGATATGAGGATGATCTTGACCTCTATCCGGTTGAGGTGGATGACAATAAAGTGGTGCTGCACTTTCCGCATAATTTTGGCGAAAAGCTTCAAAAGGTGCACGTAGAATGGGAAAATGATTTTGTACTGCGTAAGCTTCGTGCCGAGCTGCAAAAGCTTCTGGATTCTGACCAAAAGGATGACCGAACAAGGATGGGGCGGCTTTTTTATCCCGATCCTAAGAAGCATCATACTGATGATGAAGATACGCGCGTGCTGGATGACAGCCGGCGAAATGAGGCCCAGCATGAATCGCTGGTAAAATGTTTGCAGAATCAGGTGTTGTATGTTTGGGGACCGCCAGGCACGGGAAAAACATCCACGCTGGGATTTATGATTGCCAATTACTTGGTCAAAGGGAAGCGGGTTTTGTTTGCTGCCAATACGAATCGCGCGGTGGATGTCGGATTGTTGAGTGCATTGCAGGCGCTGACCTCGGTGGAAAAAGAGCATCTTGAAAAGGAAGTAACGCGCTTTGGAGAAATGGCGCTGGAAAGTGAACCGCTGGAGCAGGTGCTTTTTGAACAACAGGTAGCTGAAAAAGAACGCCGGCAAAAAGAGAAGGCCGGAAATCTTAATAATCTGCTGGGCGAATACCAGAAGCTGCAGAAAGAGATCGACAATCTGATGGAGTACGGGGAGACGGTACCCGAGGAGTTGGATGAGCGTATCAACATGTTGGGCGAACGCATCGATGAGCATGGCGGCGAGGCGGCGCTGGAAGATAAAATCGACCGCATGATCACGGTGAATGAGCGCATCGAACTGGAGCGTATGCAGCTGGTGGCTACGACGCTGGCCAAGGTATGTACTTCGGATTTATTCGATGGACAAGCGTTTGATGCGGTGGTGATCGACGAGGCTTCGATGGCGAATCTGCCGTATCTGATGGTGCTGGCGGCGAAGGCAAAGTCGCATATCGTGGTTGTCGGTGATCCCATGCAGTTGCCGCCCATTGCGTTGACGGATGATGCTCATGCGCGTAATTTCTTGGAGGAGGATATTTTTACTTTTGTCTCAAAAGCGGAAACAACTGAGGATCTTTTCGCATGGCACGATAAAAATCGACCGCTAACGACCTTTTTCGATACACAATACCGGCTGAATGCGGATTTGGCTGAAGTATTGAGTTCGGTGTTTTACGAGGGACGCCTGAAGACGGCACAGTCGGATGGGGAAATAAATCAACAATTCTCGGAAGAAAAGGATAAAGATCCTACCGTAAATGTGATCGACAGCTGGAAATACGGTCCGGTATTGACGCAAAAGGATGATGGAAAAGGATTCAGCCCCGTCAATGAAGTGCACACCGTTATTCTGATCAAAATTTTGAAGCGTTTGATCTTGAGAAATCATGTACCGGTAGAAGAAATCGGGATTATCGTGCCGTTCCGAAGTACGGTCTATGATATCCGTAGCGAGCTTTATGAAGAGGATTTGGGTATGATCGAGGTGGGGACCATTCATACATTCCAGGGACGTGAAAAGAATGTGATTATTTTTGATACGGTGATGAGCGGTGAAGAGCAGTACGGGCGACGACGGCACTATTCGGTGCGGCCGTTTGATGAGGATAAGAACGGGCTGGCGGTGCCGCGTTTGTTAAATGTGGCTTTTTCGCGAAGTCGTGATCGACTGGTAATTCTGGCTGACATGAATCACATCAACAAAGTATATGGCAATAAGTTTCTGGGCCAATTGCTGAGACGTTTTCAGGAGCAGGAGTGAGGTTTCTTAGGTCCCAAAAGTCGAAAAACTGCGGCAGTGAAGGGCTGGGAGATGAGATTGTCCAAAAAGACTCTAAAAAATGGATTTCTTAAAATGTAGCAAAGTTTTAGAGACCAAATATGATCAATCCTCCTGACCTCCTTCTCCAAGGAGGAACTTGGTTTATGTTCCTATCCTATTCATGATACTAATAAGGCACCTACTGAACTCCCTCTTGGAGCCATGACCGATTACCGGTGGTAAGAGGGATTTAGGGAGATTGCCCTTCAAAAGTTAGATGTTGTTTTCTTTATCTGAACTTATTCAGGGATTGACAATTACTCAAGACTCACTACTCATGACTAACAAACTAAAAATCCCCTTCTTCATAGCGGCGGGCCAACCGTTCTTCCTTAAGGCGTTTGAGGTTTCCCAGTCGGTTGGGATCGAGAGTGGTTAACGTCATTTCTCGTTTGCCGAGCGCGCCTTGGGCACGAGCGATTTTCCATCCTGCAAAGGCCATAGCCCCACGAGCTTTGGAGGCGGCGCAGTAAGTCGAAAGAATTACATCATCCGCAGAAAGCTGCCTCGTCTTTTCGAACACACTGGCTGTCCATAAATCGGGATTTACAGCCGGGGAAAAAGCATCGAAAAAGATGTAATTGGCGTTCAGGCAGTCGGGATTAAAATCTTTAAACATGCCATAGAAAAGGTGAACCGAAATGTTGTCCCGAATGGTAAGATGATTCATTCCTTTTGAAAGATTATCGAAAATTGAAGTGACCTCAGATACTAATTCGGGATTGTTGACATGGTTGCCAAAATTCAAATATTGGGCTTTCTCCGGGGAGAGCGGAAATCCTTCTACTGAATAATAGTTTATCTTGGACTGGGAATCTTGCTCAAGGTAATAGTCCAGCAGTAAAAGCAAATTCAGACCGGTGCCGAAGCCAATTTCTAATATATTTATTTGCGAT
>Ga0209918_1000604_pt1 | contig 23011 bp, 23 predicted proteins | sample SalPonD_shore_MG_FD_185712 | JGI IMG/M metagenome (GOLD analysis project Ga0209918, IMG submission 185712) | Salt pond soil microbial communities from South San Francisco under conditions of wetland restoration - Salt Pond MetaG... | ecosystem: Environmental > Aquatic > Marine > Intertidal zone...
CCGAGGACGCCTACGACATCTTTCCGGGTGACCACCGCCAGCCCTACCGCACCGAGGACGTCCTCGACACGATCCTGGACGAGGGGACGCTCGAGGAGTTCCAGGCGGAGTTCGCGCCGGAGATGCTGACCGGCGTGGCGCGGCTCATGGGCCACCGGGTGGGGATCATCGCCAACCGGCGCGGCATGTTCCGCTCGGAGAAGGGCGGGGCGCCCCGCTTCGGCGGCATCGTCTACTCGGACAGCGCCGAGAAGACGGCCTACTTCATGGACACCTGCGACCGGCACCGCATCCCTCTCCTCTTCATCCAGGACGTGAGCGGGTTCATGGTCGGGACCGAGGCCGAGCACTCGGGGATCATCCGCGCCGGCGCGCGCATGGTCGAGTCCATGGCCTGCGCGCGGGTGCCCAAGATCGTCCTCACCCTGAACCACGCCTCGGGCGCGGGCTACTACGCCATGGCCGGGCAGGGCTTCGACCCGGACTTCATCTTCACCTGGCCCACCGGCCGCATGGGCGTCATGGAGGGGGAGTCGGCGGTGCGCGCCATCTACGGGCCGAAGATGGACGAGGCCCGGGAGAAGGGCCAGGAGCTGGACGAAGCGACCCGCGAGGCGGTGGACAGCACCCGCGAGGAGTACGAGCGGCAGCTCGACGCCCGCTACGCGGCGGCCCGCGGCTTCGTGGACGCGATCGTCTTCCCCGAGGAGACGCGCGAGGTCCTGGAGTTCGCGCTCCGCACGGCGCTCAACAACCCGGCGCCCCACATCGGCGCCTTCACCCTCGAGGACGATGCGTAAGCCGGTGCGAGTGGCCTCGGGCCAGGGCTTCTGGGGCGACTGGCAGGAGGCCCCCGCGCTCCAGGTGCGCGAGGGGCCGATCGACTACCTGATGCTCGACTACCTGGCCGAGATCACGATGTCGATCATGCAGAAGCAGCGCGACCGCGACCCCTCGGCGGGCTACGCCCGGGACTTCGTGCCGCTGGTCGAGGAGCTGGCCCCCGAGCTCCTCGAGAAGGGCGTCCGCGTGGTCACCAACGCCGGCGGCGTGAACCCGGAGGGCTGCCGCGAGGCGCTGGTCGAGGCGCTCCGCGGCCGGGACCTCCCGCGCCCGCTCCGGATCGCCACGGTGGTCGGGGACGACCTCTCGGGCCGCCTGGACGCGCTCCTGGCGGCGGGCCACGAGCTGGCCAACATGGAGACCGGTGAGCCCCTGGAGGCCGTCCGGGCCCGCGTGCAGGCGGCCAACGCCTACCTGGGCGCCGACCCGATCGTGGAGGCGCTCGAGGCGGGCGCGGACGTCGTGATCACCGGGCGCTCGACCGACACGGCGCTCACCTACGCGCCCATGATCCACGAGCTGGGCTGGGGCCGGGAGGACTGGGACCGGATCGCCGCCGGGATCGTGGCCGGTCACATCAACGAGTGCGGCGCGCAGGCGGCCGGCGGGAACACGCTCTACGACTGGCGCTCGGTCGACCTCGTGGTCCCCGGCTACCCGATCATCGAGATGGAGGAGGACGGCGCGTTCACCGTGACCAAGCACCCGGGCCTGGGCGGCCGGGTCACGTGGGCCACCGTGACCGAGCAGCTCGTCTACGAGATGGGCGACCCGGCCGAGTACATCACGCCCGACGGGATCGCCGACTTCTCGACCATCCATCTGGACGACGAGGGGGGCGACCGGGTACGGGTGCACGGGGTGGAGGGCCGGCCGCGCACGGACATGCTCAAGGTGTCGATCGCCTACCGGGACGGCTGGAAGGCCACCGGGACGCTGACCTACGCGTGGCCGGACGCGCTGGCCAAGGCGCGGCGCGCCGACGAGATCCTCCGGGCCCGGCTCGAGCGGCTCGGCCTCGAGTTCGACGAGATCCGGACGGAGTTCGTGGGAGCGGGCGCCTGCCACGGGCCGGTGGCGGGGCCGCCTCCGAAGGACCTCCCGGAGGTCGAGCTCCGGGTCGGCGTGCGCGCCGGCCGCCGGGATCCCGTCGAGCGCTTCACCCGCGAGATCGCGCCCCTCATCCTGGCCGGGCCGCCGTCGGTCACCGGCTTCGCGGGCGGGCGGCCGCGGGTCCAGGAGGTCATGGCCTACTGGCCGGCGCTCGTGGACCGGGAGGTCGTCGAGCGCGAGGTGACGGTCCAGACCACCGAAGCGGGGGGCGCATGAAGGTCCGGCTCGGGGAGATCGCCTTCGCCCGCTCGGGCGACAAGGGCGACACGGCCAACGTGGGCGTGATCGCGGTCGTCCCCTCGGCCTATCCGGTCCTGGCCCGCGAGGTCACGGCCGGGCGCGTGAAGGAGCACTTCGAGGGCGTCTGCCACGGCGAGGTGGAGCGCTTCGAGCTCCCGAACCTCAACGCGCTGAACTTCCTCCTCCACCGCTCGCTGGGCGGGGGCGGAACGGTCTCCCTCATGCTGGACGCGCAGGGGAAGACGTTCTCCACGGCCATGCTCCGCATGGAGGTCGACGTGCCGGACGACGTCCTGGCGGAGGCGTGGGAGACCCGGCCCGACCGCCGGCGGGAGGACGGATGAGCGGGCGCTCGCAGGTCCGCGTGGAGCGGGACGCCGCGGCCGGGACGGCGTGGGTCGTCCTGGACGACCCCGACCACCGGAACGCCCTGAACGCCGCCCTCGTCGCGGAGGCGAAAGAGGCGCTGGCGGAGCTGGGCGAGGACGAGGCGGTCCGGGTCGTGGGCCTGCGCGGCGCCGGGCCGGACTTCTGCGCCGGGGCCGACCTGAAGGAGGTGAAGGCCTCCATGGACGCGGGGGCGCTGGCCAGCCTGGCCGACGCCGACGCGCTCGGCGAGCTCTTTCTCCTCCTCAGGCGCCTCCCGAAGCCGGTGGTGGCCGCCGTCCACGGCCGCGCGCTGGCCGGCGGCTGCGGCCTGGCCACCGCCTGCGACCTCATCGTGGCCTCGCGGGACGCCGAGTTCGGCTACCCGGAGGTCCGGCTCGGCTTCGTGCCGGCCATGGTCATGGCCATCCTCCGCCGCTCGCTCGGCGAGAAGCAGGCGTTCGGGCTCGTGGCGATGGGCGACCGGTTCGGGGCCGGGCGCGCGCACGAGCTGGGGCTCGTCCACCGCCTCCTGGACCCGGAGGCGTTCGGGCAGGAGGCCTCCGCCTTCCTGGCGGAGCTCGCCGGGCGCAGCGCCTCGGCGGTGGCCCTCACCAAGCGGCTGCTCTACCAGCTGGACGGCGCGGGCTTCGAGGAGGGGATCCGGGCGGGGGCGGAGGTGAACGCGCTGGCCCGGCTCACCGAGGACTGCCGGGCCGGCATAGAGCGGTTCCTGGAGAGCTAGAAGACCATGCCGCTCGCCCTCCTCGTCGTGATCTCGGTCATCGAGCTGGTGGTGTGCCTGGTCGGAGGGTGGCGGGCCGACATGCCGTGGATCACGGAGATGGCCCTGGCCGGGATGGCCGCGCAGGGCATGGCGGCGGGCCTGGTGCTCCGCCGCTTCTGGCACGCGGGCCCGTCGAAGGCGATCTTCGGCGCCGGCGGCCGCTTCCTGGCCTTCGAGGCGATGGTGGCCTTCAGCGCGGCCGAGGCGCACGCGGTGGGGACGAGCTTCGGGACGGGAGGGCCGCCACTGAGCGCGCTCCTCCTGGGGCCGCCCATCGTGCTGGCGGTCCTGGCGCTGAGGAGCGCCGTGAGGGCGCGGAGAAACGAGATCGGGGAGGTCGAGGGTGAGCCAGAGCGGAGCTGAAGCGGTCGCGGGCCCGAACGGGGGCGAGCCGGGCGTCGCCGCCTGGCGGCTGGCGGCGTGGCCCGTCGCCGTCGTCACCTTCTTCGTGGGAGGCTGGCTCGTGACGAGCCTGGCCGGCCGGACCTCGGTCACGGGCGGCGTCCTCCTTCTCATGGTGTCGCTGGCCGCCACGGCGGTGGCGATCGGCGGCCACGCCTACGGCCCGCGGGTCGAGGGCCCGCTGGACCTGAGCACGCGGATGGCCATCGGCACGCTGGGCGGGGCGCTGGGGGGGCTCGCCGCCGCGGCCGCCCTGTGGCTCCTCGCCCTCGTCCACCTCACCGACCTCCTCGGGGTGGCGCTCGGCGCGCACCTGGGGGTATCGGGCTGGTTCGGGAGGGCGCTGGGCGGGGCGGCCTGGGGCTTCCTCCTGGGGATCGCCTACCGGATCATCCCGGGCGGAGGGCCCTTCGGGCGCGGGGTCGTGTTCAGCGTGCTGCCCAGCCTGTACGTGCTCCTGGTCACCTACCCGGACCTCGGCCTCGGCGTGTTCGGCGTCAGGCTCGGCGCCCTCACCTTCGCCTTCGTCCTCTTCCTGAACCTGGTGTGGGGCCTCGTGGTCGGGCGCTCGCTGGCCTGGGCGGAGGGGACGAACGTCGGGCCCGTGAGCCGGCTCCTGGGCGAGGCGTGAGGCCGGACGTTGGGGAGGGGCGGGATCGGGACGCACGGATGGTGGCTGGGCCTCCAGCTCCTGCTGGGAGGGCTGGGCGTGGTGGCCTGGGGCGCCGGAGCCCTCTTCCTGCACGAGGACTTCCTGAGCGGCCTGGGCCTCGGGCTCCTGATCGGGGGGCTCCTGCTCCGCTTCGGCCGCAGGGCGGCCGGGGCCTCGGAGGAGACGTGAGGAGGGCGGCCGTGCTGGTGTGCGCCGCGCTCAGCTGCGCCCTCGTCGCCGCGCCGCACCCCGCGTCCGCCCAGGCCGACACGGCGCGCGACAGCGCCGCAGTGGTGCGGGACACGGTGGCCGCCGCTCCCGCCGCGTCACCGGGCGCCCTGGACGCTCCCCTGTACGGCTGGGCGCTCCTGGCCTACGACGGGGCGACCGGGCAGCTCGGGATCGTGGCGGCCACCGACCGCTTCTCCTCCGGCTCGGGCGTGCCGTTCCTGGAGCCGGGGGCGGGCGCGGTGGCGGCGCTGGGGCGGCTCGACCCGTCCGCCGGCCGCGCGGCGCTCCGGGCGCTGTCCCGGGGACGCACGGCCGCCGAGGCCGTGGCCGCCGGGACGGGCGGGGGAGTAGCCGGGGCGGGCGCCCCGACCGGCGCGCCGCAGGTGGCCGCGCTCACGCCCGGCTGCTCGGCCGCGGCGGGGACCCCGCCCGACCTCGTCCCGTGGAGCGGCTCGGTCCGGAACTCGGCGGGAGGGACCAGCTGCTGGATCCTGGCGGGCTCGGGCCTGGCCGACAGCACGCTCCTGGGTCGGCTCGAGGGCGTGTACGAGCGCACGGGGGGCGACCTCCTGGACCGCTTCATGGCGGTCCTCGACGCCGCCGGGGAGGCCGAGTCGGAGGCGCCCCGCGACCGGTCGGCCGTGGTGTGGATCGTGACGCCGCCCGGCGGCGAGGCGCCGCTCGGCCGGCACGACCTCCGTCTGCAGGTCGAGGACGTGCAGCGGCCGGCCGACGCGCTGGCCGCGGTCGTGGACGCCGGCCGGGCGGACGACCTGGCGGCCCGAGCCGAGCGGAGCGTCGACGCGGGCGACTACCAGGGCGCGCTGGAGCTGGCGGGCCGCGCCATCGACCTCCAGCCGCAGACCGGACTGGCGTGGCTGGCCCGGGGCCGGGCCCTCCTGTTCAGCGGTCGGGACGACGAGGCGGAGACGGCCTTCCAGCGCATGCTCGAGGTCGACCCGTGGCTCCTCCACGCGCTGGGGGATCCGGCCCGGGGCACGATCCGCCGGGGCGTGATCCCGTACCGGCCGCGCCTCCTCCAGCGGCTGGACGTCTACCGCCGGGCGTTCTGGCCCGACGTGACGTTCCCGGACGCGGGGGGCGCGCAGCCTTGATCCGCCCGTGACGCGGGCCGGGAGCGTGGGAGGATGGCCTCCGCTCCCGACCTCGACGCCGCGGCCCGGCTCCTCCGGCGCCACTGGGGACACGAACGCTTCCGGCCCCGCCAGGCGCCGGTCGTGCGCGCGGTCCTCGCGGGCCGGGACGTCCTGGCCGTCCTCCCGACCGGCGGCGGGAAGTCGGCGTGCTTCCAGGTCCCGGCCCTCCTCGCCCCCGGCCCGACCCTGGTGCTCTCGCCCCTCATCAGCCTCATGGAGGACCAGGTGGGGGGCGCCCGGCGGCGGGGGATCGCCGCGGCGGCGGTCACCTCGGCCACCCCGGCGGCGGAGCGGTCGGCCCTCCTGGAGGCGGTAGCCGGCGGACGCACCCGGCTCCTGTATGTCTCCCCCGAGCGCCTGGAGTCTCCCGGCTTCCTCCGCTGGCTGGACGGCGTTCGGGTCGCGCGGGTCGCGGTGGACGAGGCCCACTGCATCTCGGAGTGGGGCCACGATTTCCGGCCCGCCTACCGGAGGATCTGCCGGGCGTGGAGGGGGCGGGTCGCGGCCCGGCCGCCGGTGGCGGCGTTCACGGCCACGGCCACCGCGGCCACGCGGAGCGACATCGTCTCCGTCCTCGGGCTCCGCTCGCCGGCCGTGTTCGCGGCGCCCGTGGACCGGCCCAACCTCCGGTGGGCGGCCGAGCGGGTGCGCTCGCTCCAGGCCGCCGCGGTCCGCGTCCTGGCTGCCGTGCGGGGCACGCCCGGCGCGGCCGTGGTCTACGCTCCCACCCGGAGCCGCACGGTCCTCCTGGCCCGGGCCCTTCGGCGGCTCGGGGTGGAGGCCTCGGCCTACCATGCGGGCCTCCCGGCGGAGATCCGGGCCCGCGTGCAGGCCGACTTCCTGTCGGGCCGCCTCCGGGCGGTGGCGGCCACCTCGGCGTTCGGGATGGGGGTCGACCATCCCTCGGTCCGGCTGGTGGCCCACGTCGGCTCGCCGGGGTCCCTGGAGGCGTACGTGCAGGAGGCCGGCCGCGCGGGCCGGGACGGCGCGCCGGCCGACTGCCTCCTCGTCTCGCACGAGGGGGACGGCACGCTCCAGCGCGGCTTCATCGAGCGCGCGTGGCCGGCTCCCTCCACGCTCTTCCGGGTGTGGGACGCGATGCCGGCCTCGGAGCCGGTCGGGCTCCGGGCGCTGCGCACCGCCCTCCCGCGCCGGGCCGCCGGCGGCGCGGAGGCGGCTCTCCGCCTCCTGGCCGAGCTCGGGTGCGTGCGGCCCGCTGCCGGCGGCCCGGCGGACGGGGAGCCCGCGTGGCGTCGGGGTCCGGAGGCGCTCCGCCGGCGCATCGACCCGGACCTGGCCGTCCGCGGCCGGCGCCGGGGCCTGCGGCGCCTCGGAGCCGTGCGGGGATACGTGGCCTCGAGGCGATGCCGGCGCGCGGTGCTGGCCGCCTGGTTCGGGGACCCGCCTCCGCGCTGCGCCGGGTGCGACGCCTGCGAGGCGGCGCGCGGCGCGGCTCCTGCAGGGATGGACACGTCCCGGCTATGATCGGCGCTGGCGCGCCGATAGATTACGGGGCTGGACCGAACCTCGAGCCGGCCGTCCGGACCTCCGGCCCGGCCGGCTCCCCGGAAGCGACGCCTGCCACACGAGACGAGCGGATCGGAGATAGATGAACGAGTACGACGGTTACCTCGAGGAGCATCACTACATGCTCCGCGACATGGTGCGGGAGTTCGCGGAGTCCGAGATCGAGCCGGTGGCGGGGGAGCTGGACGAGGAAGAGCGCTTCCCCTGGGACAACGCCGCCAGGATGGCCGAGCTGGACCTGTTCGGGATCCCCATGCCCGAGGAGTACGGCGGGGCGGGGATGGACCTCCTCTCGGCGGTGGTGGCCGTCGAGGAGCTGGCCCGGATCGACGCCAGCCACTCCATCCTGATCGGCGCCCACACTTCGCTGGCCTGCACGCCCCTCCTGCGGCACGGGACCGAGGAGCAGAAGCGCAAGTACCTGACCCCGCTCGCCGGCGGGCAGGTGCTGGGCGGCTTCGGGCTCACCGAGCCCGGCGCGGGCTCGGACGCCGGCGGGACCCAGACCACGGCCGTCAGGAAGGATGGCCACTGGGTCCTCAACGGCCAGAAGACCTTCATCACCCACGGAGGCGTGGGCGAGGTCATCGTGGCCGCGGCCCGCACGTCGAGCGGCGAGAGCACCCACGGGATCACGGCCTTCATCCTCACCAAGGAGACCTGCGACCTCGAGGAGGCGAAGCGCGTCGGGTTCGGGCACAGTGACGAGCTCGAGCCCATGCCCGGGCTGACCGCGGGCAGGAAGCTCCACAAGCTCGGCTGGAACGCCTCGGACACGCGCGAGCTCATCCTCCAGGACGTCGAGGTCCCCGATGAGAACGTGCTCGGCGAGGTGGACCGCGGCTTTCGGATCTTCCTCGACACGCTGGACGGCGGACGCGTGGGGATCGCGGCGCACGCGGTGGGCATCGCCCAGGGCGCCTACGACCTCGCGGTCCGCTACACGAACGAGCGGGAGCAGTTCGGCTCGCGGATCAACCAGTTCCAGGGCGTGCGCTTCATGCTCGCCGAGATGGCCACCCGCATCCACGCGGCCCGTCTCATGACGTACGAGGCGGCCCGCCTGCGGGAGGCCGGGCGGCGGCACAAGAAGGAGGCGGCCATGGCCAAGCTGTTCGCCTCCGAGACGGCCATGGAGGTGACCACGAAGGCGGTCCAGCTCCACGGCGGATACGGCTACACGCGGGAGTACGCCGTCGAGCGCATGATGCGGGACGCCAAGATCACCGAGATCGGCGAGGGTACCAGCGAGATCCAGAAGGTCGTGATCGCCCGCGAGCTCCTTCGGGGACTGGAGGACTGAGGGAGGGGCGGGAGATCACCATGAGACGCGAGATCATCATCAACGCCGCCGGGCACGAGACCCGGGTGGCCATGCTCGAGGACGGGAAGCTCGTGGAGTTCATGCACGAGCGGCCCGAGAGCGAGCGCATAGTGGGGGACCTCTACCTGGGGAAGGTCGAGGCCGTCCTGCCGGGCATCCAGGCGGCGTTCGTGGACATCGGCTCCGAGAAGTCCGCCTTCCTGCACGCCTCCGACCTCCGGGAGAGGGACGAGGAGGACGAGGACGAGGAGGGCGGCGACGGCGGGCGCGGCCGTAAGTATCCGGCCATCCAGGATGCGGTCTCCCGCGGCCAGGAGATCCTGGTCCAGGTCACCAAGGAGCCGATCGGGACCAAGGGCCCCCGCGTGACCAGCCAGGTCTCCCTGCCCGGCCGCTTCCTGGTCTACCTCCCCTACAGCTCACACGTGGGCGTGAGCCGCAAGATCGAGGACCGGGAGGAGCGGCAGCGCCTCAAGACCCTGGGCCGCGAGATCCTGGGCGAGGGGCAGGGCGGGATCATCATCCGGACGGTGGGCGAGGAGCTCACGCGCGAGGCGTTCGAGCACGAGCTCGGCTCGCTCCGCACGTCCTGGGACAAGGTCCAGCGACGCGCGCGCTCCATGAAGGCCCCCTCGCTCGTCTACCAGGAGGCCAAGCTCACCTCCGGCATCATCCGGGACCTGTTCACCGAGAAGGTCGACCTCCTCACGGTGGACTCCACCCAGCTGGCCCAGGAGATCCGCTCGTACCTGGGCCAGGTGAGCCCCGAGCTCCTGGACCGCGTGAAGCTCTACCGCGGGGACGCGCCGATCTTCGACGAGTACGGGATCGAGGACGAGATCCGGCAGGCGTTCCAGCGGAAGGTCGTGCTTCCGTCGGGCGGCCACATCGTGATCGACCCGACCGAGGCGCTCGTGGCCATCGACGTGAACACGGGCCGTTACACGGGCAAGAAGGACCCCGCCGAGACCATCCTCCGCACCAACATGGACGCGGCGCGGGAGATCTGCCGGCAGCTCCGCCTGCGCGACATCGGCGGCATCATCGTGTGCGACTTCATCGACATGGACGAGCAGGAGTACCGGGACCGGGTGCTCCACGAGATGAAGACGCACGTGGGCCGCGACCGGGCGCGCACCAAGGTGTTCGGGCTCTCCGAGCTGGGGCTCCTGCAGATGAGCCGGCAGCGCGTGCGGCCGAGCCTGTACCAGGCCATGACCGAGCCGTGCCCCCTGTGCGGCGGGACGGGGCGGGTCCTGGCCCCCGAGACGGTCGTCCGCCGGATCGAGCGGTCCGTGCGGCGCGCCGCCACCGCGGGCGAATCCCGCGACCTCACGGTCCGGGTCCACTCCGAGGTGGCGCTCTACCTCCTGGAGGAGGAGCCCGACTTCCTGCGCAGGCTCCGGGAGGAGGCGGGGATCGCGCTCGACATCCGGGACGACCCGCTCATGCACGTGGACGAGTTCCGCATCCTGGCGGCCCCGTCGGACCAGGACGTGACCGCCCGCTACGAGGTGGCCTGACCCCTGGCCGGCGACGCATCGCGACGTCGTTGACGGAACGGTCCGCCGCCGGCTATTGTATTAGGCTCCGACGCAACCCAGGCAGCGAAGGTCAGAGAAGCATGTACGCGATATTCGAAGCGAAGGGGAAGCAGTGGCGCGCCGAGCCCGGCGCGACCCTCCGGCTCCCGAGCCTCGAGGCCGAGCCCGGCCAAGAGGTGGTGTTCGACGAGGTCCTCCTGGCCGACCGCGACGGCGAGGTCATGGTGGGGCGGCCGTCCCTGGACGGCGCCTCCGTGGCGACCGAGGTGGTGCGGCACGGGCGCGGCGAGAAGATCGTCGTCTTCAAGATGAAGCGCCGCAAGGGCTACCGTCGCAAGCAGGGCCACCGCCAGGACTTCACCGAGGTGAAGGTCGTCGACATCACGCTCGGGTCCGGGAAGCCGGCCAAGAAGAAGGCCGCGCCGGAGCCGAAGGCGGAGAAGGCGGCGGCGCCGAAGAAGGAGGCCGCGCCGGAGCCGAAGGCCGAGGCGGCCCCCGAGGCCGGGGCGGAGCTACCGTCGCCCGGCGCCGTGGCGGAGGCGATCGAGGAGGTCGACATCACGCCCGCGGCCGCCGAGCTGGCCGAGGAGAACCGCATCGACGTCTCGGCGATCGAGGGCACGGGCAAGGACGGCCGCGTCCTCAAGTCCGACGTGCAGAAAGCGATCAGTCAGCGCGACGAGGAAGGCTGAGATGGCGCACAAGAAGGGACTCGGTTCGACCCGGAACGGTCGGGACAGCAAGCCGAAGTATCTGGGCGTCAAGAAGTACGGCGGCGAGCGCGTGCGGGCGGGGAACATCCTGGTCCGCCAGCGCGGCACGCCCATCCACCCGGGCCGCAACGTCGGCCGCGGGAGGGACGACACCCTGTTCGCGCTCGAGGACGGCGTGGTGACCTTCGCCACGCGCCGGGGCGGCAGGAAGTACGTGAGCGTGGTTCCGGAGGCCTGAGCCCCGGGATCGGAGCACGCCTCGCGGCGGCTCCGGTCGCCGCGAGGAGCGACGGGCGAGAGGCCCCGGACGACCAGCGTCGACCGGGGCCTTCGTACGTCGGGGGCGCTACTCGCCCGTGAACCTCGGCTCGCGCTTGTTCAGGAACGCGTCGACGCCCTCGTCCTTGTCCTTCGTCGAGAACAGGAGCGCGAACCAGCTCCTCTCGAACTCGAGACCCTCCCGCAACGGCGTCCGGCGCGCGGCCTGCACGCTCTCCTTGGCGGCCTGCAGGGCGACGGGGCTCTTCGAGGCGATGGTGCGGGCCAGCTCGAGCGTCCGCTCCGAAAGCTGGTCCGCCGGGACCACCTCGTCGACGAGCCCGATGCGGCCGGCCTCCTCGGCCCCGATCATCTCGCCCGTGAGGATGAGCTTCAGCGCGCGGCCCTCGCCCACCAGGCGCGGGAGGCGCTGCGTGCCGCCGCCTCCCGGGATGAGGCCCAGGTTGATCTCGGGCTGTCCGAGCCGGGCCCGGTCCGACGCGATCCGGATGTCGCACGCCATGGCCAGCTCGCAGCCGCCGCCCAGGCAGTAGCCGTTGATCATGGCGATCACCGGCCTGGGGAACTCCTCCATGGCCAGGTAGATGTTGCCGCGGTCCATGGACCGGTACTGCTCGACGGGACGGGCGTCCTTGAACTCCCGGATGTCGGCCCCGGCGATGAACGCCTTGTCGCCGGCGCCCGTGAGCACGACGCAGCGCACGTCGTCGTCGTCCTCCAGGTCGTCCAGGGCACCGAAGATGGCGCAGCGGACCTCGCCGTTCAGCGCGTTCATCTTGTCGGGGCGGTTGATCGTGAGGCGCGCGACCCCGCCGTCCAGCTTCTCGACCTTCAGCACGTCGCTCATGTCCCTATTCTCCTACCAGGCGTAGAATCCCCGCCCGCTCTTCCTTCCGAGCTTCCCCTCCTCGACCATGCGGACGAGGAGCTCGGGCGGCCGGAACCGCTCGCCGAGCTCGGCGTGGAGGTAGCGGGCGATCTCGAGGCGGACGTCCAGGCCCACGAGGTCGGTGAGCCGCAGCGGGCCCATCGGGTGTCGGTACCCGAGCTCCATGGCCCGGTCGATGTCCTCGGCGCTGGCCACGCCCTCCTCGAGCATGCGGATGGCCTCGAGGCCGAGGGCGACGCCCAGGCGCGAGGAGGCGAAGCCGGGCGAATCGTGGACGACGATGGGCGTCTTCCCGAGCCGCTCCGCGAAGTCCCGGGCGCGCTCCACCGCGTGGGGGGCGCTCCGGTCCCCCCGGACCACCTCCACCAGGGCCATGATGTGGACCGGGTTGAAGAAGTGGAGGCCGACGACCCGCTCGGGGGAGGGGACGGGCTCGGCCAGGGACGTGATCGAGAGGGACGAGGTGTTGGAGGCGAGCAGGGCGTTGTCCGCGGCGCTCGCGGCCGCCCGCTCGAGGACCTCCTGCTTCAGCGCCAGCTTCTCGGGCACGGCCTCGACCACGACCCGCGCCCCCCTCGTGGCGTCCTCCAGCCCGGTGGTGGTCCGCAGGTTGGCCAGCGCGCGCTCGCGGTCGTCGGGCTCGAGCTTCCCGATCTCGATTCCCCTGTCCAGGTTGGCTTCGACCTTCCCGCGCGCGGTCTCCAGGGCGCCGGCCTCCACGTCGTACAGCCGGGTCTCGTAGCCGGCCATGGCGGCCACCTGCGCGATCCCGTGGCCCATGGTCCCGGCGCCCAGGACCGCGACCGGTCCGGGCGGCTCCAGCCTGACGTCGTCCTCGTGCTCCATGTCTCCGTCCCGCTCCCGGTGTGGGCGTTCGAGTCCCGGCTCAGTCCCCGATCTGCTCTTCCGGCGGGCTCCGCCAGTCCACGGGCTTTCGCCGCACCACCTCGACCGCCTCGAAGCCCAGCTCCTCGGCGATCGCGTTGGCCACGACGTTCCCGGCCGACGTGAACAGCCGGAGCTCGGTGAGCTCCTCCTCGCGTGCCCACGTGAGCGCGGCCCGGAGGAGGCGCTTCAGGTTCCCCTTCCGGCGCGCGTCCGGCCGCACGTAAGGGGTCTGGATCCGCGCGTAGCGTGGCGGCATGAAGTAGGGGAGGTTCTCCTCGGCGAAGCACGTGATCATGCCGTCCAGGCCTCCGTCGTCCCGCTCCAGGACGAAGACGGCCGACTCGGGGCCCTCGAGGTGCCGGCGGAACCGCTCGCGCCGGGCTTCGAGCCCGTTGCGTCGCATGCGGTACGCCGGGTTGTCCCGGTGCAGGCGGAGGTAGTGGGACCACAGGGCCAGCACCTCCTCCAGGTCCTCGCTCGTGGCGCGTCGGACGCGGGGCTCCTCAGCCATCGTCCTCCTCCCGTGCGTCGCTGCGGCCGAAGCGGGGCGGCCGCTTCTCCACGAAGGCGCGCACCCCCTCCAGCGCGTCGGCCGAGCGGAAGCAGGCCTCCTGCATCTCGACCTCGAAGTCCAGCATCTCCTCCAGGCTCGACCCGAGGCTCCGGCGGATGGCCTCCTTGGCCAGCCGGATGGGGAGGGGCGGCTTGGCCGCCAGCTCCCGGGCCAGCGCGTCCACCTCCTCGCGGAAGCGCTCGTGCGGCACGACGCGGTTCACGAGGCCCAGGCGCTCGGCCCGCCCGGCATCGACCATCTCGGCCAGGAAGAAGAGCTCGGCCGCGCGCGCGGAGCCGACCAGGCGAGGGACGAAGTAGGTGCCGCCCCAGTCCGGGCCGAGCCCGATGCGGTTGAAGGTCTGGCCGATCGAGGCCCGGTCGGACGCGATGCGGAGGTCGCAGGCCAGCGCCAGGTTGGCGCCCCCGCCCGCGGCCGGTCCGTTGATCGCGGCGACTACCGGCTTGGGCATCCTGGCGATCGTGACGGCCACGCGCCGCCCGGCCTCGACCAGGGCCCGGGCCTCCTCGATCCGCCCGTCCTCGATGAGCCCGGTCATGTAGCCGACGTCCGCCCCGGCGCAGAAGGCCCGGCCGGCCCCGGTCACGACGACCACGCGGATGCTCTCGTCGGTGCCCAGCTCCTCGAGCGCGTCGCCCACGCGGTCGCGCATGTCCCCGGCGAAGGCGTTCAGCTTCTCGGGGCGGTCCAGGACGACGCGGCCGATCGGGCCGTCCCGCTCGACGCGGACGTGACCGGCGGCGGCTCCCCCGCCCGCGGCCGCGTCCGCAGGCTCCCTGGCCATCTAGGCCCCCTCCCCGGCGTGCACGACCGAGGCGATCCCCTGTCCCACGCCGATGCACATGGTGACGAGGCCGGTGCGCGAGCCCCGGCGCCGCATCTCGTGGACGAGGGTGGTGAGCAGCCTGGCCCCCGTGCACCCGAGCGGGTGGCCGAGCGCGATCGCCCCGCCGTTCACGTTGACCCGCTCGGGGTCGAGCCCGAGCTCCCGGATGCAGGGGAGGGCCTGGGCGGCGAACGCCTCGTTCAGCTCGACGAGGTCGACGTCGGAGACTTCGAGCCCGGCGCGCGAGAGCGCCTTCCGGGTGGCCGGCACGGGACCGAGCCCCATGCGGTGGGGCTCGATGCCGGCCACCGCGGAGGCCCCGATCCGGGCCAGGGGCTCGAGCCCGAGCTCCCGGGCGGCGGCCCGGCTCCCGACCAGCAGGGCGGCGGCCCCGTCGTTGATCCCCGAGGAGCTCCCCGCCGTCACGGTGCCGCCCTCCCTGAAGGCGGGCGAGAGGCGGGCCAGCTTCTGGGCGGTCACGCCGGGCCGCGGGTGCTCGTCCACCGACACGACCTCGGTCTCTCCCTTGCGTCCCACGGGGGCCTCGATCGGGACGATCTCGTCCCGGAAGCGGCCCTCCTCCAGGGCGCGGGCCGCCCGCCGCTGGCTCTCCAGGGCGAAGGCGTCCTGCTCCTCCCGGGTCACGCCGTGCTCGTCGGCCACGACCTCGGCGGTCTCGCCCAGGCCGATCGTCCAGCGCCCGGGCATGTCGGGGTTGGTGAAGCGCCAGCCCACCGTCGTGTCCTCGAAGGGCGGGGTCCTGCGGGAGAAGCCCTCCTCGGGCTTCAGCATGACCCACGGCGCGCGGGACATGCTCTCGACGCCGCCGGCGATGAACAGGTCGCCCTCGCCGCAGCGGATCGCGTGGCCGGCCGAGACCACCGCCTGGAGGCCGGAGCCGCACAGCCGGTTCACCGTCTGGCCCGCCACCTCCACCGGGAGGCCGGCCAGGAGCGCCCCCATGCGCGCCACGTTGCGGTTGTCCTCGCCGGCCCCGTTGGTGCAGCCCATCACGACGTCCTCGACCCGCCCGGGGGGGACGCCCGTCCGCTCCAGGAGCCCCTCGATGACCCGGGCCAGGAGGTCGTCCGGCCGCACGCGGGAGAGCGCCCCTCCGGCGCGCCCCACCGGGCTGCGGACGGCCGCCAGGATCAGCGCGTCCCGGTCGCTCGCTTCGCTCACGTCTCGGATCCTCCCGTCCGGCGCGGCGCGGGCCGGAGCCGTCGCGGGCTCCGCTCCGCGTCGCCTCGCTTCAGTCCAGCGCCACCCACACGCTCTTGGTCTCCGTGTACTGCTCCAGGGCGTGGCGCCCCAGGTCCCGCCCGAAGCCCGACTGCTTGAAGCCGCCGAAGGGCGAGGCCGAGTCGTAGCGGTTGTAGGTGTTCACCCACACGGTCCCCGCCTGCACGTCCCGCGCGAACCGATGCGCCTTGCCGACGTCGCGCGTCCACAGGCCCGCGGCCAGGCCGTAGATGGTCTCGTTGGCCTGGCGGATGGCGTCGTCGACGTCCTCGAACGCGAGCACCGAGAGCACGGGCCCGAAGATCTCCTCGCGGGCGATCCTCATGTCGATGTCGACGTCGTCGAACACGGTGGCCTCGACGAAGAAGCCCTTCCCGTCGACCGAGGCGGGCTCGCCGCCGGCCGCGAGGCGCGCCCCCTCCTCCTTCCCGGAGGCGATGTAGGAGAGCACCTTCTCGCGCTGCTCCCGCGAGACGAGCGCGCCGAGACGGGTCTTCGGGCTCGTCGGGTCCCCGGGCTGCATTCGCGACGTGCGCTCGAGGAGCTTCTCCATGAACGCGTCCTTCACGGAGCGCTCCACGTACAGCCGGGAGCCGGCCGCGCACACCTCGCCCTTCCCGTAGAAGATCCCGGTCGTGGCGCCGCGGGCGGCCGCCTCGAGGTCGGCGTCGGCGAACACCACGTTGGGGGACTTCCCCCCCAGCTCCAGCGTGACGTTCTTCACCGTGGCCGCCGCCTCGCGCATGATCCTCTTCCCGGTCTCGACCGAGCCCGTGAACGAGATCTTGTCCACGCCCGGGTGCTCGACCAGGGCCTGCCCGGTCACGGGCCCGTGGCCCGGCAGGACGTTGAGGACGCCCGGCGGGATCCCGGCCTCGAGGGCCAGCTCCCCCAGGAGGAGCGCCGTGAGGGGCGTCTGCTCGGCCGGCTTGAGGATGACCGCGTTCCCGCAGGCCAGGGCGGGGGCCACCTTCCACGCCGCCAGCGACAGCGGGAAGTTCCAGGGCACGATGGCCCCGACCACCCCGACCGGCTGGCGCAGGGTGTAGTTGAGGAAGGGGCCCGAGACCGGGATCGTCTCGCCGGTGAGCTTGTCCGCCCACCCCGCGTAGTAGCGGAAGTTCTGGACGACCGAGGGAACGTCGACCTTGCCCGCCTCGAACAGGGGCTTTCCGTTGTCGCGGGTCTCGACCTCGGCCAGCTCGGAGCCGCGCTCCTGGATGAGGTCGGCCAGCCGCCACAGGAGCTCGGAGCGGGCGTGCGGGTCCAGGTCGCGCCAGGACGCCTGGGCCTCGCGGGCCGAGCGCACGGCGGCGTCGACCTGCTCGGGGCCCGCCTCCTCCACCCGGGCGATGGTCTCCTCGGTGGCCGGGTTCACCGTGGGGAAGCGGTCGTGGCCGTCGGTCCACTCGCCCCCGATGAGCAGCTTCGTGCGGAGCTCCATGTCCCGCCCCCTCAGAGTCCGCCCGTGAACTCGGGCTTCCGCTTCTCGACGTAGGCGTCCAGGCCCTCGCGCGCGTCCGGGGACTGGAAGAGCTGCTGCTGGAGCTCGCGCTCGATGGCCAGGCCCTCCGAGAACGGAATCTCGCAGCCGCTGCACACGGCGCGCTTGATCCGCCCCACCGCCCTGGACGCCTTCTGGGGCGGCGTGAAGCCCCGGGCGTACTCCATGATCCGGTCCATGAAGCCGTCGGCCTCGAACACCTTGTTCACGAGGCCGATGTCCAGCGCCTCGTCGAAGCCGAAGGTGCGCCCCTCGGCCATGAGCTCGATCGCCTTCGACTTCCCGAGCAGGCGGCCCAGGCGCTGGGTCCCGCCCGTGCCGGGGAGGACGCCCAGCGTGACCTCGGGCAGGCCGATCTTCCCGGCGTCCTGCTTCGCGATCCGGAGATCGCAGGCGAGCGCGATCTCGAGCCCGCCGCCCACCGTGTGGCCGTTCAGAGCGGCGATCACGAGCATCGGGCTCTGCTCGAGCCGGTTCAGCGTCTCGTTGGCGTGCAGGCAGAAGAAGTACTTGAAGTGGGGGTCGGCCTGCTGGAGCATCTGGATGTCGGCTCCGGCCGAGAAGAACTTCTCGCCCGCCCCATGCAGCACGAGGACGTGGACGTCCTCGTCGAAGCGCGCGTCGAGGATGGCCTCGTCCAGCTGCCGCATCATCTCGTACGTGTAGGTGTTGGCCGGCGGGTCGTCCATGGTGATGAGGCCGACGCCGTCCGTGGCTTCGTAGTGAATGAGCTTGTCCGCCATCGTGGGCTCCCTTTCGTGCGATTCGTCGAGTCCGGTCCGTATGCTCGAATCTCGTCCCCGCGCCGGAGGTCTCCGGCGGCCGGGCGCGCTCTCCCGGACGATCCGTGCACGGGAGGTGCCAGCGCCGCCTCCGTGGCGCGGGGCCGGCAAACTAGGGGGGCGCTGACCGGAACGGTAGGACGTGGGCGGGGCGCGGCCTCGCCGGCCGCGTGGCGCGCGGGGAGCCGCGGAGACCGGGCGCGCTCCGGCGCCGCCCGGAGAGCCCCCCGCGGACGCCCGAGGTTGAGGCGGAGGGGGCGGGGCGCTAGCGTGGAGTCATGGAGATTTCCCTCCGCGCCCCCGCTCCCGGCCTCCGCGGCCTCGCCCGGGGGGCCGGTCTCGCCGCCCTGGCGGCGCTCCCCGCCCCGGCGGCCGGCGCCGCGGCCCCGGTCCAGGCCGCCGCCGGCTGGGCCGGCGTGGTGGCCGTCCTGGCGTCGCCCTGGATGGCGCCGGTCCTCCTGGCGCTGGGCTTCCTGGGGATCCTGTTCGAGCTCAAGCACCCGACCCTGGGCGTCGCGGCGTCGCTGGGAGTCCTGGCCCTCGCGCTGTTCTTCGGCTCGCACTGGCTGGTGGGACTGGCCGGTCCCGTCGACCTCCTCCTGGTGGGCGTCGGCATCGTGCTCATCGGGGTCGAGGTCTTCGTGGTCCCGGGTCTGGGCGTCCCCGGCGTCCTGGGCCTGGCGGCGCTCGTCGGTGGGGTCTTCCTCAGCCTCCTCGGGTCGAACCCGACGCGCCAGGACCTCCTCCACGCGAGCGGGGTCGTGGCGACGGCGGTCCTCCTCTTCCTGGCGGCGGCCTACGGCGTCATTCGCCATCTTCCCCACAGCCGGCTCCTGGGGAGCGGCGAGGTGGCCGGCCGGGACGCCGGCTTCCTGGCCTCGGCCCCCCGCGGGGACCTGGTCGGCCGCGTCGGCGAGGCGGTGACCGACCTCCGGCCCTCGGGCACGGCCGCGTTCGGAGACGAGCGCGTGGACGTCGTGAGCGAGGGCGGATGGATCGGGCGCGGGAGCCCCGTCGTCGTGATCCGCTCGGAAGGCTACCGGCACGTGGTGCGCGAGACCGCCGCGGACGCGTCCTCCTGACCCTCTCCTACAGCGAGGCATCGATGGATCAGAACGCCCTCCCCGTCCTCGTCCTCGTCCTGGCCGTGGTGGTCCTGTCCTTCGTCTTCTGGGCCATCCCCGTGCGGCTGTGGATCGCGGCCATCTCCGCCGGAGCTCCGGTCGGCATCGGCGACCTCGTGGGTATGCGGCTCCGGAAGGTGAGCCCGCGCGCGATCGTCCCGCCGCTGATCACGGCCACCAAGGCCGGCCTCGGCCTCGCGACCAAGCAGCTCGAGACCCACTTCCTGTCGGGTGGGAACGTGGAGCGGGTCGTCACCGCCCTGGTGAGCGCCGACAAGGCCAACATCGAGCTCCCCTTCCAGCAGGCGGCCGCGATCGACCTGGCGGGGCGCGACGTGCTCGAAGCGGTGAAGGTGTCGGTGAACCCCAAGGTCATCCAGACGCCCAAGGTGGCGGCCATGGCCAAGGACGGCATCCAGCTCGTCGCCCTGGCCCGGGTGACCGTCCGCGCCAACGTGAACCGGCTGGTGGGCGGTGCCGGCGAGGAGACGATCCTGGCCCGGGTGGGGGAGGGGATCGTGAGCACGATCGGCTCCAGCGACACGCACAAGGACGTGCTCGAGAACCCCGACCGGATCTCCAAGACCGTCCTCCAGAAGGGCCTCGACTCCGGGACGGCCTACGAGATCCTCTCGATCGACATCGCCGACGTGGACGTGGGCAAGAACATCGGCGCCGAGCTCCAGACCCACCAGGCGGAGGCGGACAAGCAGATCGCCCAGGCCAAGGCCGAGGAGCGGCGCGCCATGGCGGTGGCGCAGGAGCAGGAGAACCGCGCCCGCGTCGAGGAGATGCGCGCCGACGTGGTGAAGGCCGAGGCCGAGGTGCCCCGGGCGCTGGCCGAGGCGCTCAGGAGCGGCAACATGGGCGTCATGGACTACATGAAGTACCTGAACGTCCGCAGCGACACGCGCATGCGCGAGGCGCTGGCCGGCGGCGAGGACGCCGAGCGCCCGGCGGGTTGAGGCCATGAGCGGGCTCGTCGGCTGGCTGGCCATCGTCGCGGTGGTCCTCGCCCTGAACCGCATCCTGTCGACGGCCGTCGGGGCGGGACGGGACGGCGAGGCTCCCGGAACGGGGCCCGGACGGTCGGGGGCGGGAGGCTCGCGCCCCGGACGGAGGCCCGCGATCCCGGAACGGCTCGGAGGCGAGGCCCTCGAAGAGCTCCTCGGCGCCGTGGACGCGGCACTCGGCGGGCGGTCGCAGGTCCGGACGGGGCCCGGCGCCCCGCGGCGGGCTCGCCCCCGGTTGCCCGGCCCGCGGCCCGAGCTCCCCGATCCCGACTCGCTCTGGATGCCGGCGGAGGCGGGGGGGACGGCCCTGGAGCCTGCCTCGCGCCCCGCCCCTCCCGCGGGCCCGCGGCTCTCCGGCCACGGGCTCGGGTCCGAGATCGGCGCCCGGCCGGCGCCGGGCGGGGGCCCGGCGGAGCCGGAGGAGGCGGCCGGGCGCCCGCCGGCACGCCGCGCGGCGGGCCTCCCGGAGCTGCTCGGCCGGTCCCGCCTGCAGCGCGCCGTGCTGTGGGCGGAGGTGCTGGGCGGCCCCGTATCCTCGAGACCGCCCGACCGGAGCCTTCCCTAGCTCTCCCCGCACCGGGGCAGACGGGGCGGGAAGCTCGTCCCGTAGTGGTTTCCGATCCAGCAGTCGTCCGTGCCCGATCCGTCCCACAGCAGGTCCACGCCCGGGAAAGGGAAGCCCGGCGGCGCGTTCGCGCCGTTCCCGGTCACCGTGTTGCCCCGGATCCGGACCCCATCGGGGTCGGGCTCCACGTCGATGGCCGCGGGCGGCACGCCGGCCAGGGTGGCCAGCACCGCCGTGCTGGCCACCCCCACCCCGACGAAGTCGTGCCCCGTGACGTGGTTGCCCTCCACGGTCGTGGCGTCCGTTCCCACGACCAGGATGCCCGAGCCGGCGGGGACCGCCGCCTCGATCTCCTCGGGATCCGCGAAGTTCGGGTGGTTGTTGGCCGTGACCGTGTTCCCGCTGAGCACGATGTCCGAGGCCGTCTTCACGTCGAGGCCGGGCAGGAGCACGACCAGGAAGCCGGCCGTGTTCCCGTGCGAGCGGTTGGCCCGGGCCACGATGTGCGAGGCGTTCTCGATCTCGAAGCCGTTCACGTTCCCGAACGCCTCGCTGTCGAGGATGCGCACGTCCTCGGACTGGCCGATGTAGATGCCCGTGTCCGTGTGGCCGCTGGCGGTGCAGCGGAGGATCGTGCCGTGCCGGGAGTGGACCGGGAAGAGGCCATACTCCCCGTCGTCCTCCGCCACGATGTCCACCAGGCGGAAGCCGTCCACGCCCGTCAGGAGGATGCCGTTCTCCTCGAAGCCGCGGACGGTGAGGTTGCGGATCTCGACGCCGTCGGAGGTCACGGTGATCCCGTCCTCCTCCTCGCCGGGATTCTCCAGGACCACGGCGTCACCGTTCGGGCCGCCCGGTCCCGTGGCGCCGACGAGCCGAATCCCCGGCTTGTCGATGCGGAGCGCCTCCCGGTAGACGCCGGGCTCGACGACGATCCGGTCCCCCGGCGCGGCGGCGTCCAGGGCGGCCTGGATCGAGCCGCCCGAAGGGACCGTGGTCGCGGCGGTGTGCGGGCCCGGCGAGACGTCGCCCCCGGGGGCGGGCCCCGTGGCCGGCCCGGACCGGTCGCACGCCGCGAGGGAGAGCACTAGGAGGGTGGGGAGGGAGACGAGCGCGGTCGAAAGGCGTGTGGCTCGAAGGGACATGGTGCGCCTCCTGGCTGGAGGAACGAAGGCGGCGCCCATCGACTCGATATGATGCCGGTGGGCGCGTTTCCTCCAGCCTGGGAGGCTCCGGTCAAGCGGCGGTCATGGGCCGCCTGCGGGGCGTCCGCCCCGGCGGCGGTCCCCTGCGGGAGTCCGCGCGGCCGTCACTCGTCCCGGAAGGGCGAGGGAGGGCGGCTCCGGCCCCGCGAGGGCCGGCCGGCGTCAGCCTCCCCGGGCCGGCACCACGATCCCCGGGACGTTCTCCCGAGCGAGGAGCCGGTCGAAGGCGCCCACGCCCTCCTCGAGCGCGCCCCGGACGCGGCTCCGGATCTCCGCCCACTCGGCGTTCAGGTCGGCGAACCGCCGGAGCGAGCCCTCGGTGGGCCGCCCGTACGCCCCGTGGATGTGCCCGTACAGGTAGTCGAACTGGTTGTCGATGCGGGGCGGGTAGTTGATCCCGTCCTCCCCCGTGTGGATCCGGTCGTCGTGGAGCTCGGCGGCCAGGGCGTCGAGCCGGGCCGAGAGCGAGTCGGCCGCGCCCCGGACCCGCGCCGCGGCGTCCGCGGCGAAGTCCCCGGCCTCCACGCGGCCGGCGGCCGCCTCCACCTGCTTCCGGGCCGAGCGCAGCGCCCGGATCGCGTCGTGGATGGAGGTCACCGTGTCGCGGACGGCCGTGGCCAGGTCGAACTGGGCCCGCAGGTCGGCGGTCGTCACGTCGGTGAAGCGCGGGTCCTCGCGGACCTCGAAGCTCCGCTCGGCCGTCCAGTCTCCCGAGGAGACGCGGACGATGTAGGTGCCCGGCACGGCCGTCGGGCCGCCCGTGTAGCCCAGGTCCATGACCGCGCCCTTTGCCAGGTCGGGCCCGGGGTAGCGGAGGTCCCACTCGAGCCGGTTCTCTCCGGTGTGGAGCTCGAGCTTCCGGACCTCGGGCCCCCCGGCCGCCCCCTCCTCGTCCTCCTCCCCGTCGCTCCCGTGGTCCGGGGCCGAGGTGGACCAGCGGGCCGCCACGGTCCCGCCAGGCCCCACGACCTCCATGGTGACGTCCGCCTCGGGCAGTCGCTCCAGCCACAGGTCGAAGACCGCCGGACCCGGGGGGGACTCGGGAGCCCCGGCCCCGCGGAAGCCGCCCATGTCGGCGCGGTAGGCGGGGCGGGGCCGGAACAGGAAGCGGCCGGCGCTCGCCACCGAGTCCGCCATCTGCCGGAGCGGGGTCACGTCGTCCAGGATCCAGAAGCTGCGCCCCTGGGTGGCCACCACCAGGTCCGAGCCGTGCACCACGAG
>Ga0209918_1000605_pt1 | contig 23009 bp, 13 predicted proteins | sample SalPonD_shore_MG_FD_185712 | JGI IMG/M metagenome (GOLD analysis project Ga0209918, IMG submission 185712) | Salt pond soil microbial communities from South San Francisco under conditions of wetland restoration - Salt Pond MetaG... | ecosystem: Environmental > Aquatic > Marine > Intertidal zone...
TTGCTCTACCGCCATCCGCACATTTTGAGGGTAGGCGCTTGTTTTTGCCTCCACCAGCACAGTGAATAACTGATTTGATTGCGAATGTAATTTAATAAGCAGATCTATTTTTCTGTTATTTCGGTTGGCCTCCTCTATATAGCTATCGATGGAAAGCAATCCAGTCTTCTCAAGTAATGTCCGGAATTGTGAACGGAATTTTTCAAGTAATTCGGATTCTTTCATAGACGTTTTCACTATAATTAATTTTTCACTAATTGGTGAAATGTATTATATAGTGAAATAAAAAGCAAAGGATTTCATCATATTTTGCCTTTCACCATGTGGTGAAATTACTTATATGATGAAATCATACTTCCATCATCAACACCAATCTGCATATTATTCACCTCTGAAACAGGCATCGGCTGTTGGTGCGCTCCCACCTGCATGCCACCTTTCGCCAGGGATAGCAGAAAATCATCCTCATCTTTTTGACTGGGGTATTCCGCATGCGTAGCATAATACAACGCCGTGGGACACTCCAGGGCGCTGGTAAAGAGGGATTTGGTAAGGAAGTGGGGAGGAGATGTAGCCATTGGCTCTTATAACGATCCTATAGATTCATGAAAAATGATTGTAAGCATATCTATGATGATCATACATATTGTTTTATAAAACCCGCCTTACCCTTATCACCTATTCTCTTTACCCAAATTAATAGACAAACAGTACCGATATTATTAGTAGATTAGCCTTGTAAGCCAATTACGGGCAAATCACTTATACATATTCACAATCAACAACAACCAATTTTGGACTATATACTCATTTAACTATTTAAAATGGCGTTCTCTCTTGCTGATTTTTGATATATCCCTTTATTACTTTTTGTAACCGGTCTAACGAATTATCAAACAATCCATATTTAAAAAATTCCCAATCATGACCATATTCATTTGCTTCATCAAGAATAATTTTCCAAATATTTCTTTCTGGCTTTATTGGCCTCCGCCATCCCGCCCTTATTATAGGACCGGCGAAACTTTGCTTCCATTCTTTATTATTTAAATCACCAGCGATTAAGGCTGATAAAGCTTCAAATTTTTCAAAAGTCAATTCGTAATCAGAATCCAGAGGAATTAAATTCACAAAATATGGCCGAAGATAATCAAATAAATAATAATTGAACGGGTTTATTTGGTTTTCGTAGCCCTCAATTAATTTTTGCGTTTTTGTTGGCATAATATATTCCGGATAAAGGAATCGTACGATCTTACCCTCTACTGCCAATACTTTAATATCGATTCCCAGCATCACTTCTAATATATTTTTATAATTACCGCTCGCTATTGATGAAATACCAACCCCATAATACAACAGTAAACCAGGGTAATAATTAAAATCAATCAATTGATTCGAACCCGATCGCAGTTGGTTATATATTTCAATGACATTTTTAATGCTTTTAAGCCATAATTCATGGTATTTCTCTTTATCCCAGAATGAACCATGGATTAGGATCGCAAGCAACATGTCAACATAACTCTCATACAAGCTTTTCCGCCGGATTATTTCCTCGTCAATATTCTCATATTCATTATTATTGGTAACCGGAAAATGCTCAACGGCTATTTTTTGTACCAATGTTTGTGTGACCTCGGAAAACACGAAATCATACAATTTGATTCTGAACTTGTCTTTTACAATATATTTTTTTAATCTGGCGACCGCTATTTCTTTAGACATTGGATGTGGTTGTTCGTAATCCTCAATAGCCTGTACTTTTTCCGCCAGAGTGGTAAAAAAGGAATCTGCGTCTTCAATTTTTATCGTTTTTGCCCTTCTCAATTCTATCAATTCTTTTATGACTTTCGAAACCTCTGATAAGTGGGTTATATAGGTGGTAAACCGTCGATTTGGACTTCTTCGGATAGCATCACTCAATGCAACATCCCATGTGCCAGACCACCCACATATGATGAGTCCAAACTCGTCAAAAATCCTATCAAGCATTTTAACAAGAGCCACATCATAACTTTCTAATTCCCCCAGAGTATTCTTTATCCTTGTATCGAGATAATCCCCGTTAACCTTTAATATCGTTATTGGGGAATGAATAACTGGAATGGCTCCTAAAATTTCGTCTGAAGTGCTGAGCACTTGTGGTATAATATTTCTGTCACCAAGTGCTTGCTCCAGAAGTCTATCAAAATTTGTGGTTACAATAACTTTGATATATCCGGCTTCAATCAATTCCGCGATAGCATGATGCGCCCTTGTCGGGATTTTTAGACCTTCTTCCCTTTCCTCGCCTGTCGGTTCAAAATACGGTCTCAACAACATAGAACGTTCTGCTTGAGTATCAGCGAGTGCCGCGATTAACTCAGAGTAATCCGGAGGTTTATCAAACTTTGACTTATACCATTCAACAGGATCGCTATCGACCTCCTTGTGTTCCAATGCTGCGATTTTCTGAATAAGATCCCGGATAACTTCCCATCCACTTGGTATTCCTGCCGAACGCGAGATACCAGAACCGAGTAAAAGCGCATAAGCACCTCGATTGGAATGAAGTGAGAAGGCTAAAGATGTTATGGGCTCTATCATTTTTATGCTAAAATTTTAAATGTTCTACGATTGCTTTTTGATAATCTTTTCAGGCTATATATATCTTGAGAGATCATATTTCATTTTCTCTATTTATGTAACTCGTCGTAACGATATCGAGAGATCATATTCAAACAACGAAATATCAGATATCTCTGATGCCGCTAACTTTAAATCCTCTGATATAATACTTGCAATAATAACTCCACGCACCCGTTGTACCGGCTCTGCAAGATTTTTCTTTATCCAGGCGATATAACGGAGTAACTGTCCAATAACTCGATCATAGCCTTTTGAAACCTTCAATTCAATTACCACGAGGTTATTTTTCTTATCAATGCCTAATAAATCGATAAAACGCCCCCCAGCTGGATACTCAATCCCCTTCACTTCTTCTTCCTCATAGAGACACAAGCCGGGTTCAATTATGCCCATATTTTTTGCTAAAAAGTTCTTTAAATCACGTTCATATGCGAACTCTCGTTCATACTCAATCTGCTCTGAGATACTTATATCTGCTTCATTTGGCGCATTTGTATCCTCTGCAGAATAGATGGGAATCGGATCTCTGCCGGTATCATATAACCGAAATTTGTGTGAATCGATTTGAAAAAATAGATCATCACTACCATCTTTTCTCACGGAATAATGTATTCGACTTGGTGCATTTACCGACATTCTAAGCAAATGGGCGGCGATAGTTCCTTGCTTAATTTTCGGGTATTTGCTCTCAAACCAAGTGACCACATCGTCCCTGGTTACGATATCATCCTTTCTGATTCCCTGTTCTTGCACAAAATCATGAAAAAGTTCACGGACTGGTTTATCGTAAATTTGCACAATACCCTCTATGCTATAGAGACAGCGTTGTTATAGTAAATAAATGCTCATACAGATGATCCCACCAATAAAAGTAGTATTTTGGATGAAATCATATAGTTTTGATCTTCTAATAATTCGATAAAATCCTTGTTCGTTTAAATCTATACTGTGAGCAATCTTTTCCAGCTCGTTTGAGTTGATGTCCTCATCCCTAAGAAAAGCTGCTGATTTTTCAATAATTTTCTGAAGATAATTTCCCAGGTACTGAGACGAGGTGAAATAAAATTTCGATATAAGCCGGTTCTTTGCAAAACCAATAATTGCGGTGATCAAAAAAAGGAATGTTGTAATTTTTAATAACCAGCTCTGTTCAATCTGTTCTACTTGGGTATTTAATATTAGAACGATAGCCCCGGTAGAAATTCCGATCACCATTTTATTCGCGTCGTTGAGATACTGGAAAGAAAGTTTTTTATACCCATCAATTTCTGTCCCCAGATGGAAAATGCTTTTCGTGAAATATTCTAATATGTCCCGTTTCTCTATCATCAAAGTAGTTAGTCCCTTTCTAAAATATCCTTCCTACCCAACTTATACGCAATCCTTTTATAATGCAGCCGCATCGCTTCCGGATCGTCCAGGTCTGAACGGGCAATTTCGATGACGTCGATGCCCTGGGATTCCAGCTGCATCCGAATCATTTGATCTTTGCGATGTGTCTCCGGATCGCCATGAATTGATTTGGATAATCCATCGAGGTAAATCGCTACTTTGTGCAACCCTGCCGGATCTTCGAAATAGAGGTCCGGCCGGGTTCTTCTAAACGGCTCACCGATTTCAATTTCTTGTTCGTGATCAAAGGCTGGAAATCCAGCATCTTTTAGCATCTGCCTGAGGTCTTTTTCTCCTCGATACGTGCCTGTTTTATCACTGAATGCTTTCAAATCAATTCTGGCATCCACCTCGTGTTCGAATTTCGGTCTGCCGTTATATTGTTCTATTAGTTCAAGAGCCTCGAAACGGTTGAGTATTTTATGATAATAGGAATTCCGATAGGAACGTAGACAATCGTAGCAACTGGACTCGCAGCGACCGGGGCAATCATCCAAAATGTCACGAGCTGCCTCGATAACCTGCTCCCACTTTTGAATCATCTGTTGCAATAAACCGGACCCTCCTGGCATAGGATCATAGAGAAAAGTTACATGGGATTCATTCCCTTCAACCATCAGAAGTATCTGGAGATCTTCCACATCCATTTCCAATACTCGAGCAGCCCCGATCCTGAGGGCTTCACCCAGATTGATGGCTTCCTGTTCAGAATTCAAGCCGCGAAACATGAGGCCATCAACCTGGGTATCCGTGTAAAAAGCAATTCGCTGCGGTGCCGTATTATGACGTTCCTTATGTACCGTTTCAAAATGCTCCAGATCGCTTTCAGAAGCATAAGGCGAACGGGTTGCCCCGCAGACTGTACAGACGGGATATCCCATTTCTCCTTTCGCTACCAAATCGGAGGCACCGATGTTTACCAGACGGGTTTGCTGTCCAAACCGATGTTGAACATATTTACCCACAATACTATATGTTCGGATCCCCCGATGTTCATCTTTGGTATAACCCAATGTTTTAACGGGCATCCGGAAGCGATAGTCCTCTTCGTCACTGATACGTGAAAAATAAGTGATATCCAGGTCACAGATTGGTATACCTATAATTTCAGTCATCGTGACATCCCCGTAAGAAGCCAGTTCCTGTCTGTCTTTGGTATCCAGGATGCGCTCATTTTTTAAATCAACTGCAAACTCTACCGGTTCGACTTCTTGTTCACCGACTGGAAGATGATATAGGTTGACACGAAACCGGGAATTATTGGCATAGATGAGATTTCCTGGGATGAACTCCCTCAAAGCAATACTGGCCGCTCGCCCTAATTGGAAGATCTCCTGACCATCCGCCGCCCCCATAGACTGCTTGGCAAAAGCTGTGACACCATGCTCATACATTCCGTATCCGGGTAGAAATCCTTCTGTGGCTAACGCATTCAACGTATAATTAGGAAGACTCTGCTTTCGAAGTGATCTGATATATTGTTTACACCGACGGAGCAAGGTTTCTTCTTCTGGCTCTAAGAGGCCTTCACTCTGTTTATGGAGGAGCTGGTCTTGCGTATTCACTGCCCAAACCAACCGTTTATGCATTTGATCAAGAACTAGTTGCAACCGATCAGACATCTCCTGTATATAAGTTTGCAAAGCATCTTCTGTGACCAATACATTTGCTTCTTCCGGCCAGTGATGGTGAAATGCCAGCTTGGTTGATGAAAGTATTATATCAAAGTGCTGATCAACCATCGTCTTGAAGTCGCTAACATTATATGGTTTCCGGCGATATCTGTTTTCTTCCTCAAAAAGGTAGGTATAAATAAAATCCGGAAATGTCTGGTTAAAGATCGTTTTCAGTTCCTGTAGTTGGCTGTTTGAAATCGTTTCAGCACTATTTACAATTTGTATCAGTCGTAGTAATTCAGATATTACGGTGGAATGAACGTGCTTACGGATCATAATCTCATTGCGGAGATTAAATTGAGGCGTTTCTATTTTCCCACCTAACATCCGTATCGGTTCTTCGAAGAAATACCGGTCGTGATCACTACGTCGAGCATATGTATATACAACTGCCATTCGATGTCGGCGTCCTGCTCGTCCGGCACGCTGCCAATAATTTGATGGTTTCGGTGGAACATTACGCATCAAGATCATATCCAAATCGCCGATGTCTACTCCTAATTCCAGCGTTGGAGTTGCGACCAAACAGTTTATAGGCCCGTCTTGCTGTTTGAATTCTTCTTCCAGCTGTTCCCGGATTTCTGCAGGAACTTGTCCAGAATGCTCTGCTGCCTGAACCGTCTGAAAATGCGAATTGAGCATATTCAGGTTATAATCATCTTCTGGTAAGTTATCCGGAATGAGCGTGCCAGAACAGTGATAACCGGAACATACATTCCCCGGAGATAACCGGGTGTGGATCTTTCGGCAGATATTACAGCGATAACGTCTTTCCTGAGTTTTGATACCAATTGCACGACTATCAACTTGCCGTGCACCTCTTGTGTTGTCTAACTGGGTTCCACGACTTCCACGAAGAGTGACGATTGGTAGAATAGGTTTATCCCCTGTTGTTAGGAAACCCCACAACTGATTGAGGAGTGGTTGCACTTGTTTTTCTCCAATGCCCCATTTCAGTACATAATTATGTGCCAAAGTTTGGCCCCGCTCACTCATAAAACCTCTAATCAGGGTGCTGTTATCTTCAGCAGTCAGGTATTGCTTTATTCCCTGGGGTGGCTTTTTTGTCAAGGGCAGGAAGCCGTGCTGAATTTCCTCTTCACTCTCGTGCCAGTACTTTGTATAAATCGGTTCTTCCTTATCGTAGAAGAATTGATTCCGGCGGAATGAGTCTAACAGCGTTGAAATGCCATCTACGAGTTCGGTAACATCCAGATTATACTGTGCAGCGATCTCTTGTAATTTTGGATTTTCTTCATTTACCTGGAAGTACTCAATGCGCATCACTCCCCAGTTTTCCAGGGATTCACGATGCTTAAAACTGGTCGTCAGCTCCCGCAGAACGATGATCCTCAGAAATTTGGTCAGGGTTTCTTTTAGGCTGGTTCCAAAATAGTCATAAGAACGGGTCTCATATACTTCTGGTGCCAGGGGTTTGGCAATGGTGGGATTATCCTGAAAATACTTATATAAAGAAGCGACTACCTCTCCGATGCCTACTGCTTCATTTTTATTACGCAGGAAATCATAAATCAGGTGTCGTAGTCGGTATCGTCGGGCGTGATCTCGCATCCAACCTGCCTGAAATGCGGCATCCTGACGATTATCACTGAATACGATGAGATTCCGGCTTTCTGGATTTTCCACAGTATTCAACATATTCTGGGCGAGAATATGTACATCAGCGACGGTTATAGCCTGTAATTTCTTCACAGGCTCTCGCTTCTCTCCGGCAATAGTTCCACCAATTGTATTACAACTGAGACAGCTGGTTAACCTACCGTCCTTCAAAAGAATACCATAGACTTTTACCAAATCACCAGGACGTTCACATTTTGGATTATGACATCGTCCTTGATCCAGATGTAAAGTTCCGCAATACCGGCAGAAATAGATCTCAAATCGGCGTCGCTCAATACGTGTGCCCTCCTCTTCATCATCGATCTCCGAAATGAACCGGTCAGTGAATACAATGCGCTTACCACTTGCTTCATCAGCAGGTTCCCAAATAGCAGTGTCGCCGTACATCGTCCCACCAACAGGCTGCCTTCCCTCCATCTCAAAGTTTTGATAGTACCCTTCCAAGTAATGTTGGCCACAGGTTTTACAAATCAAAACTGGTGGGCAGCCTTCGGGCAGATAATTATAGGAATCGATAGCAACCTGTTTTGACAGGAAAAGGTTAGGTTTATATTCTCCGTCTTTTTTCGCGAATGCGATGACAGCCCCTTCCAGCCCTTTGGCAAAGTAATGGACTTGCGGGCGTAGTAGTGGCTGTCCATCCCGTTCCGCTGCCGCACCGAGTGCTAAATAAGCAAGTAGTTCTGCCTGATCATGATGAGTTATTTCGTGACCACGCCCGATCCGCATCTGTACATCCTGTACAACCTCGAGAAGTTCTGCCGGCCGTTCCAGACGCTTATAGATTTCATAGACGTAATTATTCGATTTCAGCGCATCGTACAGCGCCGTCTCCCAATTAAACTGAGTACTAAGTTCATAGCCAGTCAGTTGCTTGACTACACTCCGGATCTGTTTTTCATTCCTCAGATCCAGCGCCTGCAGAACAGCGTCCAGCAATGCAGTAGATTCACCATCAGGTGGCGCTGGAGTGTATCTTTTCTCTGGAAAAGTCTCATCTTGATACACTTCCTGCACCAGTCTGACATTGTCCTGATTCACCCCAAAGAAGCGATGGGCGAATTCTGCGGCTTCCTGGGCTGCTTCTTCTTCACGCTTGACATCGGCGACTGTTGCTGATGTACCGATACAGGTTACTTCATCGGCGTCTTTTCGGGTAAAAGCCCGTAACCGGCGAATCAGACAGGAGACTTCAGCACCCCGAACTCCGGTGTAGGTGTGTGCTTCATCAAAGACCAGGTATTTCAGCGGCGCGTCGACGAACATCCCAAGATCTTTACCACGGGTTAGGAGGTACTCCAACTGATGCACATTGGTTAAAAGGAGTCTGGGGGGGTCTTCTGCCATATCCTGTTCTGTAAATCGCTCTTCAAATGGGGAGACAATAATATCCTGCTTCTCTTTTTCATACTTTGCTCTATAGCTACTATATGCCTCTCTCCCCTCATCAGGCCGCATTTTGTGCAGCTGTTTCTTCAATTCCGCCGTGGACTTCGGAGTGGGCCCCACATACATCCCAAAATTGATGCCGGATCCTGCCAACATTCCACGAAGACGTTCCAGTTGATCGTTCGCCAGAGCGTTCATAGGATAGACAAGAATTGCCGTAATACCGGTTGGACTTCCTGCGTCCCGCATCCGGAGACATTCATCTAAAATTGGGTACAGAAACGCTTCTGTTTTTCCGGAGCCTGTCCCCGTTGCCACTAAACAGTGTTTACCGTCTTTGGCTGTTTTCAAGGTTTGCCACTGGTGCTCGAATAATACTGGATATTCAGTCAGTCCGGGTAATGCGGAGTGGACAAAACCTTCTTTCGCCAGTTCACGCAGATCTCTGGAAGTCTTGTAGGATTTACTCAACGACACATACGGTCCATGTAATAGTGGAGAGGGATTAGCGCCACCGCGCAACAATTCCCTGGCTTGTTGTGACAGATCGGGATCGGTAATGGGAAACGCGGTGAGCTGGTAATTCAGGAACTGTTCATTGACCGAACTCGCGAATTTGATAGGATTGATTGACAATAGAAGCTCCTCTTAATTAATTCACCCGTCTGCAAGTCTTCGTTCAAGAGCTTTAATATGGATTTCTTTAAAATATCTTGCTAAAGGGCGTTTCATTTCTTCATGTTGTTTTATGATTATACATACATCAATATCGCCGATTATTGAATCATATACCAACCATCCCACAAGATGGGGAGTTGTTTGTACTTTTGAATCAGCCATAACTGCTTCGGCCAATTTCCTTGCACCTTGGTCATCAGTAATAAATGCTTGGTCTATCTTCTTCGCAAACGCTATTGAAGATAATTCTCCTTTAGATAGGTTCTTTCGATTTTCTAACAGTTTTACTTCCTGCAAATCCTCGATATCAATAGGAAATACTTCAAGTTGCCCATGCACTTGAGCGTGTTTTGCCCTATCAATCAATTCTAATTCTTCGTCAGTTTCACTCTTCCTTGGTTTGTAAAAACACTCATATTCGACAAATTGAGTCATAGAAAACCTGCATCCATTATTACATGCAGTTGAAAAGAGTAGCTGTGACGAAATCAAATTCCACACCGAGCAGGTATCTGCAACATTTATTTTGAAGAACTTCGTTGGATCAACCGGCATAACTCAAATCTTCATTGTACATCTTTGATATTTTTGCAAGTTCGTTTTCGTCAACCAATAACATCTCAGCCAAACGAGCGGATGAGATAATTCTTCTTGTATATGCATTAAAACATAAACGGACATAATAGTTTGATAGCCCTCTTTGCAAAAAGTGTTCTTTATAATTCCGCGCGGTAGTAGACAGTGAGCTCGGAAGTTCAGGATCGTTTTTCTCATCGTTTGGTACTTTAACCGACTTGAAAAACTGAACCTGTTTGTCACTTATTAATTCAGATTCCTTTAAGGCATATGCAAGAGCCTCTGTACTTACTTTCATGTTATTAGCCCATTTGATTATGTCATCTTGATCCCAATTCTTTGGGTTGGGTAACTGTACCAAAAACTCTGGCGGCATTAGAAAATGCGAAGCAAATGTATTAGCACGGATCTCAATCAGTCTTTTCTCATCCCATCCGGTTCTTCTTATCACTTCTTGTTCAGTTTTGGTATCAAATGAAATTATGACATCTTTATCAGTGTCGAGGATTGCATGTCCTGCTTCGTGGGCAGCTGAAAATCGTTGTCGATAGATATCTTCATCATAATTAATTAGAATGCATTTACCTGCGATAGGATGATCTACAAATAAACCAGAGATACTTGTGTTACCAAGTAACCTTCTGAATACATGGATACCTAAATTCCTAAACTCATCATATATATTTAGTCTGATTTCTTTCGAAGAATAATTAAAAAACTCTCTGAGAGATGCTGCTGCTTCTTTCCCATGTCTTTTAAGAAAAGAACCTCTTTTATTAAAACTGAACTTCCGTTTTCCTGGTGCGTCAAGCATTTCCTCCAAATATGCTTCACACTCAGACAGGTATAAAAATTCCTGTATTGCCCATCGATCCTCACGAGACAACTCTTCACCGTACATTCGGAATAGTGTCTCAGTTTCTTCAAACGGTGCTAACTTTTCATTTGAGATGAAGAATTTGTAATCACACTTATAATAATCTGCGATAATCAGGATTTGATCACCAGTGGGATGTTTTTCAGCACGCTCGAATGCGTTTAAATCATCTTCTGTAATGCCAGTTGCACTCGACATTTCTTCGATAGATGTTTCAAATTGCTTGCGATACCTCAACAACTTTTCTGCCAGGAGTTCTAAATCGAAAGCCATTTTCTACTCAGAGTAAATTAGTTCATCTCATTATTGCATATCAAACCGCAAACTCAAACGGATGCAATGGCAAATCAAACGGATGTCTCCATACTGATTCTCCGGCATTCCATTTCCAGGCTACCATCGTGGCTGCAACTGCATCGATCTCGTGAGAGACAACACCGTAGTTATCGGGGACATTCGTACACCCTTGTTCGTGTAATCATCTTTTTAAAACCCGACAGCTTTTCGGATCACCTTTTTTATACTTTCTTAATGCACCAACTGGGGCACCCCGCAAACCCGTAGCCGCCCCCGGATGCACTTCCACAATACTAACAGTGTGTTTTAAAGGTAAGGTCTTGATCTCTCTGGTCAAGCGAATTCCGCGCATGGTTAGCCACCCCATCTTGGAGAAGGTCGGCGGAAGCACACCGATAAAAGAGAGATCTGATGCATTTAATATTCTGCGGAGTGCGGTATCACTAGGACGATTTCCACCGCCATCGTTATAAAAGAGTGGGGCATCAATCCAGAGGATGACCTTATCATCTTTGGCGAGATCCTGAATTGTCGACAAGATTACTTCATCGGATGCGTCGGTAATATGGTCCCAATAGGATAAAGATGCTGCTTGCAGCTCGAACCACGTGAGAACAGTGTCCCTGGTGTTACTCGGTCCCGATAAATCCAATCCGCAGATATGAGACATTATCGTTCTCTATTTGTCAGTATTGATATACTCTGAATAATTCCTCTGTACCCACTGTCGGACATCATCATACAACTCTTTTGCCGTTTCAATCAGTTCATTGGCTTCTGATTGCGAAATCGTCCCCGCCATATCATAGTCACTCGTATTCCGCCGGGCTCGGCAGGCGTTCAAGTAATCCTGGATCTCCTTGTATTCTTTCCCCATCGTGAGCGACAAGGTTGAAACGGTGCGGTAATGCTGACTTTGGCCCTGACCATGTCGATAGCCTTTACAATACAACGGAATAGTGCAACATTGCAGGCACGCATTATACGCAATCGCGAATTGCCAATCATTGGACAAGTCTTTTTGGGATTCTTCTATATCCCGTTCAATTAAACCAAAGAGAGCCTGGATCTCTTCCCGACTGGTATTATGCTCTCTCAGCCAACCGCTGTTGTACCAGACTTCTAAAGTCACTCTCATCTCCTATGAGGAACATCATGGGCTTATTTACAACCCGTGTGATGAAATGGTCGTTGTCCTTTAATCGATTCACAAATTCATCTTTGGTGAATACAGTAAAATTGATTTCGCGTTGCAGGGAATCACCGGCCTCCAACAACGCACTCGATATCTTCCGGGACTTCACATCACCAATGATAATCAGATCGACATCGCTTTCTGCTGTAAAGTCCCCGCTTGCAAAAGAGCCGTAGATAAATGCATACTCAATATCACCTTCGAATTGGTCCAACCGATCAGCAATGACATCTTTGAGACCAGTGGTTTTGCGGAAGATATTCTGGAGATCCTGAAAGAGTGGGTGGGTTGTGTTTGCCGAATAGTAGTGCTGTTTGCCAGAGATACGTTTCCGGATGAGGTCGATGGCTTCCAGGTTCTTCAGTTCGGCATGCACTATTCGGGACGAACTCCCTAACATCTCTGTCAACTCTCGCCCGTAATACTCCCGGTTCGGATTCATGAGGAACCGGCTGAGTAATTGAATTCGTATATCCGATGTGAAGAGTTCTTTTAGCATTGTATTGTTTATAATAAGTAAACTAACGTTTACTAAATGTAAACGAAAAGTATATATCTCACAAGTACTTTGTAACTATTATAACTGCTCAAAGAAGTTGTTTCTCAATGGGAGTGTTGAGGGATATTGAAGCCTTCCTTGTGATGCTCTCGCAAATACCTTTGCCCATCTATCAATAAAAGGACTCTCATCTTCATCATCCATCGTGACGGGCCCCCACGCTTCTTGATAAATTTGCATGGTCGGAGCACTTGCTAAATCAGCATCTTGTAAATCCTTACCCAACGCAAATGGAGCGAATTCATGTTGTCTACTAGCTAAAGGAGAATCCATATACATAATCTCATACCACCTATAATTACCAATAGACCCTCTCCTATGATTTCGATCCATATACCATAGAGAAGCGCTCCAATGATATTCTGGGTTATCTTGTACGACGACGATTAAACCACTCCCGACTACATCCCAACGAGTTGAACGAAATGCATTTTCACCAATTACTTCACCAAAATACCTCGGATGAATCTCAATTGAAGCATTATCTATATTGACCCTTTTTTGATTTGGGCGCTTTGCTGATGGGGTAACATCCATAATACTCCTAAGCAATTGGTCGGATATATCCTCAAGAATTTCATACCCTTGTTTAGCAATCCTTCCACGGCTTTCGGCTTCAGATTGTGCTTTTTGCCTTTGAGATTCACGCTCCGCTTCTCGTTGTGCAGCAGCAGCCCCTGCTTTTTCAAGTTCACTTAGCCCACTGCCCGATGAATCAGAATGAGATGACGCCGAAATTTGATCTAATATATTTCTAATTCTTGAAAGCGAAGGTCTTCCTTCAGGGACTTTCCTGAGACTCATCGATATTAAAGAGCTCAATGTACCAGTTATTCCGGGAATTGTTGGCGGTGATTCATTTAAGTGCTGCTCTCTAAAATCTTCCCTTCGAGGTCCAACAAAAGGAGGACTTCCATCCAGCAGTGCATGCGCTATACAACCAAGAGTATATATATCAGTCGCTTTAGTTGCATGTTCAAAACGCCACTGTTCCGGGGCAGCATACGGGTCAGAAATATAACCTTTCAAGGTTCTAAGAGATGTCGATTCTTCTACAAAGCGGGCAATACCGAAATCCGTGATTTTCCATCTTCCATCGTGAAATAAGATATTTCCCGGCTTTAAATCCCGATGTACAATATCGGAGGTTTCTATTAATCCTTGCACAATTTGAGAGAGGATATCAACAGTATCTGATTCATTGAGAGTGATTTCATCATCCAGAAGTGCCTGCAAACTTCGCTCTGCTCTGGGCATCACGATAAAGTATCTATCCGATTCTGCATCCTGCCCGTAATCTAACACAGGTATAACATACTCATATTCACTGTTGATTAATTCTTTCGCAATATCCAATTCCCGGTGTGCTGCTTCGTCTGCAGTCAAGTGTAATCGTTTAACCGCAACCGGATTACCATTGGTATCTTCTCCGGCAAACACTTCTCCAAATCCTCCGGGAGGACCTAACGGAGATTTACTATTATAATGCCACTCACCTCGTGTTAAACGTATTGTTTCCATATTCAATTGCACTGTTGAGTTAATATTTTATCTAAAACAACCGTATCTGACTATCCTTATCAAACAAGTCTTCCTGACCGGGACCGCCAACTTTGATGTCTGAACCATCGGTGGGTTCTTCGCCGTTTTCGAGCTGTGCGATGAGACGGTCGTACTTCTCCTTGCCCAGGATGTTGCGGGCGTGGATGTGGCATTCTTCCCAGCTCTCCTCCGGGGACTGCTCCAGCTGCCAGGGGTAAAACCGTGGCCCCAGACGCTCACGGACTTTCTCTGTTTTGCCGGCAGCGGTGTCGAATTCAATGATACTGTCGCGATTGACGTTTACGGTGAGTTCTTCCGGGATTTGCCAGCCACAACCGGGGAGACCATCTGGATCTTCAATATTCAGGAACGCTTCCAGCCCCATCTCTTTCAGATCACGGAATGCTGCAAGGGTGAGTGTGGTTTGGCGGAGTTCGAGTGGTTTATCTTGATCGACTCTCCAGAAACCTTTAGGATTGTTTTTGTTTATGTTCAGCATATATGCATAATCACTATAAGAGACCGAATAAAGCTCAGCTACTACAGACTGTAGTATAACTGTATATCGTAAACGTTCATATCTTGTTAATGCAAATAGTTTATGAACGTTGAATCGATTTAACTCGTTTGCTAAGATTAAATTAGTTTTTAACCAAAATGGCATAAACTCTAAGTGTTGACTACTTAAAGAAAGTGACAATAATTGAGTGAGATAAAATACCTTTTTGTTGATTTGATTCAGTGGCGGTAGAGGAGTTTCTCCTAACATAAAATAGGTTAAATGCAAATAACTGATCTTTTGTTTGCATACGAAATCATAAGCAAAGGAGTTTATTGTCGAGAGTAAACCCCGTGATAAAACAAATCCTATATTGGAGTGGAGTACCGGGATCGAGTGGACACACGGAAAATCTGGGATCAGAGATGCTATCATAGTTCGTTGATGGACAGCAGTTGTGATATCTTTAAATGCGACCTTTTCAGATCTAACTGCATTTTTGTTATTGTTGTAATCAACAATATCCATTAAGTACTCAGGATCGAGGACTTTTGGATTAGATATTATCTGCCAATTAGCACCCCTACCTTTACCCGAAACCCATCCTTTATCTGAGAAATCATAATTATTAATCATCTTAGCTACATATAATGGGATCAATTCAGATTCAATACCACTTTCCAGAATATGTGCTTGTCCATCCCTTGCAGGTATGACTCCCTCTGCAACATTCACATATTCACCAGCTGCGCGACATCTTAAACCATCGGGTTGCCCATCCTGCCAATTGCCTTTGAGCCATCGCCCGTAGATATCTGGACGATATCCTTGTTCCTCAGCTTTAGGACGAGGGATGAACAGTTTACTATCGTTGGTCATATCAAATTCACGATTATACTGAATCTGCCAACCTTCATCGGACTGATCTCCCAATAGGACCGATCCGTCATAGATCTTTTCTAGGATTTCTAGATCCCGATGTGTCCGGATTTCAAGCAAAGCCTTACTATTCGGGCTAAATTGATCCACCTGATCCTTGGGATAGGGCACACTGAATTTCTCTGCATCCTCCCAAGCCGCTGGATCGTGATTCATAAACGAGGTCTGGATGTTCTGAGTCTCGGATCCCTTTTCGATAATCACAGGACAGAACTTAAATGACCTGTGAATATCGAATATTGCCCGTTTATTCTCGAACCCGAACAACCACTCCCATTTCGACTTATCGAGGAATAACTGGCGCAAATCGGATGTGCCGTGGTCTGTATAGATTCCAGAGGGCACAATCATCCCGAACCTGCCACCAGTCCTTGTGAGGCTATGCACGTATTCCAGGAACATCTTGTAGGAATTCCGGTCAGCCGATCCCTGATATCGGTACGGATGTTCTTTGCTCGACAATGTGAGGCGTTTCTTTCGCTGATCCTTCCAGAGATGGTGCAGTTTATCGCTATCGCGCCATTGTGCGCCTTTATCCATCAGATTGAATGGAGATTCTTCCTCGGAATTCCGGTCGTGATACCCCCAGGGATTTGTGGCATTCTTCACCCAGTTTGAATAACCTTTGAACGTTGAATTATACTGCAACCAGTCCCGTTCAATCCGATTATTCGTGTCAAACAAGCGTGTCTGTTCGTCCAATGCCTCCTGCTTGCCTCGCGCCCGATAAAGTGGATCATACCAGGAGAAAAACTCTTTGGAATTAGGCTTCAGTATTTCCCAGGGTGGATTCCCAAGCATGGCACTGAATCCGGATTCCTCGCCAACAAACACATCCGGAAATTCCAGTTCCCAGTGGAAGAACCGCATATCTCTGGCAACCTGTCCCGCAATCTCCCAAGTATCTTCCCGGGGCTGGAAGAAGTTATTGGGCGTTGGGGCTTCCTCACCAAGACTATCCGCCGGCCAGAACCAGACGGCACACCATAAATCAAAAGCATCCTTCAATCGCTGGTAATCCGGATTATTCCGGATCTTCTCACGGTAAAGTCGCTCCCGCTTTTCAATCCCGTTGGCGGACATCGGGAGTTCGTGTAATTTTTGAAAAACCTCTAACGCCTCATTATGTATTTTCGCGGGGGACATGACATCAGATCTTTTAAATAGTTCCTTCTGTCTGGTAATCAATTCCCGAATCTCAGGTTTCACCCGCTCTTTAAGAGTACGTTTAATGTTCTTCGACCATTCACCTTTTTTAAAGTGAACCCCATTACTATGTGTACTGTCCCCGCTGTCACGATCCCACGCCATGATCGGGTAATCCTGAAAATAATCGAACCAGCATCCCACCAGAGAATTCCCGGTTTTGATCTTGTGATCCAGGAATCCGAACGGCAGCTGGGGATCCATGGTCTCCACCCAGAGGGAGAGTTTGCAGAGTTCCACCGCCAGCGGATTCATATCCACGCCGTAGATACAGCGCTCCACCACGTGGCGCTTCAGCTTTGATCGAAGCATCTCCTCGAAGCGCTCGTCAGTCGGTGGCAGACTGACTGTCTCTTCCTGCAGAAGTGCAGATGACTTTTCGCCGCGTGGGAGTGTAATCACACTGCTTTCGTTGTATTCACGAATCTCCGCGTGTTTCCGAACCGATTTGAACAGGGCATCTGTGATATAATCCAGCGCTGCAACCAAAAATGAGCCTGAACCACAGGCAGGATCGCACACTTTTATCGAGAGAATTTCATCAGGTGTTTTGGGTGACAATCGCTCCTCAATTTCATCATAGAGTAGAGGCTTGAGGGTGCGTTGAGCCGTCGGAACGGTCAATTGTGGCTTGGTATAAAAGGTTCCGGTTCCCTTACGGGTCCCACCGGAAGTGGAGAGATAAAATCCGCGGGAATCCACCACCTGCTTGAGTAGATTCCGGGCTTCCTTTGCTTTCCGTTGCTCGTAGTAATAATCGTCTTCATTCTTGCGCCGGCTGACTAATCCGGCAACTTCCACTGCTCGCATTGCCCAGGCGTGAGCGCGTTGCTGTAACTGCTCATCCCGGGTCAGACTCTCTTCTTCATCTTCCGGTTCTTCGTCAGTTTCATCTGCCTCGTCATCCTCGGATCCATCGACTTCTTCAGTTTCAGCCTCTTCGGCGTCTTCCAGCACTTCATCCAGATCGATATCCGGACCTTCAGTCTTTTCCTTTTTGAGGTCGGAGATCAGTTCTTTCAATTGTTTGTCCGGCATCTCTTCCAGCAGCGGAAGCGGGAGTATCGGTTCCGTCCCCATATTCAGGAAAACTATCGGCTCCTCATCTTTGGCGCGGCGGAGTTCATAATCCAGTAATCCTTCATAAATGATACCAATATATTCCGTGCGGAGCTGTCCGAAATCCACTGGTCCGCTTGCCCAGGTGTTTGATCTGCCACGTTTGACTTTCACTGTCCCGATTTTCAGTTTCTGCAGGATTTCGAAAACGGTGTAATCTGAAACCCGGATGCGAGGATCTTCAAAAATAGAAATGGCGCGAATCACCGGATCATTGGAGTCCGGATTGCCCGGTCTGAATAAAAGTCCGCCGTAGCTTGGTACCGTAATCTCTGAATGTGGAGATCCGGAATAGATTAGCGTGAACAGACTTTTAAGACGGGACCACGCCGTGTGATGTTCGTGCAGCTGGAGTTTCCCTTCGTGTCGCAAGGCAGATTGTAACGACTCAAACAGTCCTTCCAACCCGTAACTTTCATTGTAATAGTGGATATCCCTGGGAAGCATCCCTTTGGCTTCAGCGAACAGAATCACCACCATTCGCATAATAATCCGGGACGCGCCCTGATATAATGCCGAGAGCCACTCTTTGTCGCTCAATTCGTGACCTTCCGGAGTAAATCGCACTGCATTGAGCAGGTCAGGTTCTTTGCGGGCAGCATCTTCAACGGCGTAAATGATTTCTTCCACTGCTTCACGAACCTGCTCACCGAGTACCGCAGAGAGGTCACCCTGCCTGGTGCGGGATTCTTCAACCGCGTGGAGCAACGGATAGGCGACTCCATTGGAACGATTGATACTGTCCGGACCGAGCAAACTGTAAAATCCGTCCAACCTCGCCCGAAGATCTTCCTGATCAAACCAGTCGTCGATTTCCCATTCCACCCAGGCGTCGTGATCGATCCCCGCATAGCACAACCGGAACTGGCTGCCGTTGGTAATTAATCCCAGTTTCTGGTTATTGCCGCGGAGGAGTTCCAGAAACTTGCCGTATTCCGTGCGACCCTTACCCATACCAACCCGGTTGGATTTATCAAAAGAGACAAACAACCGTGGGTTTTTCTTCTCCGGTGAATCGTATAACACCCGACTTGGACGCAACCGTTCGCCGTCGATGGATTCCACAGAATAATCCATCGGAACGTTTGAACCTTTATCCCAGCGATTGGAATCGTGTCCGAGGTAGTCCTCCAGCACAACAGTTAACCATTGGTGCAACGGTTCAACATCACCGGAGAGCTGACGATTGTGGGACTCCAGCCACGCAATGAATTTCGTATATGCATCCCGGAGCTGCTGATATCGCCGATAAGATGGTCGCTCAGGTCCCTCCGGAAGCAGTTCCTCCATCAAGGGCGGAGAAATCAACAAACCATTCTGTCGGAGTTCAGACCACCAGGTGTTTTTATCTGTGAATGAGGCGACGGGCATTATGAATATTCAGTTATTTTATCTCTGCTGTCAGTAGTGCATCAAGATTCTCAGGATCAGTTATGAATAGTTTAATCAAGTCTCCTGTTTGTAAACCTTTATTGCTGTTACCTAAGTCGGCCCTTATTTCTTTCAGTAAGGTATCCAAGATAATAAGGATATTTGGAACATCATTTTCTCCCAAATTCCGAAATTGGGTGTAAGCTTTTATTACATCTGGGCTTCCCCAAACTATAATATTTCTAGTAAACTTATACATTTGATCTTCTACACCTTCGGGTAGATTATCTGCTGGATTTCCCGTTGTCTTTGTTTTCACTTTGTTGTGTCTTAATATATCAACAATCATAATCATAAATTCTTTATAGATTTCTACCTTATGGGATCTATGTTCTTCAGCAATTTCACGTTCTTTAGTTTTCCTTTGATTATATATAACAGCAAAAACTGTAGCACCGATAGTAACGACTGCTGTTATAATTGCGGATTGAACATTTTTATCCAATCCTTCGAAGATGATCTTAAATAATAAGTAGAGAAATCCTAATATCATTCCTGCAATTATTAAAAGAACCAATAGCCCGAGTATGAAATCTTTAGCTTTTTTCATTGTTAATTCAGCGACTGGTTACCAATCCAGTAATTAGGTACTCCAACCCAACAGGCTGCAGTTGCATCGATGCCATGGAATAACGCTTTGGAATGACCTCACTCAGTACCCGCTCTTTTTCACGGTTCAGTAACTCCTTTAGATCATTATAATGAGAGTGATAGAACTCCCACTCCAATTCGCGGACTTCTCGCTCAAGCTTCTGCTGTTGTTCCTGGAAAATCTGCTGTTGTTTTAATTCCTCTTGTTTCCGCTCTAATTCTTTCTTGAGTTTATTGAAGGCGCCCTGGGTTGATTGTTTATTCAATTCATGTAATCGTTCCTGAAAACTCTGTTTGGCATTTGCCAGTTCAGCATTTAGTTGGGTCTCCAGGCGTTCTGAAATTTCCTGTTGATACAATTGGTGTTGTGAATCTAAATAAGTTCTCAGCTGATCCAGATGCATATCCCAATGCTGGCGAACTACTGATTGTTTTTCAGTGAGTGCTGCAGACGTCAACGGTGACCTGGACAAGTGCCTGATTTCATTCCACAGTTCTTCTTCCAGCGGAGTGAGTGTATCGCCTTTAACCCGGAAGGCAGTAGTGATAACCTCTTGATGCAGCTTCTCCCGGAGATTATTTGTGATATCTAAAAGTGCGTGTAAAACTAATATTGACTCTATCCCCGAGGGCAGGTCCACTTGCTCAATTGTCCAACGTTTAATCTGTTCCCCTTGCCAGAGATCCCGTTGCAGAATACCCATCGCCCGTTTCATAATCGGGTGCCCTAACCGAATCAGGCGAGTGTCCGTCGGAATACGGAATACTTTCAATCCATCTTGCACGGATTCGAATCGGTCTGGATCAAATGCCAGCTTTGGACGACTTCCTTTGAGTCGACCTTCCTTAATATCCAGGGTTTCTTCAACTAACTGTTTCCATCCCGGGGGTACTTGCCGGAACAGGAAAATACCGTCAGCCGGTGTTTCATCCAGCAATCCGCCCTCCATCTCGATCGCAGTTTGCAGCAACCGGGAGATACGCTCATCATTCAGATGCATTGCCATTTCTGTGGCGCGAAGGCGTTGAAACACACGTTCATAACTCTGTTCGCCACCGTGGTCAACATCCTTCAGATCTTTGGCTTCGTCCTCCTCTTTTGTTGCGGCGGTAATGCGTCGATCCAGATCAGTGGTGCGAACGCTCGTACCTGTGAAATGCTCCAGGATCGCGTTATCGATGACTTCACCGACACTCCCCAAATCTTCCCGGGCTTGTTCAACTTTCTGAGCCACATAGGACAGGAACTTCAGATCATCTTCGTCCCTACTCGTGAAATGAAAGACATATACATCCCGGGATTGTCCGTGACGATCCACCCGACCATTCCGCTGCTCCAAACGCATTGGATTCCACGGAATCTCATAGTGCATCACATACCGACAACTGGTCTGTAAGTTGATACCCTCTGCTGCAGTATCGGTTGCAACTAATATCCGGAACGGACTTTCCGGATCGTTGAACGCCATTTTGACTTCTTCACGTTTGCCGGATGGTGCTCCACCATATAACACTTCCACCTGCGGATAATCCAAACCAAATCGCTTCAGCTGCTCGACAATGTTATCCAGTGAGTGTTTGTATTCGGTAAAGATGATGAGTCGTTCATCCGACCGGAGTTTGCCATCCTGATATAGCCGCTCCTTGATCCACTTCTCCAGACCTCTCCATTTGGCATCGGAGGGAATTTCAGTCAACGCAGCAAGATCCTTCGCCAGCATATCTGGAGTCCATCCCAGGTTTTCCAAAACTTGACCAACGGCATCCATCTCTTCCCGAAGTTCATCGGCATATTTTGAAAGCCACCCGCCACCGTGTCTGGCAGCATCCTGTTCCCGGAGATCTTTCTCCTGGTCATCCTCAATCGCGGTCTCTGCGCGTCGTTTTGCCTGATCCACTTGTTCAACAGATACCTCTCCGATACCGATTCCCTCGACGTGCTGCCACCAGGTCCAGGCAAATGCATACGGACTGGAGAGTAAACGTTTCGTTAACAAGGTGGTCAGAAAGTGTCCGATTTGCTGCTCCTGACGATCCCGTTGCGCGAGATGATCGTGGATTTTCTTCCGGTATGTACGCAGGGCGTTGTACAATAGGCGTTCATCTTCTGAGAAAGTCACTTCAAGAGATTGCGGAGGCTTCCGTGCAGCAAAGCGTCGAATATCTCCATGATTATTTAATTCCGACTTTAACCTTCGCACCATGATGAGTTTCTTCTGCTCGTGGTCGTGTGGATCCATCACCCGTTTTTGATTAAACCGGACAGGATCCAACATTTCCAACAATCCGGTAAAAGAGAGTGTATATCCATTATGTGGTGTTGCGGTTAAAAAGAGCCGATGTTCAAATTCCCTGGAAATCTGACCTAACATCTTACAGCGGTCGCTATCATCTGCAAACCGGGATGGAGTAAAGTTATGTGCTTCATCCACCACTAACAGATCCCAGGGAAGCAGCGCCTGGTTTCTGCGACCAATGCGATGCGTAGCAGCCTCGAATGAATTGAGCACATCCCGCTGTCGAAGATAGTCTTGTGAAGTGATTATTCGGGGATATGTAGACCAGGGATTACTGTCCATCCCCAGGGTACGTTGGAGATTAAAGGTGGAATTACGATCTACAATGGAGAAGTCGATATGAAATTTCTCCCGCATCTCGTCTTGCCATTGTTTCTGCAGTGAAGCAGGGCAGATTATGAGTACTCGTCGGATACGACGACGTACAAGCAGTTCAGACATTACAAGTCCGGCCTCAATGGTCTTCCCCAGACC
>Ga0209918_1000607_pt1 | contig 22892 bp, 16 predicted proteins | sample SalPonD_shore_MG_FD_185712 | JGI IMG/M metagenome (GOLD analysis project Ga0209918, IMG submission 185712) | Salt pond soil microbial communities from South San Francisco under conditions of wetland restoration - Salt Pond MetaG... | ecosystem: Environmental > Aquatic > Marine > Intertidal zone...
TCGAGCGCGTCGCTCATCCTCTGCCTCCGCGGTCGGACCCACCCGGGCTGCACCGGCGGCCCCCGGCGCGGGGGCGCCCGCCGGTCACTCGTAGCGCAGGGCTTCCACCGGGTCGAGGCGCGCCCCGCGCGAGGCAGGGTAGAGGCCGAAGCCGATGCCCGTCAACGCGGACACCCCCAGCGCCGCGGCGATCGACCACACGGGCACGCTCGCCGGGACCGGCGTCCAGTGGTCCAGCCCCCAGACGATGAGGCCGCCGAAGGCCATGCCGAGCCCCCCGCCCAGCAGGGTCACCGTGGCCGCCTCGACCAGGAACTGCCAGAGGATGTCGCGCCTCCGGGCCCCGAGGGCCTTGCGCACCCCGATCTCGCGAGTCCGCTCCGTGACCGAGATCATCATGATCCCGATCACGCCGACGCCCCCGACCATGAGCCCCACGCTCGAGAGCGCGACCATGACCGAGAACAGGGCGGTCGTGAGCCTGCTCCAGAGGTCGAGGATCTCGTCCTGCGTGATGATCGCGAAGTCGTCGGGCTGTCCGGGCCTGAGGCCCCGGATCTGGCGCATCTTCCCGTGCACCTGGTCGACGGCTTCCTGCATCGGCACCCCCTGACGCGGGACGACCACGAAGGTGACGAGCCGATGCCAGAAGGGGACGTACTTCCAGGCGGCCTCGAACGGGATCAGCATGTAGTGGGAGACGAAGCCCGCGAACAGGTTGGCCGGCGGCTTGTACGTGCCGATCACCTGGAAGGGCGAGGCCGTTCCCTGTCCGCCCGGCGCGGAGATCTGGAGCTGTCGGTGGAGCGGGTCGATGCCCCCGTACAGGTCCGACGCCACGGCCGAATCGACCACCGCCACCGGCCGTCCGCGCTCGTCCTCCGAGTTCGTGAAGAAGCGGCCGTCGCTCATCTCGCCGCTGTCGATCTCCAGGTAGTTGGAGGCCACGGCCACGAGCGCGACGCCGATGTCCTGGTCCCGCCAGCGGGCCCGGTAGCCGCTCGAGCTCAGGTCGGCGATGGCGTTGGCCTGCGCGATGTCCGGGAGCTTCCGGAGCTGCTCCGCCCAGCGGGGCTCGAGCGGCGGGTTCTTCATGAAGTCGGGCTCTTCCTCCGACGTCCCGGTCTGCACTCCGCCACTCACGTGTGCGTGGGCCACGTAGAAGGTCGTGACGCCGCGGGACGAGAGGATCTCGGTGAAGCTGTCGTTGATCCCCGTGATCACGGCGGCCATGACCATGACCACCAGCACGCCGATCATGACGCCCAGGATCGTGAGCCCGCTTCGGACCTTGTTGGCCCGAAGGGAGTCGACCGCGATCACGATCCCCTCGGCCAGCGCGGTGAGCCAGTTCACGGCGTCCCTCCCCCTACTCGGACCGGAGGGCGACGATCGGGTCCAGGCGGGCCGCCCTGCGGGCCGGGTAGATCCCCGAGACCAGCCCGACGATCATGCCGAGCGCCACCGACAGGACCAGGGCCCACAGGGGCGTGTGCGCCGGCAGGGGGGTCAGCGCCTCCACCAGCCGGGCGAGCCCGATCCCCAGGCCCACGCCGACGCCCGCTCCCAGGAGGCTCAGGGAGCTGGATTCGGCCAGGAATTGGAGGAGGATGTCACGCTGGCTGGCCCCGAGGGCCTTGCGCAGGCCGATCTCGCGCGTACGTTGCGAGACGGAGACCAGCATGATGTTCATGATCACGATGCCGCCCACCACGAGCGCGATCGACACGAGCCCGGGGAGGGCGGTGAGGAGGATGTTGTTCACCGTGTCCCACGCGCTCAGGAGGCCGCTCGACGTCTGGAGATAGAAGTCGTTCCCCTGGGCCGGGCGCAACCGGCGGTCGGCGCGGAGGGCGCCCTCCACGGCCGTCATGGCGGGCTCCATGGCCTTCTCGGTGGGCGCCTTGACCGAGATCTCGTCCAGCTTCCCCGGGTGGCGGGAGAGCGTCTGGTCGTAGACCGAGTAGGGGAGGAGGACGGCGGCGTCCCACAGCCCCCCAAGAAGGCCGCCCCGCTTCTCGAACACGCCCACGACCCGGAAGCGGTACGCCCCCAGGCGGATCTCCTTGCCCATGGGCGAGGTGGTCGGGAAGAGCTTCTCCGCGATGTCGGCCCCGATCACCGCCACCTTGAGGCCCCTGCGCTCGTCCAGCGGCGAGAGGCCGCGGCCCTCGCCGACCTCCCAACCCTGGAGGCTGGCGTAGCCCTCCGAGGCTCCGACCGCCCGCACGTTCTTGCGCTGACGCTGCCCGTACCGGACCTGATCGATGCCCCTGTCCGAATCCCACGCGACCCGCGTCCCGGCCGGCACGGCGCTCCGCACGACCTCCACGTCGTGCCGGGTCAGCTCGGGGTTCCTGGCCCAGCGCCGCCGCTCCTCCTCGGTCTGGCGGCCCGTCTGCACCGTGGGACGCCGCACGACCGTGAAGGTGTTGACCCCGAAGATCGAGCCGGCGAAGTCCTCGCGCACGTATCGGTTCATGCCCTCGACGATCGTGATCACCGCCAGCAGGAAGGTGATCCCGATGACGACGCCGATGACCGAGAAGATGGACTTGAGCTTGTGCGCCCAGATCTGGGTCAGGGCGAGGCGGAGGCCTTCGAAGAGCGGCACGGCGTCGGGGTCCCCGCCCGGCCTAGGTCACGGCCGCGGCGTGCGGCACGGAGATGTCCGCGTCCAGCGACTCGACGATCCCGTCGCGCAGGGTGATGACGCGCTCGGCGTGCCCGGCGATGTCGTACTCGTGGGTGACCATGATGATGGTCTGGCCCTCGCGGTGGAGGTTCTCGAACACCGCCATGATCTCGGCCGAGGTCGCCGAGTCCAGGTTCCCGGTGGGCTCGTCGGCGAGCAGGATGGAGGGCCGGTTCACGAGCGCCCGGGCGATGGCCACGCGCTGGCGCTGCCCGCCCGACAGCTCGTTGGGCTGGTGCTCCATCCGGTCGGCCAGGTCCACCATGCGGAGCACCTCCGCGGCGCGCTCCTTCCGCTCGGCGGCCCCTACGCCGGCGTAGATGAGCGGCAGCTCCACGTTGTGGAGCGCCGACGCGCGCGGGAGGAGGTTGAAGGTCTGGAAGACGAAGCCGATCTCCCGGTTCCGGATGTGCGCCAGCTCGTCGTCGTCCAGGTCCTGCACCTGCTGGCCGTTGAGCACGTACTCCCCGGCGGTGGGCGTGTCCAGGCACCCGATCAGGTTCATGAGCGTGGACTTTCCGGACCCCGAGGGACCCATGACCGCGATGTACTCGTTGCGGCCGATCTCGAGATCCACGCCGCGGAGGGCGTGCACGGTCTCCGTCCCCATCTGGTAGTTCTTCGTGAGGCCCCGGGTGATGATGATCCCGTCGGTCTGATCGTCCATCTGCGGCTCCTCCGCTCTCCCGCGCTCCCGTTCCGTCACGATCGCGACCCTCCCGTCCGCGCGGACGAGTCCGCGCTCTCCGCCCCGGGGGCGGAGTCGCTCGCGCCGGCCCCGGGCGGCGCGCCCTCGATCTTCTGGAGCTTCACCCGCTCTCCATCCTTCAGCTCCCTGATCGTGGCGTAGGGCCCCGCCACGACCGTGTCTCCGACGCCCAGGCCCGCGGTCACCTCGAAGTAGGCGTCCCCGGCGATGCCGACCTGCACCGGCCGGAAGTGCGCCTCTCCGCCCGTGACCTGGAATACACCCTCGACCTCGGTGCGGCCCGCCCCCACCGTGCCGCTCGACGCCGTGTCCGGCGCGGGACCGCCCCGGGCCGTGTCCCGCAGCGTGAGCGCGATGATGGGGATCGAGATGGCATCGCGCCGCGTGGCGGTCACGATGTCCGCCGTGCACGAGAGGTCCGGCCGGATCCCGGGCGGCGGGTTCCGGAGCTGGATGCGGACCTGGAAGTCCACCGCCTGGTCGGTGGTGCTCTGGGCCGTGGCGCTCCGGCTGCTCCGGTCCATCATGGCGCTGCTGGCCACCTTGGTGACGACCCCCGCGAAGGCCGAGTCCGGCCACGCGTCGATCGAGACGGAGGTGGAGTCGTCCACGTGGATGGTCGGCACGTCGGTCTCGTCCACCTTGACGACGGCCTCCATGACCGAGAGGTCGGCCACCGTGAGCAGCAGGCTGCCGGGGTTGTTCATGGTCCCCACGACCGCGGTCTCGCCCTTCTGCACGTTCAGGCGCGTGACGCGGCCGGAGATGGGGGCCGTGATCACCGTCTTGTCCAGGCGGTCCTGCGCCTCCTCCACCGCGGCCTGCGCCTGCGATACGGCGTGCTGGGCCGAGTGGAAGAGCGCCTCCTGCACCTGGGCCTTGGTCCGGGCCTGCTCGGCCTCGGTGTCGGTGACCAGGTCCTTCGCGCTCTCCTTGAGCGACTTCATCCGGTCCCAGTCGCGCTGGGCCTGCTCGTAGCTGGCCCGGGCCTGCGCCTGGCTGGCCTGCGCCTGGGCGAGCTGTGCCTGCGCCTGCCGGACCGCCGCCTCGTACTGGGTCGGATCGATCTCGAGCAGGAGGTCCCCCTCTTTGACCGCGTCTCCCTCCTCGACCGGGAGCTGGACGATCCGCCCCGAGATGTCGGCGCTGATGTCCACCGACTGCTTGGCCTCGATGTGGCCGCTGGCGTTGACGTGGGCCACGAGGTCGTGCTTCCCGACCACTTCGGCGCGCACCTGGCGCGCGTCTCCGTGCTGGGCCTTCATGGCACGCAGCGCCAGGAGGAGCACCAGGACCGCGACTCCGATGCCGATCCAGATCTTTGTCTTGCGGCTCATCTGCCGGGCAGCCCTCGCCTTGCGGTCCTGAGTCGACGTCTCGGAACGGTGCTTCCTACGGCGGCCGTCGGGGAAAGGTTTCGTATGGAATCGGGCTCCGGCGCTCGCCGGCGGACCCGCCGCGCGGGTACGCGCCGTGTATGCAACACGCGGGCCCGGACTGGCGCTTAGCGGCAGGGCGTCGCGGAGACGACGCCCCGCCGCCGCGGGCGATCGGAGAGGTCGGGCTCAGGCGCCGCCCGCGCCCACGAGCGCGAGGACGGCCTTGAAGGCCACGTACACGCCCACCGTGAACGCGATCGAGCCGCCGGGCGAGCGCTTGCGATAGATGTGCGCCATGGCGAGGCCGAGGACCACCGCCGCCCAGAGCCCGAAGAAGTTCATGCCGTGGAGCAGCCGGCCGGGGTACCCTCCGATGCCCGGCATGAGCAGGTCCAGGGAGAGGCTGGCGGCCAGGTCCCCGGTCCGGATGATGACCGGAAGGGTCACGAGCCCCCCCACCGCCGGGATGATGAGGGCGTGGCTGGTCGAGGCGAGCACGGGCCTGAAGCCGGCCTCGCCCCCCATCCCCAGCTCGAAGACCAGGTACAGGACGCCGGAGATCAGGAACGCACCGATCAGCGTGCCCACGACGGGACCCAGGTAGCGTGTGATGCGGGCGATCTGCATGCCCCGCTCGAGGGCGTCCTGGGGGATGTCGGCCCGGCGGCGCGCCATCTGCCCCCGAACGTACTCCATGAAGACGTCGCCGGGGATGAGGATGGTGACCAGGACCGTGAGCGCAATGGCCAGGACCAGGGCCCCGATCCACCTCGGGTTCTCCCTCAGCTCGTCGAACAGCGCGCCGGGCGACACGAAGAGCTTGAGCGCCCTGACGAGGAGCCCCGAGCCCGGAGCCTCCGTCCCCGCCGGCTCTCCGGGCGCCGCAGGGCCCGTCCCTCCCACTTCCGCTATGTCGGATTCCGTCACGGCTCAGCCTCCGAGGTCGGAGCGAACGGCCGTCCAGCCCCGGTCGGGCCGGCGTACCTGAAGGATGCGTCCCTGGTCGTCCCGCCACACCAGGATGGTCTCGCCGTCCAGCGTCAGCTCGTAGCGGGTGGCCGTGAGGGTCGCACCGCCCACCGTCACGTCGTCCGTCCCCGTCGGCCGGACCTGGACCGTAGCCTGCTCGCCCAGGGACGGGATCACGACGGGAACGGACCAGCTCTGCCCGCCGCTCGCCCGGTCGGCGTGCTGGCTGAAGAACACATAATACTCGTGCGCGACCCCGGGCTCCAGGATCGAGACACCCGCCGGGGCCATGAACTGCTGCGACCGGCTCCCCGCCTCCGAGCTGGTCTGGAGGCGGATCCGGTTCCCGTCCCGCCGCGCCACGATGTTCTCCACGTCGCCCGACCGGGGGTGCAGTCGGAAGAGCTGGGGCTCGAAGCGCACGTCCGTCTGCAGCCACACCTCCTCGGAGGCGAAGGGGGGGCGTGCCGAGTCGAGGCTCACGCGACCGACGGCCTTGATCACCTGGCCTTCCCGCCGCACCACGAAGGTCTCCTTGCCCGCGCGGCTTCCGTCCAGGCGGATCTCGTAGCTGCCCTGGTCCAGATCCTGGACCGCCTGCGCGCTCGCCGGCACCGTGCCCACCACCCCGAGGGCGGCGGCGGCCAGGGCTCCGGCAGCGCGGAGCCGTCCCCGTCCGAGCTCGTCATTCCACATCGGAAACCTCCTCCTTCATCGCTTCGAACAGGCGACGTCCCAAGAACCCCACCAGGTACAGGAAGATTCGGGCTCCCTTCTCGGCCGTGGCCAGCGACGGTCGACCGACCACGCCGGGGGACCCCGCCGGCGGGATCGGCTCCTCCCCCTCCCGCAGTCGGTCCAGGTCGCCTTCCTGGACCGGCGCGTCCCGCACCTCCTCCCGACGCACCAGCTCCGGGGCCAGGTGGAGCAGGAGGGACGTCGCGAGCTCGCCGGCGTGCTCCTCGCCGTGCGGCGTCTCGAGAAAGGCCCCGAGGTCGACGGCGTGGAGGTCCACGGCCCGGATCCGCGACCGGTCGCCGATCACGGTCCCGAGGGCCTGGAGGTGCGGCCCGTAGCCGTGAGTGGTCAGGAGGAAGATCTCGCTCACCCCCTGGTCCTCCCAGTTCTCCACCAGCTCGTTCAGGAGACGATGGAGCGTCTTGCCCCGCAGGCACGCCGTCCCCGCGTAGGCCTGCTCACGCTCCGAGCCGGCCCCGAACGGCAGCGTGGGGGCGAGCAGGACTCCATGACGTGAAGACAGCGCCTCGGCGAGCCGCGTCACGATCAGCGTGTCCGTGCCCAGGGGGAGGTGGGGTCCGTGCTGGAGGAGCGTGCCCACCGGCACGAGGAGGCGCGGATCCTCGCGGAACCGCTCCGAGGTCTCCGTCCAGGACAGCTCGGACAGGCGCACCGGCCCGGCGTCGTGGACGTCGCTGGAGGCTGGCGGATCGTCGGACGTCATGGCCGCGGGAGTCCGGGCTGGGGGGACGATGACGGCGAAAGCGTAATCTCCCCCGCGCCATCGTGGCAAGGCGCTCCGGGAAGCGGCCGACACCGATTTCGCCGGAGGACCCATGGTCGGGAGGGCCGGGAGCGGGAGGCGTCGAAGCGATCCGTCCCGGAGGATTCGGGCGAGAGGTCGTGGAAGCGAAGGTCGCACCGGCGGCCATCGACAGGGACGATTGACAAAGCCGAGTTTCCGGCGAGATTGAGGGCGGAAGTCGCGAGGAGACGGGGCGCGCGCCCCGTCACGCCCCTCCCGAACGTCGGGGCCGAGGTCTTGGTGGCCCGAGCTCCATGCCGGCTCGCACGGTCGGCGCCCGCCGACCGCGCGTCATACTCCAGATCCAGGAACAGGCTATGTCGATCTACAGGGGACTGTGCTTCTCCGTCCGTCGTGCGCGCTCCACCGTCGCGGGAATCGTCGCTTGCGGCCTCGTGCTCGTCGGCGCCGTCGCGTGCCGGCAGGATGCGGCGGTAGGTCCGGAGGCGGGGGGGGGGACGGTCCGGGCCAGCCAGTCCCCATCGGCGGTCGGCCAGATCTCCGCGACGGTCGTCCACCCCGATGGCTCGCCGCTCGAGGGCGAAGAGACATATGCGGTAGGCGTCGTCCGCGCCTCGGACGGCTCCGTGGAAGCGCACCTGGTGACGAGCTCCGCACCGACCGTGTTCACGGGGCTCGACGTTCCCGGCGAATACTGCGTCAACGCGGTCCCCGTCGGCTCCGCGGAGCTCCTGTCGAACGGGACGGGCCCGTTCGTGTTCCCGCCGTCCCAGGAGCAGGCGCTCACCCGGGTCGCGACCCGGTACGCCGCCGTCCTCTCCGGACCGCACGGGACATCCGTGCGGCTCGACAGGGCCAACTTCATCGCCAACTGCACCTCGAACCACGAGCCGGCCATCACGCTGCACAACGACAACCCGGTGGACGTCACGCTGACGCTGCGCGACGGGACGCCGTTCACGGCCTACATCGAGGGGCTCGATGGCCTGCAGGCGTCCTCGGACTTCGGGAACCGCCAGAACGGCTATCTCGGGATTCCGCTGACCCCGGCCGACCTCGACCAGTTTCCCGCGGCCTGGCTGCCGGACGCCGCGCAGGTCCGCGGCGGCCACGCGAACCCCGCGATCATCGTGGCGGCCAATCCGTCGGCTCCGAACGTGCCGCTGGTCGTCGACGCCACGCTCACCGATCCGCTCCAGTTCGAGTCCGACTTCCTCCCGATCGGCTCCGGGGTCCATCTGACGGGATCCGCTTCCTTCGGAGTGGACGACCTCCGTCCGGGCACCTCGGGCGGCACGGCGGCCTCGGTGCTTCCGACGGGGGGGGACGTCCTGCAGCTCGCCGTCTCCACCGAGGCGTTGATGTGCTCGACGAAGGCAGTGACGGAGCCGGGCGACGATGGGACGCCCGGGAAGGTCGAGCTGCTGGGACCCGTCAGGCACGGCTACCAGGCGGACACGCAGCTCCATCCGATCCCCGATGCGATCGCCGTCTGGTGGCACCAGACGGGAACGGGCGATGTGACCTTCACCCTTCGGGACCGGACCCTGGACGGAGGGACGCTCAAGCTCCAGGTCAGGCTGACCTGCTCCGGCTCGGGGATCGAGGGAATCACCTGCCGGGAGTCGAGCGCGAACGGAACGCTCCTCGGGACCACCGACCACCTGGCGGTCGGTGGATACGACCTCCCCAAGGGGACCACGCGGGTCACGGTGACCGTGGAAGACCTCCCGGCCGGGACCCTCGAGTGGTCGGTGAGCACGTCGGGGGACCAGATCCCCAACGCCTCCAGGTTCGACCAGAGCAGCGCGTTCGTGGCGATGGACCCGGCTCCGGATCCGTCGACTACGTGCACGCTCACGACCAACGATCCGAGCTGGTGGGACATCAACTGACGGATCGCCGCCGACCGCGCGGTCGGCGCCGGGCACGCGCGATCGGGTAGACACGTGTCGGCGTTCGTCGGGCGGACCCGTGAGGTCGATCATCTCCTGAGCCGCCTCGACCGGACCGTCTCCGGTCGGGGCGGCATCGTGTTCATCACCGGCGACGCGGGCGCCGGCAAGAGCACGCTCGTGGAGCGTTTCCTGGTCGAGGCGGCGCTCCGGGCTCCGGACGCCCACATCCTCGTGGGCACCTGCTCGGAGCAGTACGGCTCGGGCGAGCCGTACCAGCCCTTCATCGAGGCTTTCCGCGCACTGGTCACCGAAGGGCGTAAGGACGGCGCATCCCGGGGGCGCTTCCAGGAGATGGCCAAGCGACTGGCCCCGTTCTGGCTGGGGGTCATCCCGGTCGCCGGCAACGTGCTCGCCGCCGCGGTGGAGACCGCCGCGGAGGTCCAGAGGCAGCGGCAGGCATCGACGGCCACCGACGCGCCGCCCAGCGAGGAGGCGCTGTTCTTCCAGTATACCGAGCTCCTCCTCGCGGCCTCGCAGGACGCCCCCGTCATCCTGTTCATCGACGACCTCCACTGGGCAGACCGCGCCTCGGTGTCGCTGCTCGGCCACCTGGCGCGGAAGGTCGCGGATCGGAGCGTCCTCATCCTCGGGACCTACCGAGCGGCGGACGTGGCCGTCTCCCGGCACCCGATCCGGGAGGCGCGGGCCGAGCTCCTGCGCTACGGGCTCGCCGAGGACCTGGCCCTGGAGACCCTGGGCGAGGCCGCCCTGGCCGACTTCATCCGGGAGGAGCTCGGGGGCCCCGGCACGCCTCGACTCCGCCGCTGGCTGGCCGGGCGCGCCGGGGCCAATCCTCTCTTCTTCGGCGAGCTCCTCCGCTGGCTCGTGGAGCAGGGATACTGCGTGGAGCGGGAAGGGGAGTGGGATCTCGCCACCATCCCCGACCGGATCGAGATCCCGGCGTCGGCCGAGGGCGTCATCGAGAAGCGGCTCGGCCGGCTGGATCCCGAGGTCCTCAAGGTGCTCGAGTACGCGAGCGTACAGGGGGACGAGTTCGATTCGACCGTGCTCGCCCGGCTCCTCGACGTCGACGAGCTCGAGCTCGAGGAGACCCTGGAGAGGCTGACCCGGGTCGACCAGCTCCTGCGGCTCACCGAGACCCGGGACCTGCCGAACGGAGACCTGAGCAGCACCTACCTCTTCAGCCACAGCCTCATCCAGGACGTCCTCGATCGGGGCCTCCAGGGCAAGCGGCGGGTGCTCCTCCACCGGAAGGTCGCCGGGATCCTGGAGGAAGTGTATGCGGGCGACACCTCCAGCGTCGACCACGTGCTGGCGGTCCATTTCGAGGAGGGTCGCCAGCCCGAGCGGGCATACGAGGCGGCCCTTCGCGCGGCCGGGCGGGCCGGACACATCTATGCCCACGAGGACGCGGTGGCCCTGCTGGGCGTGGCGCTCAGGAACGCCCCGGGCGAGGCGGAGCGGGCCGAGACGCTCTCGCGCCGGGCGGGCGAGCGCCAGCGCGCCGGACGGCTCTCCGAGGCGCTCGAGGACGTGGACGAGGCCCTCGGGCTGGTGTCGGCGGCGGATGGCTCCGGCATCGAGCTCAGGCTGCGGCGCCAGCGGGTGGACCTGGAGAGAGAATGCGGGTTGCGGCCGGCGCGCGAGCTGCTGGTGACGCTCGAGGAGCTGGCGGGCGACGCGCGGAGATCCGGTGACCGAGAGGAGCTGTGCGAGCTGCTGTGGATGCTGCGGCTCCTTCCCGCGGTACGAACGGACGAGGGGCCGCTCCCCGTCGACGCGGCTCTCCTGGAGGCGCTGGGGGCGGCGGAAGCCCTCGACCGGCCGGACCTCGTGGCCCGTGCCCACTACTGCCTCGGGACCGGCACGACCCAGCGCCTTCAGCCGCGCCGGGCGCTGGAGCACCTCGAGCGCGCGCGCGAGGGTTACGAGAGGCTCGGGAGCCGGCTCAACGTGGGGAAGTGCTTCAACGCCCTGGCCGTGGCGCACGTGCTGCTGGGAGACTACGAGGAGGCCCGGCAGGACTTCGTCCGGGCGGAAGGGGCCTTCGAAGAGGTCGGCGACCCCGTCTCCGTGGCCGCCGTGCGGAGCAACCTGGGCATCCTCCTGACGCGTCTGGGGGCGTTCGAGGAAGCCGAGAAGGCCCTTGTATCGGCCCTGGGCACGACCCGACGTCTGGGCGTCGGGGGACGGGAGCTGGCCCCGCTGCAGGGGCTGGCGAGCCTCCATTCGGCGGAAGGCCGGCTGGACCGGGCCGAGGAGCGCTGGAGCGAGCTGGCGGCGCGGGCGGTCCGCATGGGCTACAGCGCCCACTTCGTCGTGGCCACGTGCGAGCTCGGACAGGTCGCGCTCGAACGGGGGAATCTCGACGCGGCCCTCGCTGCCCTGGACGAGGCCGTCGGCACCTACCGGGAGGTGCTTGAACCGGGATCGGACGGACGCGAGGCCGTGCTCAGGCTCCGTGCGCGGCTGGCGCTCGCGGCCGGTCGAACCGACGAGGCGGCGCGGGTCGCGGCCGAGGCGGAGGACGCGTTCGAGGGGCAGGACGAGTACGTGGCGGCCACGTTCCGCCTCCTGCGAGCCGAGGCCACGCGGGGATCGCGGGAGGCGGCGGCCGATCTGGCGAGGAGGGCGCTGGCCACGTTCGAGAGGATCGGCGCTGCCAGGTGGAAAGAGCGGGCGGAGGAGCTGCTGTCGAGCCTGGAGGAGGGCGGATGAAGCGGTTCGCGAGTCGACGGACAGTGGTTCCGGGCGCGATGCTCGCCGGGGCTCTGGCCGTGCTCGGCGCCTGCGGAGGAGAGGCCGGACCGGGCGCGGCTGCCGGGGCCGGCGGCTCGCCGACCCCTGGCGGTACGGCGGTGGTGTGCCTCCCCAGCACTCCCGCGAGTCTGGACCCGTTCATCTCGAGGGACCACGCGGCGGCGCAGGTGGGCGCGCTCCTCTTCACCCCCCTGGTCCGCTACGGTCCGGGGGAGACCCTCCAGCCCTATCTGGCTCGCTCCTGGGAGTGGACCGACGGCCACCGGGGGCTGACCTTCCGGCTTCGGGGGGACCTGGAGTGGCACGACGGCCGGCCGGTCACCGCCGGGGACGTGGCGTTCACCCTGCGGGCGGCGACGGACTCCTCGTACGGCTACGTGAACCGGGCCGACCTGGCCACGCTGGACTCCGTGACCGTCCGCGACTCGGCCACGGTGGAGCTCCGGTTCGGGCGACCTCTCGCCGCCGGCCTCGAGGTGTTCGCCCTGCTCCCGATCCTGCCGGAGCACCTGCTGGGCGGGCTGGATCCGGAAGCCTTCCGGAACGCTCCCTATCACCACGAGCCCGTCGGGAGCGGCCCGTATCGTCTGGTAGCGTGGAGATCCGGCGGGACCATCGAGCTGGCGCGGGCCGACGGCTTCCCCACCGACCTGGGACGGGACTACCTGGACCGGATCGTCCTGCGAGTGATCCCCGAGCCGACGACCAGCGTCGCCGAGATGCGGACCGGCGGGGTGGACGCGTGCCTGGTGGGCACCACCCACACCGCCGACATGGCCTCGATCGACGGGGTCCGCGTCCTTCCGCTCCCCTCGGCGCCTTCCCTGAAGATCTTCCTGGATGTCCGGCGCACGCCGTTCAGTGACGTCCGGGTGCGCCGCGCCCTGTCGGCCGCCCTGGACCGGTCCGAGATCGCCGGGGCCATGGCGCCGGTGGCCCGTTCGGCTCGCTCGCCGCTACCGGCCGACCACCCGTTCGCGGCCCCGGGACTCCTGCAACCCGACGCCGACCCTGCCCTGGCCGATTCGCTCCTGAGCGCCGCCGGGTGGAGGAGACCGCCGGACGGGGGAGTGCGGACCGATCCGCAGGGGAGACGTCTGCAGTTCACCCTGGCCGGCTCGCCGCTGACGGGCGACATGGTGACGGTCGTCCAGGCGCAGCTGGCCCGAGTCGGCTTCGAGGTGAAGACGCAGGTCATGGAGTTCGGTGCCCTCATCGAGAACATCCAGGATCCGGACCGCCGGCCGCCGGCCGTCGTGCTGGGATCGGCGCCGGACAAGCGCCTTCGACCCGATTTCTACGCCTACCTGGTCACCGGGAGCGGCTACAACATCTCCGGTTACTCCAACCCGGCGGTCGACTCTGCGGCGGCGCGCCTCCGGGTCGCGACCGACTCGGCGGACCTGGCCGCGCAGTACCGGGTGATCGAACGGCGCGTGGTCGAGGATGTGCCCATCGTGTACGCGGTCCGGCTGCCCCAGGGCCTGGCGGTCGGCCCACGCCTGCAGGGAGTCGAGGTCGGACCGAACGGACCGCTGGCCGGCGCGCCCGTCTGGTGGATCCCGGCCGGATCGCGCCGATGACCCGCACATCCGCCGCCCCCCACGGACCGGATCGAGACGGGGACTTGCCGGAATCCGCATTGTGCGGCGACACTGAAGCTGCCGGGAGCCCGGCTCGGGCCACGCCGCCGCGCCCTCGACCCGGATCCGCGCCGCTCAGGGCTCCTCACCCGGAGGTCGCTTGAAGCTCTTCCCCGACCTCTCCTCGCTCTTCGAGGGCCATTCACGCAGGGAGAGGCTCCGGCTCGTGGCCATGGCCGGGCTGTTCTTCACCGTCGTGTGCGCGGTGGGCATCCTCCGTCCGATCAAGAACGCGCTGGCCCTGGACGGTCTCGGAGCGACCGATTTCTACCAGGTGTACTTCGTCAGCGCCGTCGTCGTGTTCTTCGTCCCCCTGTACAACCGTTTCGCGGCACGCTTCGCGTGGAAGGTCCTCATCCCGGCCCTGGCCGTCTTCTTCGCGCTGGATCTGGTGGTGTTCAGGGTCTTCTACCATGCGGGCAGCGAAGTCTTCGGGATGCTCTTCTACGGGTGGTACGACCTGTTCGCGGCCGCGCTCGTGACGCAGTTCTTCACGGCGACCCAGCTCTTCTTCGACGCGAGCCAGGCCAAGAGCGCCTATCCCCTGGTGATCGCGGGAGGCTCGATCGGCGCCACGGTCGGCGGCGCGATCACGGGCTTCCTGGCGGACCGGGTCGGTCTCCCGCAGCTTCTCCTCGTCGCGGCGGCGATCATCGCGGTGTTCGGCTTCTCGCTCCCGCTCGTATGGGGCGGCGAGGTGCCGAAGAGCCCGGGCGCCCGGCCCTCGTCGGAGTCGCTCAGCGCGGCCGAGTTCCGACGGGTGTTCTCCAACCGGCACGTTCAGCTTCTCGCGGCCATGGTGCTGCTCACCATCCTCGTGAAGCAGCTGGTCGACTACGAGTTCAACACGGTGGTCCACCAGGCCTTCGTGACCGCGAAGGCCGTGAGCGCCTTCCAGGGCAAGTTCTTCGCGGCGACCCAGTGGCTCCCGATCCTGGTATTGCTGGTGCTCCGGCCCCTGCTGCCCCGTCTCGGCGTGGGGCTCGCGGTCTTTCTCCTGCCGGTCACCATGCTGTTCACGAGCGTGGGCCTGGTGCTGTTCTGGGGACTGACGGCCGCGGTCGCGGCCAAGGGCACGGAGACGACGTTCCGCTATTCGGCGGAACGGACGGGCCGCGAGATCCTGTACGTCCCGATCCCGGACGAGATCAAGATCAAGGCGAAGATGTACGTCGACATCGCGATCGAGAAGGGGCTGGGGAAGGTGTGCGGCGCCCTCCTGATCCTGCTCCTGCTCTCGGTGTTCGGGTACGGCTACATCCCCTACGTCGCCCTCGGTCTCTCGGCCGTGTGGATCGTGGCCGCGGCGGCGGTGCGGCGCGAGTACGTGAAGACCCTCGTGGAGGCGGTGCGCGGCCGCTTCGCCAGCCTGGGCGGCCTGTTCGCGTCGCTCACCGACGCCAGCACGCGCCCCGTCGTCCGGGAAGCGCTGGTCGCGGGCGACCCCCTGCAGACGGCGTTCGCGCTCGATCTCGTGGACCGGGGCACGGACGAGGATGTCGAACGCTTCGCGGAGCCGCTGAACCTGCTGCTCGACCATCCCTCGGGCGAGATCCGGGAGCGTGCCCTGGCCCTCCTCGGACGCGTCCCGGCGAGCGCGGACCCGGCCAGGGCCCGCAAGCTCCTGGCCGATGCGTCGCCGAGCGTTCGTCGTCTGGCGGTCGGGATCCTGGCCCGACAGGCCGGGGCCGGGGCCGAGCCGGTCCTCGAACAGCTCCTCGAGGCTCCCGAGGCGGGGACGAGGGTGGCAGCTCTCACCTGGCTCGCGGACCAATCGAGCGAGGGCCGGCGGGACGGTCGGTCGACCGGTGGAGCTCCCGGCGCACCCGGATTCCTGGACCGGGAGGCGGCGCTCCGTCTGGGCCGCAGCCACCTGGACGGGCTTCGCGCGGCCACCGATGGCATCCCCGGAGATCGCCAGGACCGCCTCGAGGCGGCGCTCGCGGCCGACGTCCTGGGCGACGACGACGACGCGGCGGCGGTCCTCGCGCCACTCCTCGAGGACCCCGACCCGGGCGTGCGCGCGGCGGCCCTGCGGGGGGCGGGTGGCGCCGGCCGGGACGAGCTCGTCCCGCGGGTGGCCGATGCGCTCGCCGATCCGTCGGTGCGGACGGCCGCCCGGGACGCGCTCGCCGAGATCGGCGATCCCGCCGTCGCCGTCCTGGTCGGCCGCCTGACCGACGACGCGGTCCCGGTCCTGGCCCGACGGCACATCCCCTCGGCCCTGGCGCGCATCCCGTCGCAGACCTCCTTCGATGCCCTGTCGGCCTCGTACGGAGCGCCCGACACGGACCAGGTTCTCGACTACCGGACGCTGAAGTCGCTGAACAAGCTCCATGCGCAGGATGCCGGCCTCGCCGTGGACCGCCCGACCATCGAGGGCTGCCTGGAGCGTGAGCTGGCGGCCGTCCGCCGGTACGGGAGCGCGGCGGTGCGGCTCGACCGATGGCTGCGAGGCGAGCGCGGGCAGCTCGTGGTGCGGGCGCTGGGCGAGGCGAGGGACGGCCGGCGTGAATGCGCGTTCCGGTGCCTCTCCCTGCTCCATCCCCCGGACGTCATCTACCGCTGCTACCTGGCTCTGTCGACGGGCGACCGCCGGGCGCGCGGGAATGCGCTCGAGCTCCTGGAGCAGACGGTCGGACACCGACTCTTCCGGCGGTTGGGACCCGCGGTGCGGGGGCAGAAGGAAGCGGTCCGGCCCCTCCTCGATGGCTCGCACTCGCGGGGGACCGGCCGTGGCCGGGAGAGCGGCGGCCTCTCCGGAGATGGAGAGGCGGACGGCGTGGCCGCGGAGCTGGACCGGCTGGCGACGGACAAGGACCGGTGGGTGGGCCGATGTGCGCGCGCGGCGCTGCTCGAGTGGAGGGGGTCGCGCGCGCTGCCCGAGGGCGCCGCGGCACCGGATCACCGGTGGGAGTCGGAGGTGGACATGGACGCGATCGAGAAGGTGTTCCTGTTTCAGCGAGTGGACATCCTGCGCGAGGCGCGCACGTCCGAGCTCGCGATGCTGGCCGCGATCTCCACGGAGCTGGACATCGACGAAGGAACGGAGCTCCTGCGTCGGGGCGAGCCGCCCGACGCGCTCTACCTGATCATCCGGGGCGGCGTGACGCTCGACGGGGCCGGAGAGGAGATTGTGCTCCGCGACGGGAGCGCCTTCGGCACCTGGGCCCTGATCGACGACAGCCCGAGCCTCGTCGACGCCCGGGCCCGCGAGCCGACCCGGCTCCTCCGGGTCGGACGTACGGAGTTCCAGGACCTGCTGTCCGACCACCCCGAGTTCGGGATCGACCTCCTGCAGGGATTGGCCCGGCGCGTCAGGGCGCTGGCCGGAGCCTGAGCCGGTGGGACGGGAGGACATCGTGGTGGACCCGGCGGCACGCGACCCCGAACCGGAGGATGAGTTTTGAGCCTGGGAGGACGAGACGCAGCCGACGGCACCGTGCTCCTCGTCGACGACGAGGAGATGGTCGTGACCGCGATCGAGGGGTTCCTCGAGCTGGAGACCTCGTACCGGGTGCTCTCCTTCACCTCCCCCGAGCGGGCCCTGGAGGCCATCGCGGAGGAGCGGCCCGAGGCGATCCTGGCGGACTTCCTCATGCCCGGCATGGACGGGATCCAGCTCCTCGAGCGGGTGCGGGCCGTCGATCCGACGGCCACGCGCATCCTCCTCACCGGTTACGCCGACCGGGACAACGCCATCCGGGCCATCAACCGCGTGGGGCTCTACCACTACATGGAGAAGCCGTGGGACAACGAGCACCTGAAGCTCGTGATCCGAAACGGCGTCGAGCGGTCGTGGCTCTTCCGCCAGCTGGACGAGAGGCTCGAAGAGCTGGAGTCGGCGAACGAGGAGCTCCACGAGATCCGCCGCCGACTGGTGCGGACGTTCCTTTGACGGGCAACGGGATGCGGGTCCGGAGAGAGCCCGCGGCATGCGAGCGGTGAAGAGGGACGAGCAGGCGAGGCGCGTCCGGTGACGGCCCTCGGAGTGGCGGGGCTGGTCGTGGGCGGCGCGGCCCTCGTGGCACTCGGGGTGGACGCAGGACGCCGGATGGCCGGCCGCAGGCTCCACCGTCCGGACGACCGCTGCCGGAGCCTGGAGCGGGAGGCCCGGGAGCTCCGGGAAGAGTGCCGGGAGCTGAGGGCCTCCTACGCCGAGCTCCAGCGGTCCGAGGCCGAGCAGGTGAACGACGCCAGGCTGACCAGCGTGGGGAGTCTGGTGGCCGGAGTGGCCCACGAGATGAACACGCCCCTGGGATCCCTGCACGCGGGCCACGACACCTTCCGGAGGGCGCTCGACCGCCTGCAGGCCATCCTGGCCGACGAGCGGGTGGATCCCGAGGAGCTCGAGGAGGTCCGAAGGATCGTCCGGGCCGTGGACCGCATCGCGCGCACGCAGGACCTGGCCTTCGAGCGCCTGACCCACATCGTCGGGGAGCTTCGGACGTTCGGCCGGCCCGACGACGCCGAGATCTCCGTCGTGGACCTGCACGACGGACTGGAGAGCACGCTCACCGTGCTCGGACACGAGCTCGGCGACCGGATCGCCGTGGAGCGTCGCTACGGGGAGCTCCCGCCCGTGGAGTGTCATCCGCACCGGCTGAACCAGGTCTTCCTGAACCTCCTGTCGAACGCCATCCGCGCCATCGACGGTCCCGGTACGATCGTGGTCGCCACGGAGTCGGCCGCCGGGGAGGTCACGGTGACCGTCGGGGACAGCGGGGTCGGGATCCCCGAGGAGCACCTGCCGAAGATCTTCGACGCCGGATTCACCACCAGGAAGGAGAGGAAGGGAATGGGGCTCGGACTCCTGATCAGCCAGCAGATCGTCCACCAGCACGGCGGGAGGATCGAGGTCGAGAGCCGGCCGGGCGAGGGCTCGACGTTCCGCGTGCGCCTGCCCGTCCGCATGCAGGCACGGACGGCGTCGGACCCCGGCGGGTCCGGGGCGGGGACCAGCGGCTCGTCGGCGGATCCCTCGGAGACGGCGGGGGCCGCCCGGGAGGCGCGGCCGTGAGGGCGGCGGGCCTGCTCCTGGCCTGGGCCGCGCTCGCTCCCGTGGCCCTCCGGGCCCAGGACGCGAACATCCTCATGCCCCCGGCCGAGTTCGAGCGCCGGCTCGGGACCGAGCCGCTCCAGGTCGTCCAGGAGCAGGGCTCGCGCTTCAAGAAGGACCGGACCCAGCGGGTGACGGTCCGGCTGGCGGACAGCACCCTGGTCCTGGTCAAGTTCGCGGCGGCCCGGCCCGGTGCCGACACGTTCAACAACCAGCCGCGCTACGAGCTGGCCGCCTACGAGATCCAGAAGCTGTTCCTGGATCCCGACGACTACGTGGTGCCTCCCACGGTGGCCAGGTGCTTCGCGCTCGACTGGTACCGGAAGAACATCGACCCGGAGGTGGAGCCGACCTTCCGGGGCACGGGGTGCGTCCTGGCCCTCGTGCAGTACTGGGTGTGGAACGTCCGGCCCGCCGAGCCGCTGGACGAGTCCAGGTGGGCGTCCGACACCGCCTACGCCCGCCACCTGGCCGACTTCAACGTCCTCACGGACCTGATCAATCACCAGGACTCCAACCTGGGCAACTACCTCATCTCGCAGCTCGACGACAGCCCGCGGGTGTTCTCGGTCGACAACGGCGTGGCTTTCTCGAGCGAGCCGAGCAGCCGGGGCCACGCCTGGAGCCACTACCGGCTGGACCGGATCGGAGCGAAGACCCTCCGGCGCCTGCGGGCGATCACCCCGGCCGACCTGCAGCGCGCGCTGTCGGTAGTCGTCGAGTTCCGCCAGCAGGGGGACTCGCTCGTGCGCGTGCCGCCCGGACCGAGCCTCAACGACGGTTGGGGGGTACGGAGCCAGGACGGAGTGGTCCAGCTCGGCCTGACGGGCCGCGAGATCCGACACGTGGCCGCGAGGCTCCGGGACCTCCTGAAGGACGTGGACGAGGGGAAGATTCGTGCATTCTGACCCGACCCGCCCGCGCCGGGCGCCCGACGTGCCGCCGGCCCGCGCGCTCGCGGCTCTTCCGGTCGCCGCGCTCCTCGCGGCGCTCGCGGCCCTGCCGCTCGCCCCCGCGCCGGCCGCGGCCCAGGCGAGGGGGGGGCAGCGCATGGACGGAGAGTATGGTCTGTACGTGGGTGTCTCCGACGACAGCCTGGACGTTCGCTGGGTGACGAGGGAGGCGGGTCCCGCCTCGGCACGCCTGATCCGCGACGGGGCCGTCCTCGATTCGGCCGTCTCGCTCGAGGGACGCGGGCACGGAGTCAGGCTGCGCCGCCCGAAGGGCTCGAGGGTGACCGTGGCGTACGGGTCGCTTTCCGACACGAGCGACCGTCACGCCACCGAGCTCGTCCTCGACCGGCCCAAGCCCGACAGGGACCCCCGCTACGACGCTCCCGATTCCCTGTTCGTCCTCGGGGACGTCCACGGAGAGTTCGACAACCTGACGAAGGTCCTCCGCAACGCGGGCCTCGTGGGCCCGGACCTGTCGTGGTCCGGCTCCCGGGCCACCCTCGTCCTCGTGGGCGACCTCGTGGACCGGGGCCCGGACGCCACGCGGGTCCTGTGGTACCTCTACCGCCTGGAGCGGGAGGCGGCGGCGGCCGGCGGCCGGGTCCTGGTCATGCTCGGGAACCATGAGATCATGGTCATGACCAACGACCTGCGGTACACGACCGGGAAGGAGCGGCTCGTGGCCGAGCTGGAAGGGCTCCCATACTGGCGCCTCCTCGACCCGCGCCGCTCCCTCCTGGGCCGGTGGCTGGCCTCGAAGCCCGCCCTGGCCCGGGTGGGCGACGTCCTGTTCGCGCACGGCGGGCTCGGCTACGGCTACGCCGACTGGTCGCTGAGGACCTACGAGGATTCCCTGTCGAAGTACATGAACGGTGAGGTGTTCCGGATCTGGGCGGACAGCACCTACCGTCCGGACCCGAGGCGCGCGCGGGGCCTGGACTCCCTGGCCGTGATCCGCCGGTTCGACTTCTTCTTCGGCGACAGCAGCGTGTTCTGGTACCGCGGCTACGTCCGGTCCGACACGCTGGGGGCGGAGCTGGCCCACGCCCTGGGCCGGCATCACGCCGCCGTGCAGGTGGTCGGGCACACGCCCATCTCCACCATCCGCCAGTCCTATGGCGACTCCCTCGTCGCCGTGGACATGCTGAATCCCGCCAGCGAGATGCTGCTCATGGTGCGCGACGACGCCGCGAAGGCCGAGGGCGGCTGGAGGCGGTATCGGATCGGGCTGGAGGGCCCGCCCGATCCGCTTGAATCCGCGGGCCCGGCAGGGCCGACGGGAGGCGCGGAGCCGGACTCGGGCTGAAGGGCGGCGGCGGACCGAGGGCGGCCGGCGCCCGGACGGCCACCCCGGCGCGCCGAGCCGCCGCCTTCGTTGAGCCCCGGTTCAGGGCCGACGGCATCCTGTCGGCATGCTGGCCACCATCCCCTCCGCCGCGCTCGTCGGGCTGGATGTGGTGCGCGTCCGCGTGGAGGTCGCGATCACGCGCGGAACGCCCATGATCCAGGTGGTGGGCCTGCCCGAGAGCGCCGTTCGCGAGGGAAGGGAGCGGATCCGGGCGGCGGCGTCCCGGCTGGGCCTCCACGTGCCGGGCCTCCGGATCACGGTGAACCTGGCGCCGGCCGGCCTCCGGAAGCACGGCGCCGCCTTCGACCTCCCGATCCTGGTGGGGATCCTGGCGGCGTGGGGTGAGGTTCCGTCCGGACGCTGCGGCCGCTGGCTCCTGGCCGGCGAGCTGGGGCTGGACGGGAGCCTGCGCCCCGTGCGCGGGGCGCTGGCCATCGCGCTCCACGCCCGCGGCGCCGGCGACGTGGACGGGGTCGTCCTCCCGGCCGGGAACCTGGCCGAGGCCCGGGCGGTGGACGGAGCCCCGGGTGCCGGGACGTCGTCCTTCCGGGTGCTGGGGGCCGCGGACCTCGGGGCGGTCGTCGCCTTCCTCGAGCACGGCCACGGGCTCCCGCGCGCCCGGGACGTGCCGGGAGGGCGCTCTCTCCGCCCTCGCGCCGCGCCGGACCTGGCCGATGTCCGCGGCCAGAGCCAGCCGCGAAGGGCGGTCGAGATCGCCGCCGCCGGGGGGCACTCCCTCCTGTTCAGGGGCGAGCCGGGGGCCGGGAAGACGCTCCTCGCCCGCTGCCTGCCGGGCCTCCTCCCGACGCTCGGCCTCGAAGAGGCCGTCGAGGTGACCACGATCCACAGCGTGGCCGGACTCCTTCCGCCCGGCGCGGGGCTCGTCCGCCATCCTCCCTTTCGCGCCCCCCACCACGGCGTGAGCGCCGCCGGGCTCCTGGGCGGAGGCTCGCCGCCGCGCCCGGGCGAGCTGTCCCTGGCCCATCGGGGCGTCCTCTTCCTGGACGAGCTCCCGGAGTTCGGCAGGCCGGCCCTGGAGGGGCTGCGGCAGCCGCTCGAGGCCGGGAACATCACACTCGTCCGCGCGCGGCACGCCGTGACCTTTCCGTGCCGGGTCCAGCTCGTGGCGGCCATGAACCCCTGCCCCTGCGGGAGGAGGACGGCGGCCCCGGACGAGTGCACCTGCGATCCGCCCACGCTGCGTCGCTACGCGCGCAGGGTGAGCGGACCGCTCCTGGACCGCATCGACCTCCAGGTGGACGTGAGCCGGGTGCCATGGCGGGAGCTGGCGGCGCGGGACGGGTCGGAGGCCTCCGCCGCGGTCCGCGACCGCGTGCTGGAGGCCAGGGACAGGGCGCGGCGTCGTCAGGGCGGCCGCCGCAACGCGGAGATTCCGGACGCGGGGCTCGCGCAGCTGTGCGCCCTGGGCACGGCGGCCGAGAAGGTCCTGGAGAAGGCGGCCGAGGACCGGCGGCTGAGCGCCAGGACCTGCCGGCGGATCCAGCGCGTAGCGCGCACGGTGGCCGACCTCGCCGGCAGGGAGCGCATCACCGATGCGGACGTCTACGTGGCGGTCCGGATGCGGCTCCCGCAGAGGGAGGCGGTGGCCTGAAGGGCGGGGACGGGTGCCCGGCGGAGGGCCCGTCCCCCGCCGCTCACGACCCCGGCTCCAGCCGGTACACCGTGCCGTTGGACGAGAGCACGTAGATCTCGCCGGCGGCGTCGCGGCCGAAGGAGAGGACCCGGCCCAGGTCACCCACGTCCCAGCTCCTCTCCTCGCCCGCCGTCCCGTTCTCGTAGCGGAAGCTCCGCAGGAAGCCGCTGCAGTAGTCGGAGTAGAAGTAGGTCCCCTGCAGGTCGGCCATGGCCTGCCCGCGGTAGACGAGCCCGCCCGTGATCGAGCAGCCCTCGTCGTGGCCGTACTCGAGGACCGGGGGCTCGAGGCCGGTCCGGT
>Ga0209918_1000608_pt1 | contig 22864 bp, 18 predicted proteins | sample SalPonD_shore_MG_FD_185712 | JGI IMG/M metagenome (GOLD analysis project Ga0209918, IMG submission 185712) | Salt pond soil microbial communities from South San Francisco under conditions of wetland restoration - Salt Pond MetaG... | ecosystem: Environmental > Aquatic > Marine > Intertidal zone...
CGCGCCAGCGCCTGCTGTACACCGAGGAACCCGTCACCGAGGTCGGCCGCAGCTGCGGCTTCGCCTCGCCATCACACTTCACGCGCCGCTACACGAACCTGTTCGGCATCACGCCAAGCGAGGAGCGACGAGGTCCCGTGAGCCAGGCGGAGACAATGGACGTGTAGTCCGAAGGGCGGAAGCACGTGGCGGCCGACCCGCGTTCAACGCATGCAGGCGATGATGTCGACCGAGGCCGCCATTCCGGGGCGGAGCTCGATCGACTGCACGGACACGGTGGTCGAGTGGCGTTTCGGCGTGACCGACGTCCGGCGAACACGGCTCCGCCCGCGTTGGGTCGCGGCCAGCTTACCGCTCCGGAATGCGCGACGGGCGACGGATCATGGGCGCACCCGCACACGAGCGCAATCCCTGAATGGCCACGGAGTGTCTTACCGCGACGCACCGCCGCTCGCGGCGGCGATGGATGCTCGCATGGCGTCGATGATCCCGCGGTAGTCGTCGGTCCCGAATATGGCCGAGCCGGCCACGAACGTGTCGGCGCCGGCGGCGGCGACGTCGCCGATGTTGTCGGCGTTGATGCCGCCGTCGACTTCCAGGCGGATGTCGAGGCCGAGGTCGTCGATGAGCTGGCGGGCCTCGCGGATCTTGTTGAGGGTGTTGGGGATGAACTTCTGGCCGCCGAAGCCGGGATTCACGGACATGAGCAGGATCATGTCGAGCTTGTCGGCGACGTAGCGCACCACGTCCAGCGGGGTGGCCGGGTTGAATACGAGGCCCGACTTGCAGCCGTGCTCGCGGATCAGCGACAGCGTGCGGTCGATGTGCTCGCTGGCCTCGGGATGGAAGGTGATCCAGTCGGCGCCCGCGGCGGCGAAATCCGGGACGATGCGATCGACCGGCTTGATCATCAGGTGCACGTCGATCGGCGCGGTGATGCCGTGGTTGCGCAGCGCCTGGCACACGACGGGGCCAATGGTGAGGTTCGGGACGTAGTGGTTGTCCATTACGTCGAAATGCACGATGTCGGCGTCGGCGTCGAGCACGGCCTGCACCTCTTCGCCCAGGCGCGCGAAGTCGGCGGAGAGGATCGACGGAGCGATCAGGGGCTTCTGGGGTCCGGGCATGGTGGCATCCGCACGGGCTGACGCGGGGATCGGGAGGCTACCCGATCCCCGCGCGTGCGACAAATGCCCGGCGGGCGCGGGTCAGAACCGGACGAGCAGGCCCACCGAGGCGACCGGGTACAGCGTGAACTTGTCGAGCTTGTTCTGGACGTCGTTCTCCTCGCGCTGGATGTCCTGCTGCGAGACCCCGGTGAGCCCGGACTCCTTGCGGAGGTCCACCTTCGGCTTGCCCTGCGCCATGACGCCCAGGTCGAAGCTGAACGACACCGGTCCCCAGCCGTGGGCGATGTTGCCCCAGCCAATGCCCAGGTACGGCGCGGTGTCGTTGAAGGTGACGTTCGCGGAGAGCTTGCCGCCGGTCGGGGAGATCTGGCCGCCGACCTCGTCCCCGGGGTGGACCGTGGCCGTGCCATCGACCTTGTTGTTGTTGAACATGATGCCGCCGGTGATCCGGAAACCGCCGGCGAACGGATGGAAGTCGGCGAGGGCGTAGCCGCTGTCGAGCTTGAGATCGGCGGAATAGTCGGAGCCGCCGGAGGTCGTGAAGTTCTCGTTGAACGTGTACTTGTTGAAGCCGACGCGGCCGTTCCAGCGGTCGCTGAGCCCGACGCCGAGCCCGAGGCCCGCGCCCAGGGTGCCACCGTGCACCTCGACACCGAGGTCGGCCGCGGCGGCCCGGTCCATGTGCGTGAGCGTGGCGACGGCCAGGCCGACGATCGCGATTCCCAGAATGCTGATGCGCATGATGTCGTTCTCCTCGTGATCACGTGGAGCCGACCCCGACACCGGCCCGAAACTGCAATGCCCTGGCGTTTGTTGTTGGGTGGTCGACAGCGGAACGCTACCGACCAGCGCCATCATAGCGCAAGGCAGCGCGGCCGGCCGTCCGCCGTGCGGCGCGGCGACTGCGACGGACGGCTGCCGCGAGCAGGCCGAGCAGCAGCCCCGCCCCCCCGAACGCGCCCCCGCCACTGCCGGCGCCGCTGACGTCGATGGCGACCGTGTCGGCGGCGGAGAGGCAGGCGCCATCCTGCACGCGCAGCTCGTAGACGAGCGTGCCATTGCGGTCCGGTGCGACGAAGTGCGGCCGCGGGTCCGCCGGGTCGTTCAGGGGCGCGCGTGCGCCGGCGACCTGGGTCCAGCGGTATTGCAGCGGTGAACCGGCGTCACGGCTCGCTGAACCGTCGAGGCGCACCATATCGCCGACCTGCGCACTGCCGTCGGGTCCGGCAGCGGCCACGGGCGTGCTCACGACCGCCGTCCGCGCATTCGCGGCGTCGATGAGCCCGGCGCCACTGACGACGTCGCATCCCGGTGCCGCCCGCGCGCCGGTGACGTCGACGGCGCCGGCCTTGAGCCGCGCGGTGATCATGGCCGGGTCGGCGACCGGGTCGTCCTCGCGCAGCAACGCAGCGATGGCGGCCGCATTCGGCGCCGCGGCCGAGGTCCCGAAGAAGTTGGGAAACCCGTCGTCCTCGCCGTCTTCCGACGTCCACGGATGGGCGTCCGCGCGCGGAAAGAACGTGGTGTTGTTGCCGTCGACGGCCGCGAGGTCGGGCTTGAGCCCGCTGGTCCGACGTTCGAAGTGCCCGTCCGCGGCGAAGTGGCGCTCGAGATAGCCGCCCATGGCCGAGAATGGCTCGGGGTCGATGTCCGGCGACCAGCCACTGTCGCCCGGATCGAATGCCGGCGCGTCGAACCACGGCACCGCGCCCACGGCCACGGCACCGTCGGCGAGCCCGTGACCATACAGGGTCGAGGCCTGGTCGTGCGGCGCGGTGGTGATGTGCTCGATCTGCACGCCGCTGCGGTCCGTACCGTAGAACACGAGACGGAACTCCAGGGGCGTGCCGGGATCCTGCGGAATGCTGTCCTGCGCACCGGCCCAGTGGTCGATGACCAGGTAGCGAGTGACCGGGTAATCGAACACGTTGTTCAGGGCAACGACCTCGATCGGGTCGGCCCCCATGTTCTCGGTGCCGGCGCGCTGGTCGTTCACGCTGTATTCCCGGTCGACGATCGGCGCATCGATTGCGGGCCACGCAAGTGCATAGAGATCGAGATCGATCATCGGGCCGTGGCCCGCGTTCTGCGGCACGGACAGGGCCGGCTGGTTCCACTGCAGCACGGCCGTGACGGTGGAATGCCGGGGAATCGTCACCGCCAGGAACGGATCGCCGCCGCCCCAGTCGTGCAGGTCGTTCGCCTTCAGCGGGATCACCTTGCCGTTGTTGCGGCCGTCGTCATCGTCCGCGGGGTCGAGGTCGCGGTAGACCTCGTGCAGCGCATTGCCGGCATTGTTCCCCACCGCCGAGAAATACGACACGCCATTGGCGACGCAGCGCTCGACCGCCTGCGTGACGATGTCCGGCTGGTACATCAGCTCGGCGAGATAGCGGATGTCATCCACGACCACGGTGGCACCGGCACCGGCGGGCCGCGCCGTGCAGAGATCGTCGATGGCCTCCGCATAGCCGGCGAAGCCGCCGGCCATCGCCGTGTGGAAGGAAATCGCGGCGCCCGGCGCGATATCGTGCGCCAGCTCCGCCATCGCCGCCCCCTCGTCCACCATGTCGCCGGGATTCGGGCAGGCCACCGTGCCGCCGCTGGCCGCGCCATTGTCGGCGCGGATTTCCACCTGGGTCGGCAGGTCACCGGAGACCTGCGGGATCGCCCCCTTGAGCATGCCCGGCATGCACGTCGCGGGCGTCGTGCCGGCGTCGCGCACGGCGTCGGTGCGTGCGAAGCTGTCGGAGAGAATGCCGATGCGCTGGCCGGCACCGGTGAGCCCGGCCATCGAGCCGTCGACGATGGGCGTGGCGTCGAGCCCCGCAACGGCCCGGCTGTCGACCGAACCGACGTAGGCGGCCGCGCCGTAGTCGGGATAGATGTACTGGACCTCGGGCAGCGCGGCGATGCGCTCGATGGCCGCGCCGTCGGTGGCCACGACGGAGGCGCGGCGGTAGCGCGACGACAGCACCCGGACCGTGCCGCCGGCGGCCGCGATGCGCTGCGCCAGGCCCGGGGTCACGTACTGCAGCACGACATCGAGGCGCACGGGTCCGCTCGCGCCGGCCGTCGCCCCCGCCGGCCCCTGCAGCTGGACACCGCTGACCGTCGCATCCGGCAGACTCGGGACCAGGTTGGCGCTGACGCGCGGAATCCCGCGCTTCTCGACCACGCCGCCCGCGTGCGCCATGGCGGCGCACGCGAGCCACAGCGCGGCAGCGAGTGCAGGCCCACGCTGGCGCGCCGGTTCCCCGCCGGCACGCCGTCTCCCCCAGCCATTGTTCGTCGTTCGTGTCCCCCCGGCCGTGCGCACTCCCCTCGCGGGGCGCGCGTTCCTCCAGGATTCAATCGCCCGCCCCCTCGGCGGGTCCGTAGGCCGGTGCGATGTAACGCACGACCGGCAGCCGAGCGAGCGCGCGCAGCGCCGCCGGATCGCGCACCACGGCCGCCACCCGCTCGTAGCGCGCCGAGAAATGCCGCACCGTCACACCGTCCAACTCGAATCGTGGCCGGTCCGCATCGACCAGGCCGCGCGTCTGCACATCCACGGGCACCCCCTCGGCACCTGCGTGGAGGCCGGCCGCCTCGGCGGCGCGGCGAAATGCCGCCGGCGTTGCATCGCCGGGGACCATCACCGCGCGCAGAGCGGGCGCGATGACCCCGGTCTCGCGGCTGCCCGCGTCGGCGGGCGCGTGTTCTGCCGCACAACCCAACGGCGCCGCGAGCAGCATCGCGGCCAGAAATACCAACACGATCCGTGCCATGACGCCCCTGGCGGCGAGTCCCGGCCCGCACCCGGGCCATCCGCGGGCTCGCCCCTGTTGCTATAGCAAGGAACCATGGCGGATGCAGCCGCATCGAAGGCAGTATCCGCTGCGTTCCACGGCCCGCGGTTGATCCACGGCAACGTCGGCGACGGTCCCTTGACACGATCATGGTGATCCACAGGTTGCGTGAACCGATTCACGGAAAAGTCACGGCCGCGCAGTACCTTGCGTGACGTATTGCTATACTTTCGCCAATGCCGCGCCGCGCCGGCGCCCGTGGAGGCGTCATGAGCCAGTCCGAGCGCTCCCGGTCCCGACCCGAGAGGCCCCTGCCCGCCCCCGCGGTCGTCGTGACCAACGCGCCGGGCGGATCCACGGCCGCGCACGCCCTCCTGCAGCAGTTCTCCGACCTCGGCCCCCTGGCGGTGCTGGTCGCCGGCAATGTCCGGGTCCCCGGCGGCGTTACCGCGTTTCGCATCCAGGCCCGCGCCACCACGCGCAACGTCGCCGTCCTCCGCGCCGCCGTACGCTGGCTGCGCGAGGGCGGCCGGCTCGTCGTGCTGCGCGGCGCCGAGGCGACCGCACCATTGCGCGGCCGCGTGGCGGAGGCCCGCTGGGGGGCGCTCGTGCGGCGTCTCGCGCACCTGGGACACGCACTCGTCGTGCCCGCGTACGTGCCCGTGCCGGGCTCCCGCCTGGCGCGTTTCTGGCAGCTGCTGCTGCCGCCCCGCGCGCAGCACGCGCCCGGCGGCAGCGACGCGCCGCGCCTGGGCGAGCCCCTGTCCGCGCGCAAGCTGGCGGAATTCGAGGCCGACTTCGACGTCGGGCGCTGCCTGCGCCTGCGCATCGGCATGCTCGGCGCGAGCGCGCAGGGTCGCGGCGTGGGCCATCGCCAGGCCGCCGGTGCACGCAAGCCGGTCGCCGAGGGGCCGGGGGCCGCGGCGCTGCGCGACGAGATCGCGGCGCTGGACGAGGATGCGCACCTGCTGGATGCCAGTGGCTACACGGTGTACTGCGCGCCGGCCCGGCACCTGCCCCGGGTGCTGCGCGAGATCGGGCGTCTGCGGGAAATCACCTTTCGCACGGTCGGGGAAGGCACGGGGGGCGATGTCGATCTCGACATCTACGACCAGTACTACTACCACCTCTTCATCTGGAGTCCGCAGGCGCAGGAGATCGTCGGTGGCTACCGCCTGGGGCTGGCGGACGACATCCTGTCGCGCTTCGGCAAGAAGGGTCTGTACAGCCACACGCTGTTTCGCTTCAAGACGCGCCTGATCGAGCAGATCAATCCCGCCATCGAGCTCGGGCGCTCGTTCGTGCGCCCCGAGTACCAGCGCGACTACGCGCCACTGATGCTGCTGTGGAAGGGAATCGCCGGTTTCGTGTCGCGCAATCCGCGTTACCGCGTGCTGTTCGGGCCGGTGAGCATCAGCGCGGACTACGAAACCACCTCGCAGCAACTGCTGGTGGACTTCCTCGAGGCGAACAGCTCGCGCCGCGACCTCGCGCGCCAGGTGCATCCGCGTCGTCCGTTCCGCGGGCAGCGACGCGCGATCTGGCGGCGCGCCCGCTTCGCCGGCATCGACAGCATCGAGGACGTGTCGGAGCTGATCGCGCAGATCGAGCCCGACGACAAGGGCGTCCCGGTGCTGCTGCGCCAGTACCTCAAGCTCGGCGGGAAGCTGCTCGGATTCAACGTCGACGACCAGTTCAGCGACGTGCTCGACGGCCTGATCATGGTCGACCTGGTCGAGACCGACCAGAAGGCGCTCGGCCGCTACATGGGCCGCGAGGCCGTCGAGGCCTACCAGCGCTGGCACCGCGAGCATCCGCGGCGGATGAAGCGCGTCTCCTGACCGGATCGCGGCCGGGCGCCGCGACCGCATCCCATCGATTCCGCCGTCCCGTGCGCGGGCGCGCGGTCAAGCTGCGCCCGCGGGGCGGGTCGTTTCGGCGCGGGCCGGCCGGCGCGCTGGCGTGGCCGCGTACGGGGGCGATCACTCCCAGCGGAAGAGGACGGCGCCAATGGCGAGGAAGACGACACTCATCACGGCCAGCACGAGCAGATCGGGTGCGATGGTGGCGAAGCCGGCGCCATCGATCATCACGGCCCGCGCGGCATCGATCACGTGCGTGAGCGGCAGCGCGCGGGCGGCGACCTGCAGCCAGGGATGCAGCCCGTCCGTGGAGAACCACACGCCCGAGAGAAACATCATGGGCCAGCTGATCATGTTCAGCAGGCCGCCGGCGAGCTCCTCGCTCGCCGTACGCGCCGCGATGATGAGCGCCAGGGACACCAGGCAGATCGCGCCGAGGACCAATATCAGCAGCAGGTAGAGCGGGTTGCCGTACACCGGCAGGCTCAGCGCGACGGCGCTGCCGACGAAGATCGCGCTGGTGAGCACGACCAGGATGATCAGGCGCGAGCCGAGTTGCGCCACGAGGAACTCCGCGGGTGTGAGCGGCGTCGCCTTCAGGCGCTTGAGCACGCCGTTCTTGCGGTAGCGCACGATCACGAAGCCCACGCCGAACAGCGCGGTGAACATCATGTTCATCGCGAGCAGACCGGGCACGAGCCAATCCACGTAGCGGATCGTGCGCCCGGGCACCGTCTCACGCGTGTAGTCGCCCTTCGTCCCGGTCACGCCCCAGAGCACGCGCTCCAGCAGGTAGCCCTTGGGCGACGCATCGCTCACCCAGTAGCGGTGGCCCGCGGGATCGATCAGCAGGTCGAGCTGGTGCCGGCGCACCTTGCGCACGCCGAGCTCGACGGACTGGATGTGCGTGTACTCCACGTTGTGCAGCGACATCGCGGGGCCGGACGGCAGCGTCGCGTCCTCGCCACCCAGCACGCCCACGGTGAATCGCGACGGCGCGTCGCCCGAGAAGGCGAACGCGAAACCGAAGACGATCGCGACCGGCAGAACGATGGTCCAGGAAAGCGCGCCGCGGTCACGCAGGAATTCGCGGTTGCGCGCCATGAACACCGCCGTCACGCGGCGCAGGTTCATGCGCGCAGCTCCCGCCCGGTGAGCTCGAGGAAAAGGTCCTCGAGCGTGCGCTCGCGGATGCGCAGGCGCTCCAGCTTCGCGCCATCATGAAGCAGTGCACTCACGGTGAGGCTGACGTCGCGCGTGAAGATCTCGACGCGGTCCCCGGCCTCGACCGCGAGGCCGGGGAGCGACGCGAGGTCGGCGGGTGCGTCCGCCCGGGGGAGCTCCAGCACGGTATCGCCGAAGTGATGCGCGAGCAGGTCGCGCGGCGTGCCGAAGGCGATGACACGGCCATGGTCCATGATCGCGACCTCCTCGCAGAGCCGTGCCGCCTCTTCCATGTAGTGCGTCGTCAGCAGCACGGTCTTGCCGCGTTCGCGGATACGCTCCACCAGGGCCCAGAAGTTGCGCCGCGCCTGCGGATCGAGACCGGTGGTCGGCTCGTCGAGAAAGACGATGTCCGGATCGTTGATCAGCGCGATCCCGAGCAGCAGGCGCTGGCGCTGGCCGCCGGACACGCGATTGCAGTAGCGGTCGAGGAACTCGCCCAGCGCGCACAGCGAGACGACCTCGTCGATCGCCAGCGTGCGCGGGTACAAGCGGGCGAACATGCGCAGCGCCTCGCCGACGGTCATGTAGTCGGGCAGCGCGGTACGCTGGAACTGGATGCCGGCACGCTCGCGGAAGCTCGTGCCGCGTGGTGCGCCGTTGAAGCGGATCGCGCCGGCACTGGGCTCGGTGATGCCCTCGAGCATCTCGACCGTCGTGGTCTTGCCGGCGCCGTTCGGGCCGAGCAGGCCCAGGCAGGTGCCGCGCGCCAGGGAAAAGCTCACACCGTCCACGGCGGTGACGCCGGGATAGCGCTTGACCAGTCCTTCGGCCTCCAGAATGGCGGTCATCCAGTGTCCCCGGTCACGGGCCCGGCGCGTGTCCCCGGCAAGGGGTGCGGGGTCCGGCAGGACGTGCCGGCGAACCGTGGCGCGGCGCCCGGCACGCATGCGAACGGGCACGGGACAGGCGGCACGCGCGTCAGGCGGGCCGGCCCCCGAGATCCGTGACGATGGCGCGGGCCGTCCCCAGCGCCGTGCCGGCATCGTCCGCGAGCACGTTCACGTGGCCCATCTTGCGCCCCGGCCGCGGCTCGCGCTTGCCGTAGAGATGCAGGTACGCACCCGGCTGGTCGAGCACGCGTGTCCAGTCGGGATCGCCGTCGCACCAGAGGTCCCCCAGCAGGTTGACCATCGCCACGGGTGCCAGCAATTGCGTGGGGCCCGGCGCGAATCCGCACAGCAGGCGGACCTGCTGCTCGAACTGCGAGGTGGCGCAGGCATCCAGCGTGTAGTGCCCGGAGTTGTGCGGGCGCGGCGCCAGCTCGTTGAGCAGGAACGTGCCGTCGGCATCCACGAACATCTCGACTCCGAGCACGCCGACGTACTCCAGGGCCGCCGCGGTGCGCTCGGCGACGGCCGTGACCTGCCCGGCGAGGGTCTCGTCGATTGCAGCCGGTACGCATGTCGTCGCGAGGATGCCGTCGACGTGCACGTTCTCCCCGGGCGGATAGCAGGCGACCGTGCCGTCGGCCGCCCGGCAGACGATCACGGAGATCTCGCGTTCCAGCGCGACGCGGCGCTCCAGGATGCAGGGCGCATCGCCGAGCGCGGCAAAGGCCCCGGCTGCCTGCGCCGGCTCGTCGACCGGCGCCTGGCCCTTGCCGTCGTAGCCACCCTGCGCGCGCTTGAGCAGCGCGGGCGTGCCGACCCGGGCCACGGCCGCGTCGAGGTCGTCCGCGGTGCGCACCGCGGCCCAGGCCACCGTGGGGAGATCATGCCGGTCGAAGAATGCCTTTTCCTCGAGTCGGTCCTGCGTCGGCGCGACGGCCGCCGCCGCGGGGCGCACCACACAATGCGCCGCGAGCCGCTCGAGTGCCGAGGCGGGGACGTTCTCGAACTCGGTGGACACCGCGACGCAATCGGCGGCAAGGCCATCGAGCACGCGCGTGTCGCCGTAATCGGCCTGCAGGTGTGTGCTGGCGAGGGCGACGGCCGGGCTGCAGGGATCGGGATCGAGCACGACCACGCGGTAGCCCATCGTGCGCGCGGCCACGGTGAACATGCGTCCGAGCTGGCCGCCGCCCAGCATGCCGAGACTCGCGCCCGGGAGGATGCGGTCCACACTCATTCCCGGGGCGGCAGCGTCATGCCGAGGACCTTGTCCCGCTGCTCGTCGCGGAAGGCCGCGAGACGCTCGCCCAGGTCGGCGTCGTGCGCGGCGAGCAGCGCGACGGCGAACAGGCCCGCGTTCGCGGCGCCGGACTCGCCGATGGCGAAGGTCGCGACCGGCACGCCCTTCGGCATCTGCACGATCGAGTACAGCGAGTCCTGGCCCGAGAGATAGCGCGAGGGCACGGGCACCCCGAGCACCGGCAGCGTGGTCTTGGCGGCGAGCATGCCCGGCAGGTGGGCGGCCCCGCCGGCGCCGGCGATGATGCACTTCAGCCCGCGGTCCGCGGCCTGCCCGGCGTATTCGAACAGGAGGTCGGGCGTGCGATGGGCCGAGACGACCCGCGCCTCGACCGGTACGCCGAACTGCTCCAGGCGCTCGACCGCGTGGCGCATGACCGGCCAGTCGCTGTCGCTGCCCATGACGACGCCGACGATCGGATCCGACACGGCGCTGTCCTCCGGATGCTGGAAAGCCGCGCATTGTGGCCGAATCGCGTTTTTCGTTCCACCGTGCCGGCCCGCCCGTCATGAACGCGAGCGGCGTTGGAATCGCTCCGGACCGGGACCGAATTCAGCACGATCCTCTATTGCGAACCATTCGCACTTGCATCAGACTTTGTCGCATCGGTATCCACGCGACCCGGAGCCCCGATGTACGTCTGCATCTGCAACGCCGTCACCGACCGCCAGATCCGCCGCGCCGTGCGCGACGGCGTGACGACGTTCGCCGAGCTCCAGGCGCGGCTCAACGTGTCTGCGTCCTGCGGCCGTTGCGAGTCCTTCGCCCGCGGCGTACTCGCCGAGGCCGTCGCCGAGGCGCTCCCGGCGGCACCCGCGGGCGTCATCCTCCCGACGACCGCCGCTGCCTGATCCAGGCAGGCCGCCGGTCGCTGGCCGCTCCCGGACGCGCACCCGTATACTTCGGACCCGTTCCAGGCCGTTCTTGTCGCACAGGAGTCGTTCCCCATGCAGGGTGATACCAAGGTCATCGAGTACCTGAATCGCGCACTGACGCACGAGCTCACGGCGATCAACCAGTTCTTCCTGCATGCCCGCATGCTCGAGAACTGGGGCCTCGACAAGTACAACGAGAAGGAATACGGCGAGTCCATCGAGGAGATGCAGCACGCCGACAAGCTCATCAAGCGCATCCTGTTCCTCGAGGGCCTGCCGAACCTGCAGGACATCGGCAAGCTGCTGATCGGCGAAAACGTCTGGGAAGTGATCAACAACGACCGCCGGATCGAGGCCGACGCGCTGGACCTCTACCGCGAGGCCGTCGGTTACTGCGAGCAGGCGAAGGACTACGCATCGCGCGATCTCTTCTCCCGGCTCCTGGCCGAAGAGGAGGAGCACCTCGACTGGCTCGACACCCAGATCGAGCGCTACCAGTCGATGGGCAAGGAGAACTTCATCCAGTACTGGACCTGAGTCCCGCATCCACTCCGCAAGGTGCCGCAGCCCGACGAACAGCATGTAACGGGCCGCGCGCCTTCCTGCGACGGGGCGCGCACGCGCCGCGCAAACGATGCGACGCCGATCTCCACCTCCGGGCGCATGGACGAATCCGTCCGCAGCGCCGACAATCGCCCCTCCTCCGCCAGCCGGACACCCGCCGTGACCGACACGCTGTTCCGACCGGACATCCGCTCGCTCGAGCACCTGCACAGCGGCAAGGTGCGTGACCTGTACGCCATCGACGACGAGCGCATGCTGATCGTCGCCTCCGACCGGATCTCGGCCTTCGACGTGATCATGCCGACCCCGATCCCCGGCAAGGGCCGCATGCTCACCACCCTGTCGAACTTCTGGTTCAGGCGCCTGCGCCACGTGATCGGCAATCATCTGCTGGACGTCCCGCTCGCCGAGGTGCTCCCGAACGCGGACGAGCGCGCCCAGGTCGAGGGCCGGGCGGTCGTGGCGCGCCGCCTCCGGGCCCTGCCCGTCGAGGCGATCGTGCGCGGCTACCTGATCGGGTCCGGGTGGCGCGATTACCAGGCGCACGGAACGGTGAGCGGGGTCCGCCTGCCTTCCGGGCTGCGCATCGCCGACCGGCTGCCCGAACCCGTGTTCACGCCCTCGACGAAGGCCGCGGCCGGCGACCACGACGAGAACATCGGTTTCGAGGAGGTGGTCGCACGCATCGGCGAAGCGGCCGCCGAGCGCATCCGGGACGCCAGCCTGCAGCTCTATGGCGAGGCCGCGGAGTACGCGGCGGCCCGGGGCGTGATCATCGCCGACACGAAATTCGAGTTCGGGCTGGACGCCGACGGCCACGTGGTGCTCATCGACGAGCTGCTGACGCCGGACTCGTCCCGGTTCTGGCCGGCCGACGCCTGGCAGCCCGGGCGGAACCCGCCCTCGTTCGACAAGCAGTACGTTCGCGACTGGCTGGAGACCCAGGACTGGGACAAGACCGACCCGGGGCCGGCCCTGCCGCCGGACGTCGTTGCCGGCACCGCCGATCGCTACCGCGAGGCGCTCGAGCGCCTGGCGGGGTGACCGCAAACCTCCCCATCCGGCCGGGGAGCGGCTATATAGTGTAGAGAGTGACGGGGAGTCACGATCAGGCGTACGGGTCCGGGGGGACCTCCGTGACGCGCGCGGTCGAGTCGATCGGCATTCGCGAGGCGCCGGGCGCATGCCCGCGCCTGCGCCGACGCGTCTCGACTCGCAGCCGCAATGCCCGCAGGCTCATCCCCCCACGGTCCGACGGCCGCACCCGCGGCCCGCGGGCATCCCGCTGGCGCTGGAGGTAGAGCAAGATGCACGGCGTATTCGTGACCGGCACGGACACGGGTGTCGGCAAAACCTTCGTGGGCTGCGCCCTGGCGCGCGCCCTCGGTCGCGCGGGGATGTCGGTGGCCGTGCGCAAGCCGGTGGAGTCCGGCTGCGAACGGCGCAAGGGGCTGCTCTTCCCGGCGGACGGCATTGCACTGGCGCGCGCGGCCGGCGACCGCGAGAAACTCGATACGGTCACGCCGCTGCGGCTGGCGCATGCGATCTCGCCGGAGCGCGCCGCGCGACTCGAGGGCGTCAACCTGCGGATCGTCGACCTGGAGAAGGCTGTTGCGGCGGGCGCGCCCGGGGACTTCCGACTCGTCGAGGGGGCCGGCGGCATCCTCTCGCCGCTGGCGCTCGACGGCCTCAACGCGGACCTGGCGATCGCACTGGCGCTGCCCGTCCTGGTCGTGGTCGCCGACCGCCTGGGGTGCATCAACCATGCCCTGCTCACGGTCGAGGCGATCGAGCGGCGCGGACTCGCGGTGAGCGCGCTGGTGCTCAACGCGATCAGCGCCGACGTCGACGGGGCCATGGCGAACCGGGACGACCTGGCCGAGCGCGTCGACGTCCCGGTATTCGCGTTCCCGCACGGACGCGACGACCGAAAGGCGGCCGAGCTGGCGGCGAACGAACTTGCGCCGCTCTTCACGACGGACCGCGCCGACGAGATGGGGATGGCCTGAGCGGGGCGTCCGGCGCGCCGGGCTCGCTCAGGGCCCGTCGACGGGAAGCTGGAGACTGCCGTCGGGGCCGACCTCGACGATCTTCATCGAGTTCGTGCCGCCGTGCACGCCCATCAGGTCGCCCTTGGTCACGATCACGCGATCGCCCGGGCCGACCACGCCCCGCTCGACCATGAGATCGATGGCCACGCGGTTGGCCTCGGCGGGATGGGTCTGCGCGATCGGGTAGTGCACCGGGTAGACACCGCGGTAGAGGCTCACCTTGCGGCTGGTGCGTTCGTGACGCGTGAGCGCGTAGATCGGAATGCCCGAACTGATGCGCGACATCCACAGCGGCGTCGAGCCGGACTCGGTCAGCGAGGCGATCGCGCGCACGTCGAGATGATTGGCCGTGTACATGGCGGCCATCGCGATCGCTTCGTCGGTGCGCTTGAAGCGCGTATCGATGCGGTGATCCGACACCTGGGTGATCCGCTGGCGCTCGGCGCCGGAGCAGATCCGGCTCATCGCCTGGATGGCCTCGGCCGGGTATTCACCCGCCGCGGTCTCGGCCGAGAGCATCACCGCGTCCGTGCCGTCGAGCACGGCGTTCGCCACGTCGAACACCTCGGCCCGCGTGGGCAGCGGGCTGGTGATCATCGACTCCATCATCTGCGTGGCCGTGATCACCGGCACGTTGGCCCGGCGCGCATCGCGGATCAGCGATTTCTGCACCGCCGGCAGCTCGGCGTCGCCGATCTCCACCCCCAGGTCGCCGCGCGCGATCATGATCGCATCGCTCACCCCGAGGATGGCATCGATCTCTTCCAGCGCCTCGGCGCGCTCGATCTTGGCGACGATGCCGCCGCGCCCGCCGGCCTCGGCGAACAGGTTGCGCGCGTGGTTGAGATCGGCGGCGCTGCGCGGGAACGAGACGGCCAGGTAGTCGACGTCGATCTCCGCGGCCAGCTCGATGTCCGCCCGATCCTTGTCGGTGATGGCGGACGCGGTGAGGCCACCACCCTGCCGGTTGATGCCCTTGTTGTTCGACAGGCGCCCGCCCACGAGTACGTGCGTGTGCACCCGGGTGCCCTCGATGGTGTCCACGCGCAGGACGAGCCGGCCATCGTCGAGCAGCAGCGTATCGCCGGCCGTGACGTCGTTCGGCAGATCCGGGTAGGACACGCCGACCTGCGTGGCGTCGCCCGCGTCGCGGTCGAGCGCGACGTCCAGCGTGAACGGCGCGCCATCCTCCAGCGTGACCTCGTCGTCCGCAAAGCGCTCGATGCGGATCTTGGGCCCCTGGAGATCGCCGAGCACACCGACATTGCGCTTGTGCTTCGCGGCGATCTCGCGCACGCGGCGCGCGCGCTCGCGGTGCTCGTCGTGGTCGCCGTGCGAGAAGTTCAGGCGCACGACGTCGAGCCCGCTCACGATCATCTGCTCGAGTGTGTCCCGCGAATCGCACGCCGGGCCGAGCGTCGCGACGATCTTCGTGCGACGCACGCGGCGGCCCTCGTCCATATCGTACGGGAGCGCCGGGTTGCGGCTGCTACTGGTCGTTGGCTCGCTGCTCAAGGATATCCACCGCCGGCAGGCGACCCTGCTCGACATATTCGAGGAAGGCACCGCCTCCCGTGGAGATGTAGGACATCCGGTCGGTGAGCCCGAAGCGGTGCAATGCGGCGAGCGTATCCCCGCCGCCGGCCACCGAGTACGCACCGGATGCCGCGATGGCCTCGGCCAGCGCGCGCGTGCCCTCGGCGAAAGCCTCGAGCTCGAACATGCCGACCGGGCCGTTCCAGAATATCGTTCCGGCCTCGGCGAGCAGGCCCGCGTAGCGGGCGCGCGTCTCCGGACCGACGTCGAGGATGCGCTCGTCGTCCGCGATCGCGTCCACCGGCTTGACCGCGGTCGGGGCGTCCGGCTTCGCCTCCGTCGCCACGACCGCGTCGGTCGGCACCGGGATCGCGGAGCCGCGATCGTTGGCGGCCTCGATCAGCCGTTTCGCGGCCGGCACGAGCTCCGGCTCGTACAGCGAGCGGCCAATCGAGTGGCCCTCGGCCGCGATGAAGGTATTGGCGATGCCGCCGCCGACGATGAGCTGGTCGACCTTGTGCAGCAGCGCATCGAGGACACCGAGCTTGGTCGACACCTTGGAGCCCCCGACGATGGCCACCAGCGGCCGTCGCGGATTCTCGAGCACGTGCCCGATCGCGTCGAGCTCCTGCTGCAGCAGCGGCCCTGCGCAGGCAATGGGCGCGAACTGCGCCACACCGTACGTCGACGCCTGGGCCCGGTGGGCGACGCCGAACGCGTCCATCACGTAGATGTCGCAGAGCGCAGCCATCTTGCGCGAGAGCGCCTCGTCGTTGTCCTTCTCGCCCGGCAGCCAGCGCACGTTTTCGCACAGCACGACCTGGCCCGGCGCGATCTCCGGGAGGCCGTCGATCCAGTCCGTGACCAGTGGCACCTCCTGGTCCAGGAGCGCCGACAGGTACTCGGCGACGGGCTGCAGCGAGGACGATCCGTCCGGCTGGCCCTCCCTGGGACGCCCGAGGTGGGCCATGATCGCGACACGGGCACCCGAGTCGATGGCCGCACGGATCGTCGGCAGCGATGCCTGGATCCGTTCGTCGCTCACGATCCGGCCATCTTCCAGGGGCGCGTTCAGGTCCTCGCGGATGAGCACGCGCTTGCCCGCGAGGTCGAGGTTCTGCATGCGCAGCATGGAAGTGTCCCTACTTCGCGTGGGTCCAGGCCAGCGCCACGTCGAGCATCCGGTTCGAGAAGCCCCACTCATTGTCGTACCAGGCCAGGGCCTTCACCAGCGTGCCGTCCGTGACCAGCGTCTGCGAGGCATCGTACGTCGACGAGGCCGGGTCGTGGTTGAAGTCGACCGACACGAGCGGCTCGTCGTTGTATCCGAGGACCCCCTTCAGCGGACCCTCGCTGGCGGCCTTCATGGCCTTGTGGATCTCGTCCGGCGTTGTCTCGCGCCTGGCGATGAAGCTGAAATCCACGACCGAGACGTTGATCGTCGGCACGCGCATGGAATAACCCTGCAGCTTGCCCGCCAGCGACGGCAGCACCAGGCCGACCGCCTTCGCCGCACCCGTGGTCGTCGGGATCATCGAGTGCGTGGCCGAGCGCGCCCGCCGCAGATCCTTGTGGTAGACGTCGGTCAGCACCTGGTCGTTCGTATAGGCGTGGACCGTGGTCATCTGGCCGCACTGCACGCCGACGGCCTCATCGAGCACCTTGACCAGCGGCGCGAGACAGTTCGTGGTGCACGAGGCGTTGGAAACGACGGTCATGTCGGAGCGCAGCACGTCATGGTTCACGCCAAAGCAGACGGTGGCGTCGACGTCGCCCTTCGCCGGCGCGGAAATCAGCACCTTGCCGGCGCCCGCCTGGATGTGCGCGCGCGCCTTGTCGGCATCGGTGAACAGGCCGGTGCACTCGAGCACGACGTCCACGCCCAGTTCGCCCCACGGCAGCTTCGCCGGGTCGCGCTCCGCGCACACGCGGATGGCATCGCCATTGACCACCATGCCGTCGTCCTTGACCTCGACCGTGCCGGGGAACCGGCCATGGGTCGTGTCGTGGCGCGTGAGGTGGGCGTTGGTCTCGGCATCGCCGAGGTCGTTGATCGCGACGATCCGGATCTCGTCCTGGCGCCCCGCCTCGTAGAGTGCGCGCAGAACGTTGCGTCCGATGCGTCCGTAACCGTTGATCGCAACCTTGATGGCCATTGCTGTCTCGTCCCCTTGAACGTCGGCGGCGCCCGACGGGCGCCGCATGCCGCGATGTGTCGTGCCCTTGCGGGCGAAAGCCGGAACCGGCTGCGCCGGCCCGTGTCAGCTGCCCTGCTGTACGCGCCGTGCCGCGGGCGCGTGCGCCACGGCCTTGACCGTCTGCACGACGTGCTCGACCGTGAATCCGAAATGCTTCATCGCTTCGCCCGCCGGGGCGGAGGTGCCGAAGGTGTCGATGCCGACCACGCCGCCCTCGAGCCCCACGTAGCGACGCCACCAGTCCGTCGTGCCGGCCTCGACCGCCACGCGCGGCACCCCGGCCGGCAGCACCGCCTCGCGGTAGCCCGCGTCCTGGGCGTCGAACAGCTGCGTGCAGGGCAGTGACACGACCCGGGCGCGGATGCCGGCACCGGCCAGCGGCTCCACCGCATCCACCGCGAGCTGGACCTCCGAGCCGGTGGCCAGCAGCACCACGTCGGGCGCTGCGTCCGTGTCCACCAGCACATAGCCCCCGCGAGCCACGTTCGCAAGCTGCGCGGCGTCGCGCACCTGGAACGGCAGCGCCTGGCGCGAGTAGGCCATGGCGACCGGCCCGTCGCGCTTCTCCAGCGCGCGGCGCCAGGCCGCGACCGTCTCCACCGTGTCACAGGGGCGCCAGAGCTCCATGCCCGGGATCAGGCGCAGACTGGAGAGGTGCTCGACCGCCTGGTGCGTCGGTCCGTCCTCGCCGAGGCCGATCGAGTCGTGCGTGTAGACGAAGATGCTCGGCACCTTCATCAGTGACGCCATGCGTACGGCGTTGCGGGCGTAGTCGGAAAAGGTCAGGAACGTGCCGCCGTACGGGCGGAACCCGCCGTGGAGCGCGAGGCCGTTGAGCATCGCGCTCATCGCGAACTCGCGCACACCGTAGTAGATGTAGTTGCCGTCCGGGTGATCGCCGTGGATGTCGCTCGCGGCCTTCCAGCGCGTATTGTTCGAGCCGGTGAGGTCCGCCGAGCCGCCGATCAGTTCCGGGAGCACCTCGGCGAAGGCGGTGATCGCCGCCTGCGAGGCCTTGCGCGTGGCGACGGATTCGGCCTTCTCGATGGTGGCGTCGAGCAGGCCCTGCGCGTGCTCCGTCCAGCCGGCGGGCAGCTCGCCCGCCATGCGGCGCTCGAACTCCGCGGCGAGTGCCGGGTGCGCCTTGCGATAGGCCGCGAAGCGCTCGTTCCACTCGGACTCCCGGACCTCGCCGGCGGCGCGCGCATCCCAGCCGGCATACAGCGCTTCGGGAATCTCGAACGGCGGGTAGTGCCAGCCGATCGTCTCGCGTACCAGGGCGACCTCGTCCTCGCCGAGCGCGGCGCCGTGGGCGGCCTCGGTGCCCTGCTTGTGCGGCGAGCCCCAGCCGATCACGGTCTTGCAGCAGATGATCGTCGGCCGCGTGGTCTCGGCACGCGCGGCCTCGATGGCGGCCCCCACGGCCTCCGGGTCGTGGCCGTCCACGTCCGGCACGACGTGCCAGCCGTAGGCGGCGAAGCGACCCGGGGTGTCGTCGGTGAACCAGCCGTGCACGTCACCATCGATGGAGATGCCGTTGTCGTCGTAGAACACGACCAGCTTGCCGAGGCCGAGCGTGCCTGCCAGCGAGCAGGCCTCGTGCGAGATGCCCTCCATGAGGCAGCCGTCGCCGGCGAAGGCGTACGTCCAGTGGTCGACGATGTCGTGACCGTCGCGGTTGAAGTGCGCCGCGAGCGCCTTCTCGGCGAGCGCCATGCCGACGGCGTTGGCGAGTCCCTGCCCGAGCGGGCCGGTCGTGGTCTCGACGCCGGGCGTATCACCGTATTCCGGGTGCCCCGGCGTCATCGAGCCGAGCTGGCGGAAGGCCTTGATCTCGTCGAGCGGCAGGGCGTACCCGGTGAGATGGAGCACCGAGTACAGCAACATCGAGCCGTGGCCGTTCGACAGCACGAAACGGTCGCGGTCCGCCCAGTGCGGGTTGCCCGGGTTGTGCCGCAGGTAGTCGTTCCAGAGGACCTCGGCGATGTCGGCCATGCCCATGGGCATGCCGGGATGCCCGGAGTTCGCCTGCTGGACCGCATCCATGCTCAGGGCACGTATGGCGTTGGCGAGATCTCGACGCGAGGCCATGCGGAACTCCACGGGCTGAACGGATTCAAATGGGCGCCGGCGATCCACGCCGATGCGATGCACGGTCCCGGAGGCTTCGGGACGACAGCGACGGAGCCTGCCTGCGCGGCGGGCCACGGCCCCGATCCGGCCGGTCGGGCAGACCTTGTGGCGGGCGCGAACCGTCCCCACGTCTTGGGTTGTCGTCGAGTGCCTCACGGCCTCTGGGGGGCCGTGATTCCCCGTGTACACCGGGTCGGGCCCACCGGCCGCGGCCGCGCGCGGCGAAGCGCGAATTGTCGCCCACCGCGCGTGCAACGGCAAGCGCCCCCGGGGTTGCACCGGACCTTCGAGTGTGGCAGGCGCCCGCCCACAGTGCTAAACTGGAAGATTAGCTTTGGCCGAACCAAGCCCGTACGGGTCGGAGAATATGGATCAGGAACAGCAGTCGCGCCTGAAGCAGCTCATTGCCCGCGGCAAGGAGCAGGGCTATCTCACCTATGCCGAGGTCAACGACCACCTGCCGGACGGCGTGGTCGAGCCCGATCAGGTCGAGGACATCATCTCGATGATCAACGACATGGGCATCTCGGTGCACGAGGTGGCACCGGACAGCGACACCCTGATTCTCGCGGACGAGCCGGTCAACACCGACGATGACGCCGCCGACGAGGCCGCCGCCGCCCTGGCGACGGTCGATGGCGAGTTCGGCCGCACGACCGACCCCGTGCGCATGTACATGCGCGAGATGGGCACGGTCGAGCTGCTCACCCGCGAGGGCGAGATCGAGATCGCCAAGCGCATCGAGGACGGCACGCGCCAGATGATGGCCGCGCTCGCCGACTACCCCGGCACGGGCGCCGCGATCATCGAGACCTGGGAGAAGATCGAGGCCGGCGAGGCCCGCCTCACCGACCTGATGAGCGGCTTCCAGGATCCCGAGGCGCCGGACACGGCCATGTCGCCCTCGGCGGACGACTCGGTCGACCGCAGCTCCAACGACGATGACGACGAGGCCGCGAACGATTCCACGATCGACATCGAGGAAGTTCGCGCGCACATGAGGGAGCTGAACCAGCACTACAAGCGCGCCATCCAGGCTCTCAACAAGGCCGCCAAACAGCGCACGCAGCCGAAATCCGGCATGCGTGCCAAGGCCCCGCGCGAGAAGATGGCCGAGAAGGTCCTCGAGCTGCAGCTCGTACCGGCCTTCGTGGACCGATGCGTGGCGCGGCTGCGCGCGCAGGTCGGCGAGGTACGCACGCAGGAGCGCACGATCATGCAGGCCGCGACCACGCGGGCCAACATGTCGCGCAAGGCGTTCATCTCCTCGTTCACCGGGCGCGAGTCCGATCCATCGTGGCTGCGGGAGCTGATTGACGCGGGCGAGCACTACTCGAAGAAGCTCGCCAACCAGGGCGAGGCCATCGCGGACGCCCAGAAGAAGCTGGCGACGATCGAGCAGCGCACCTGGCTCCCGGTCTCGGAGATCAAGGATGCCAACCGGCGCCTTTCCATCGGCGAGGCCAAGGCACGGCGTGCGAAGAAGGAGATGGTGGAGGCGAACCTGCGGCTGGTGATCTCGATCGCCAAGAAGTACACCAACCGCGGGCTGCAGTTCCTGGACCTGATCCAGGAAGGCAACATCGGCCTGATGAAGGCGGTGGACAAGTTCGAGTACCGGCGCGGCTACAAGTTCTCGACCTATGCCACGTGGTGGATCCGCCAGGCCATCACGCGCTCGATCGCCGACCAGGCGCGCACCATCCGCATCCCGGTGCACATGATCGAGACGATCAACAAGCTCAACCGGATCTCGCGGCAGATGCTGCAGGAGATGGGGCGCGAGCCCACGCCGGAGGAACTGGCCGAGCGCATGGAAATGCCCGAGGACAAGGTGCGCAAGGTGCTGAAGATCGCCAAGGAGCCGATCTCCATGGAAACCCCGATCGGGGACGACGAGGACTCGCACCTCGGCGACTTCATCGAGGACAGTTCCGTGCAGTCGCCGGTGGATGCGGCGACGACCGAGGGCCTGTCCGAGACCACGGAAGGCGTGCTGGCGAGCCTGACGCCGCGCGAGGCCAAGGTGCTGCGCATGCGCTTCGGCATCGGCATGAATACCGACCACACGCTCGAGGAGGTCGGCAAGCAGTTCGACGTGACGCGCGAGCGCATCCGCCAGATCGAGGCCAAGGCGCTGCGCAAGCTCCGGCACCCGAGCCGCTCGGAGCAGCTGCGCAGCTTCCTCGACGAATAGGCGGAACCCTCTCCGACAGGCCCTGCCAGGGTCCGGTACGATGAAACCGGGCCGCCCCCGGCAGGGACCCCCTGGACGATGATTCACGGCCGTGTCGCGGTGTCTGCCAGAGCGAGTGCTGCCGAGCAGACACCGCGCCTGACCGCCCTGCCCGAATCGATCCGGGCGCGGGCGCGCATCGTCGACCGGGCGGTCCCCGGGCGGATGCAGCCCTTTTCGTGCACGGGGATCCGCCAGGACCCGACGCATCACGTATAGTTGCGCGCGGCGCCACTGCCGCGCACAAGGGAGAACCCACCCATGGCGGGCACCCGTCACCCGCTCGAAGTCCGGCCGGTCATCCCGGCCGCGCTCGCCCGTCTCGAGGCGCTCGCGGGCAACCTGATGTATTCGTGGGATCGGCACACGCGCGGGCTGTTCCGTCGCATCGACCCGGTGCTCTGGGAAGACAGCGATCACAACCCGACCGTGTTCCTGCGCCGCGTGCCCCAGCAGCGCTTCGAAGCGCTGGCCGAGGACGTGGACTTCATGCGCGACTACAACAGCGTGCTCGCGTCCTTCGACCAGTATTACGAGGCGACCGACCCGCGCAACTGCGCACTGGAGGGCGTCGACCCCGAACGCGACCTCGTCGCCTACCTGTGCATGGAATACGGCCTGCACGAGAGCCTGCACCTGTACTCGGGCGGGCTCGGCATCCTGGCGGGCGACCATTGCAAGGCGGCGAGCGATCTCGGCCTGCCGTTCGTCGCGGTCGGCCTCATGTACCGCCAGGGCTACTTCAGCCAGACGGTCGACGCCGACGGCACGCAACACGCGCACTATCACCCCGTGGAGCTCGCCGACCTGCCGATCGAGCACGCGCTCGACGCCGACGGCAACGAGCTGCGCGTCACCGTGCCGCTCGCGCGGCGCGAGGTGATAGTGCGCGTGTGGCGCGCCGCCGTCGGGCACGTGCCGCTGTACCTGCTCGACACCGAGGTGCCCGAGAACCGCGCCGACGACCGCGCGATCACCTACCAGCTCTACGGCGGCGACCACGACACCCGCATCGCCCAGGAGATGGTGCTCGGCATCGGCGGCGTGCGCACCCTGCGCGCGCTCGGTCTCGCCCCGGCGGCCTGGCACGTGAACGAGGGCCACCCGGCCTTCTCGATCGTCGAGCGCTGC
>Ga0209918_1000610_pt1 | contig 22815 bp, 22 predicted proteins | sample SalPonD_shore_MG_FD_185712 | JGI IMG/M metagenome (GOLD analysis project Ga0209918, IMG submission 185712) | Salt pond soil microbial communities from South San Francisco under conditions of wetland restoration - Salt Pond MetaG... | ecosystem: Environmental > Aquatic > Marine > Intertidal zone...
ATACCCCGGGGGTTAAGGGCGAATACCCTGTGCCTGCAACGCCCCGCGTACCCCTTCGTCGGCTTCCATGTTCTCGCGGAAGGCCTTGAGGGACGGATAGTCACCCAGGGAGATTGGCGTCAGGTCCATCCAGCGGGTCAGCACGTAGAGGTAGGGATCGGCGACGGTCCGGTGGTCGGCGACCGGATGCTCTTGGCCGTCAAGCCTGCGGTCGAGCCGCGCGTAAAGGTCACGCAGGCGCTCGTGCGCGGTGTTTCGAACCACGTCGTGCTGGGACTCGTCCGGGTGGAATCGCTGGGGGCCGAAATGCGGCCCAAAGGCGGAAGAGTGCACTTCGGTGGTCATGAAGGAGAGCCAGCGGTTGATCTCGTATTGCAGATCCGCGTCGCCGCCGCCGCCGAGCTTCGCCTCCGGGTGGGTGTCGGCTATCCAGTTCAGAATTGCGGAGGCCTCCGTCAGCACTCTACCGTCGTCGAGCACCAGCGCGGGTACCTTTCCCATGGGATTGATCTCGAGGTAGCGGTCCGATTTGTGTTCGCCGCGCTCGAGCAACTCGAGCTCGTAGTCGGCGCCGGCCCATTCCAGGGCGACGTGGGGCGCCAGCGCACAGGTACCAGCCATAGCATAGAGTCTCATGGTTTACTCCCGATTGGTTTTGACTTACGAACCAATCTACGCGCGACGGTCATGCGGTCAAAGCCGTAACCATACGATGGGGACGATCTGAAAAATTGATGGCCGCGGCCCGGCCTCCCTGATGCGGATCAGCTAACGGGATCGCCGCCGCGGACGTAGGTAACCAGGTTGGGTTGCTGGGCCCGAAGCCGATGCACGAGCCGGTTGATGGCGATGCAGAAGGCATAGAGCGCCACCGGGCCCCTCGCGGACATGCCGAATCCCTCGAACAGTCCCGGGCCCACCACCAGGGCCGCATTGGGCCGGTAGGCGGAGGGAATGATCTGCAGGCGGCGGCGGAGCCGCTTCGCGTCTTCGAATCCCGTGTAGCCCACGACCACCACAAAGACCTTGCTCAGGGTCCCGCCAGGTGAAAGTCCATGGTCTGGGTGGCGCGTACACGGATGGGGATGCCGTCCACCTTCTTCGGCTGGAATCGCCAGTTGAGAATGGCCTTGATGGCGGCCTCGTTGAATATCCGCGGCGGCTGGGCATCGATGACCCGGGCGTCGGTGACGGCACCGGTCTCCGTGACGGTGAACTCCACGGTCACCCAGCCCTCGATGCCGGCCAGCGCCGCGCGGTAGGGGTAGGGCGGGCTGATGCGTACCAGCGGAACGAGGGCGCCACCACCGGGGCCGCCCGCCCAGACGCCATGCAACAGGGCCGGGCCGGAGCCGCCGAGGGGGAGGGAAGCATCGAGGGGCACGCGAAGGTCTTTGGGCACCGGGCGTGGCGCCTGCTTGACGTCCAGCTGCGGGCGCGGCGGTTGCTTTTCGGGCGGCTTGGGCCGGGGTTTTTGCCTGGGTGGCGGCTCGGGCCTGGGCGGCGGTGGTGCCTGCCGGAAAATGATGAGGGCGGGCTCGGAGCGCTTGCCGTTCACCGCGTCGCCGGGCCGGACCAGCGAGAGCATGACCCAGAACAGCGTCAAGGTGATGATCCCGGAGCCCACGGCAGCCAGACAGACTCTCACCAAACGTGCCACTCATTTGCCCCCTTGCGGCGCCTCGGTGCCACGCGTATGCCATGGCTGCAAAAATAGCACCGGGAATCGAATTAGTAAAGTCTTCGTACTTCAGTCGGGCGCCGCTGTCCGCCCGCATTCCACCGGGTTTACGGGTGCTCGTCGTTTGACAGTGAACGTCGGCCCTTCCTATGATCTTTCAGGTGCTTACGCTGCGTGCACCGACCCGCTTCGCCAGGGCATGCATGCGTACCTTTCACGCTCCGGGCCGTCCCGACGATTCCCCTCATCCTTCCATTGATGGCTGGCGACTGGACCGACCGGACCGCGATCTGGATCCGCCGGAGTCCAGGGCGACCCCACCGACCAAGGAGGCAATTCATGTCCAGGAAATCCTTCGACCAATCGAGACGCAACGTACTCAGGGCCGGCGTGGCCGCGGTGGCGGCGGTCTCGCTGGGCCGTCTCGCCATCGGCGGCGAAGCCGCGGCGGCGGAGCTTCCCAAGCTGTCGCTGGACGATCCCCAGGCAAAGGCGCTGCAATACACCAACGACGCGAGCACGGTGAACAATCCCGCCTACCAGGACGGATCGAAGTGCTCGAATTGCATGCACTTCCAGGGCAAGCCGGACGAGGAGTGGGGCCCCTGCGCCATCTTCCCGGGGAAGCGCGTACACCGGGACGGCTGGTGCACGGCCTGGGCGGCCCAGGAGTGATCTTCGCCTACGGCTCGCTGTAGACCCGGCCGTCCTTCATCACGAAGCGCACGTTTTCCGTAGCGGCGATGTCGTCGGTCGGGTCGCCCTCCACGGCGACCAGGTCCGCCAGATAGCCCTTGCGGATCATGCCCAGTGAATCACCGCGGCCGAGGATCCCGGCGTTCACCGTCGTGGCGGCGCGCAAGGCGCGCGCCGGGCTCATGCCGTCGCGCACCATCCACTCCAGTTCCCGGTAGTTGGTGCCGTGGGTAAACACGCCCACGTCACTGCCGCAGCCGACAGTCACCTTGTGCTTCATGGCGAGCCGGAACGCGCGGGCTGAATCCTTCATGTCTTCGGTGGGCTCGTCCGTGGCGGGTTTGTAGCCGTGGAAGTATTCGGCGTAGGCTTCCACCGCGGTCAAGGTGGGCAGGTAGGCCACGCCGTGCTCGGCCATCAGGGCGAACACCTCGTCGGTGCCGCCAAAGCCGTGCTCGATACTGTCCACGCCGGCCATCACCGCGCGCCTCATGCCCTCGGGCGAGGTGGCGTGCGCCGAGACCGGCCGGTTCAGGGAGTGGGCCGCTTCCACCAGCGCATTCAGTTCCGCCTGGGTGAAAGTGGGCACGGTCTGGCCGTCCGGCCCGCAGCGATAGTCGGCATAAACCTTGATCCAGTCCGCGCCGTGTCCCGCCTGCTCGCGTACCGCGGCCAGGATTTCCGGAACGCCGCTCACCGGCTGGCCGCCGAGGGGCAGTTCCAGGTCGTGCCGGAAGCCCCGCGGGCCGGGACCGTAACAGCCGGTGGCGACGATCGCCCGGGTGGCCGCGAACAGCCGCGGACCCGGGATCATGCCTTCGGCGATTGCGCGCTTGACGTCCATGTCCGCGTACCCGGCGCCTTCCGTGCCCAGGTCGCGAAGCGTCGTGAAGCCGGCCATCAGGGTGGCGCGGGCATGCTGCACGGCCTCGATGGTCCGGTATGGCACGGGTTCCTTGAGCACCTGGTCGTTCCAGAGTGTCTCGTCGTAGGGATGCAGGAAGACGTGACTGTGCAGGTCCATGAGCCCGGGGAGCAGGGTGGCGTTCGGCAACTCGATGCGCCGCGCGTCCGCGGGCGCCTGGATCTTGTCGGCGGGCCCTGCCGCCGCGATGCGATCCCCCTGCACCAGGACGGCCCATCCCTCGTGAACGGACTCGTCCGCCGCGGTAAAGACGCGCGCGGGCTCGAGCAGATAAGCCGACGGCTCACCGGCACCGGATTGGGCCTGGGCCGGCGAGATCGCCGCCGCAAGCAATGCGGCGGAAAGCATTTGAACTCGCTTTGACATGCTTCACCTTTGCGGGGCTGCGAAGACTCCATTAACGGTCCCGTCTCCTGGCTTGTCAACGGGTCCGGTGTAACATGCCCGTCGGGCAAATCATCGGGGAGAGGCGATGCGTTTCATCAAGAATCTGGCCGGAGCATTCCTGTGCGTGGCCGTGGTTCACGCTGCGGCGGCCGGCGATTTTTCCATGCAGCAGGTACTGGGTTATCCGTACCCGAGCGGGCTGGTGGCGTCGCAGAACGGCGGAAAGGTGGCCTGGGTCGAGAATCAGCGGGGGCTTCGCAACATCTGGGTTGCCGAAGGGCCGGACTACGCGCCCGAGCAAGTCACGCATTTCGATTCCGACGATGGGCAACAGCTCACCAATCTTTCGTTCTCGCCGGACGGTACCTGGCTGGTATTCGTACGCGGTGGCGATCACCACGAGAACTGGCCGGCTTCCGGCAACCTGGCGCCGAATCCGACGTCGAGTACCGAGCAGAAATACCGCGAGGTCTACGCGGTGGCGATGGACGGCGGCAAGGTGGTGGACATCGGCCATGGGGACACCCCCACGGTCTCGACCGGCGATCACACCCTGGCCTTCACTCACCCCGAGGACGGCTCGGTGTGGACGGCGTCCATTGATGGAAGTGGCGAGCCCGAGAAGCTTTTTTTCGATAGGGGCAAGGACCGGGAACTCGAGTGGTCACCGGACGGGACGACGCTGGCCTTCGTTTCCAACCGCGAGGACCACGCATTCATCGGCCTTTACAGCGGCAGGGATCAGCCGATTCGCTATCTTGCCCCGGGCACGCACAATGACTTTTTCCCGCAGTGGTCCCCGGACGGCAGGCGAATCGCCTACGTAAGGCGCCCGGGCGATGGCGGGGCGCCGCAGCCATTGTTGGCGCCACACCCGGAGCCATGGGCGATCTGGGTGGCCGACGTGGCGACCGGCGAGGGTCACCAGGTCTGGCAGAGTCCCGAAACCCTGGAGGGTTCTTACCCCGAGACGGCCGGCCGCGCCAACCTGCACTGGGCAGCCGATGACCGATTGGTGTTCCTGGCGGACCTGGATGGCTGGCCGCACCTTTACTCGGTGCCCGCGGCAGGCGGCGAGCCCACCCTGCTCACACCGGGGGAGTTCATGGTCGAGCACGTCACCGTGAGCCCGGATCATGAGTGGGTCGTCTACAACGCCAACACCGGCGACACGCGTGACGACGGCGACCGCCGTCACCTGTACCGGGTGAAACCCGGTGGTGGATCGCCCCAGGCACTCACCAGGGGCGAGACCCTGGAGTGGAGCCCGGTGGTTCCCGGTGACGGCACGACCGTGGCCTTCATCCGTGCCGGCGCCAAGGCGCCGCCGCTGGTGAACGTCATGCCCCTGGACGGGGGCGAGCCCCGTGCGATTAACGCCAACCACGTGCCGGACGATTTCCCAACCGACGACCTGGTGGTACCGAAGTACGTGAGCTTCAAGTCGAAGGACGGCTGGACGATTCACGGCCAGCTCTTCCAGGCGGCGGGGAGCGATGCGAAGAAGCCCGGGGTGATTTTCGTTCACGGCGGCCCGCCGCGGCAGATGCTGCTCGGCTGGCACTACTCGAACTACTATTCCAACAGCTACGCGGTGAACCAGTACCTGGCCAACCACGGATTCGTGGTGCTCTCGGTAAATTATCGGCTGGGCATCGGCTACGGCTACAAGTTCCACCACCCGGAGAACTGGGGGCCGACGGGTGCGTCGGAGTACCGCGACGTGGTGGCCGGCGCCAAATACCTCCAGGGCCTGCCAGGGGTGAACGCCGACGCCATAGGGATCTGGGGCGGTTCCTACGGCGGCTTTCTCACGGCCATGGGCCTGGCCCGAGACTCGGACATCTTCAAGGCGGGGGTGGACATGCATGGCGTGCACGACTGGTCGTATGCGCTCGCCGGGGGCTGGCTTGACCTCAAGCGCGAGCGCTACCAGCAGCACGACTGGGACCGGATCCTGGAGGAAGCCTGGAAGTCCTCGCCGGAGGCGAGCATCGAAGACTGGAAGTCCCCGGTGCTGCTGATCCAGGGCGACGACGACCGCAACGTGCATTTCCACCAGACCGTGGACCTGGCACGGCGCCTGGACACGGCCGGCGTGAGTTACAAGGAAATCGTCATTCCTAACGAGATCCACGATTTCCTGCGCTACCAGTCCTGGCTCGAGGCCGACAGGGCCGCGGCGGCATTCCTGTCGAAAGAGTTGAAGCCAGGCGACTGAAATCGAGGCGGGCCAATGGCCCGCCCTCAGAACTCGAAGCGCAGCCCGGCCACCACGCCGGTCTGCTTCACGTCCCGGTTGCCGGCCATGTGCTGAACATTGACGAACGCCGCCTTGCCGCCGGGAAACTGTGCCACGAAGCCGGCGGCGAGCATGAAGAAGTCCTGGTCCGGAGCAGCGGTTCTGATCACGAACGGATCGGCGGAGGAGGCCACTCCGGCGCTGCCGGGGCACAGCGCGTCGTCGACGAAGCAGAAGGCCACGCTGCGCGGGTCGTCCCTGAACTCGTGGACGAAGTCAACGCTGGCGTTGGGCAGGAACACGCCCCAGTCGCGGTTCATGGCCATCTGCCAGCTTGCGCCCAGCGTGCCGCGCAGTGACTTGATGTCCTGGTCTCCCATCGCCAGGGCCCAGCCCCAACCAGGGACGAACTGGGTATCGGCGGGTGTGCGGCATTTTCCGCTGGCGCGCGTGCACATGACTTCGTCGTAGCCGTCCACGCTGATCTTCTGGTAGTCCAGGCGGGCGTGGGGCGTGAAAGTGGAGGCGCCGCGCTGGATGTTGAAGCCGGCGGCGAGCGAGCCACTCACCTCGTCGCCGTCCGTGCTGGAGCGGGCGGTCTGGCTCACGTCGGCCCCGGGAATCTGGTAGATCACGTTGCGATCGGTGTCGTAGTCCGTCCTGCCGTAACCCAGGCTGCCGTCCAGGTAGAACCCGTTCTGCGTGTAATAGCTGCCGTATACGGTGAACGTGACGTTGTCCGACTGCTGTTTGCCGCCGTTGCGATCGAAATCGCCGTCCGTGCTGTTATAACCGGCGGAAAAGCCGGCGAAGAAATCATCGGTGAAGCGATAGTCCATGCCGGCGGTCAGGGAATAGGAATCCCACCCGATTCCCTTCTCGAAGGCGTTGGGGTCCTGGTCGCCGCTGTAGTAACTGCCGTTGACGTAAAGGGAGGCCCGGCTGAAGCCGGCGCCGATCTCGTTGTCACCCACGGCATCCAGGGACAGGCTGAACGTCCTGGGGGCCAGGCCGGTGAGCCCGAAATCGGCCAGGGTGAGCCTGGGCGCGGACACGCCGGTCTTCACCTGGGCGATCCGTGCGGCCACGTTGCGGGCCTGGGCCTGGCTGTTCTCGACGCCCACCGTGCCCTGGGAGGCGAGCTCGTCGTTGGCGATCTGCTCGACGGCGTTGGCCACGTTGGGGTCGTCGGGATTGCCGATGGCGGCGCCGATGAGCGTGTCGCAGTCCGTCTGCAGCTGTGACGAGGCGGCATGCGCGCCACTGCCGGCCGAAAGGCCGGCGCAGACGGTCTTGATGTCTCCCGTCAGATTCTCAAACGGATTCTGGCCGGTGATGGTATTCAGGTCGAGCAGTTGCCTGGCGTTCTGGTTCTGGTTGGCGTCCTGCGCCCGGGCCGGCCGGCCGACCATTGCGGCGAACAGCGCCGCGGCGCAGATCGCCAGCACATACCGGATTGCAGTGATGCCGTTGTTCTTCGACTTGGACTGGCGGTTCACGGAAGATCCTCCCTCGTGCGGTATCGTGGCCCGGGAAAGATGCTCCCCGGACCACCCCTCCCCAGCGCAAGTTTAATGGGCGTCCGCCGCGAAAGCGAGTCAGGGCGGTGCCTTGCGCCCGTCAGGCGTGGGAGGGGCCGGAAAACCGCTGGTGCATGATTTGTTAGGCTCTTGGCATGAGTTCGAGAGGCAAGCCAATGAAAATGCTCCTTCAAAGGGAATGGGTGGACCGTGCAGACACCATTGAGGTGCGCGATCCCCAGACGGATCGCGCGGTCGGCACCGTGCCGCAGGCCACCGAGGCGGACGTGGATGCCGCCATTGGCGCGGCAGTGAGGGGCGCCGAGGTCTCCAGGAAGATGGGGTCCTATGCGCGCGCCACGGTACTGCGCGACACCGCAAATCTCGTGGAGGAGCGCGCCGGCGCGTTCGCGGAGCTGATTGCCACCGAAGGCATCAAGACCATCCGCGAGGCACGCAAGGAAGTTTCCCGTTGCGTCAACGTGCTCAACGTGTGCGCCGACTCGGCCAAGCACATCGAAGGCGAGACCATCACTTTCGACTCGTTCCCCGGCGGCGAGAACCGCAGGGGCTGGTACGAGCGTGTGCCGCTGGGCGTGATCAGCGCCATCACGCCGTTCAATGATCCCCTGAACCTGGTGGCCCACAAGATCGGCCCGGCCATTGCCGCCGGCAACGCCGCGGTGCTGAAGCCCGCTACCTCAACACCGCTCACGGCGCTGAAGCTCGTGGAGACCCTGCAGGAGGCGGGGCTGCCGGAGCTGGTGGTGCAAGCCATTACCGGCGACCCGCACGGCCTCGGCGACGGGCTGTTCACCGACGAACGGGTGGCGATGGTGTCGTTCACCGGCGGGGTGGAAACAGGGCGCATGATTGCCTCGAAGGCGGGGCTCAAGAAACTGGGCATGGAGCTGGGCTCCAACTGCCCGGTGATCGTCTGGGAGGACGCGGACGTGGCCTGGGCGGTGGAGACCTGCGTGTCCGGTGCCTTTGGTGCGGCGGGCCAGAATTGCATCGGCGTGCAGCGCATTTACGTCCACGACAGGGTCTATGACGCTTTCCGCGACGCCTTCGTCAAGGAAACCAGGAAGCTCAAGCTGGGCAGCAAGCTGGACGAGGATACCGACGTGGGGGTGCTGATCGACCAGGCGGCCGCCGAGCGGGTCAAGAGCTGGATCGACGAGGCGGTGGAGCAGGGCGCCTCGCTGCTCGCTGGCGGCAAGCGTGATGGCACGAGCATCGAGCCCGCCGTGCTGGAGGACGTGCCCGCGAGCGCGAAAATCCACCACGAGGAAGTGTTCGGCCCGGCGGTGAACCTGTACCGCGTGAGTGACCTGGACACAGCGATCCGGGAGTGCAACTCGCTGTCCTACGGCATCCACGCGGCGATATTCACCAGGAACCTGGACGTGGCCTGGCATGCCTACGACGAGCTGCACTTCGGTGGCGTGATCATCAACGATTCCACGGACTACCGGCTGGACGCCATGCCATTCGGCGGCGTCAAGGAGAGCGGCATTGGCCGCGAGGGCGTGCGTTTCAGCGTGCGCGAAATGACCGAGCCGAAGGTCGCCTGCTGGCTGCTCTCGGAACGCTACCGTTGATGAAGGCGGTCCGCCGGGCCGGCCGGCCCGGCGGACGTGGTGCGGCTTTCAGGTTTCTCCGCGCTGCGCGGGGATGAACCGTTCCTTCACGGCTTTCGCCAGCAGGTCGGGCGGCAGCAGGCCCTGCGAGAGGATGAAATCGTGGAAGGCCCTGGCGTCGAACTTGTCTCCCAGCGCCAGCTCGGTCTGGGCCCGCAGTCCCATCAGCTTGAGATAACCGTAGAAGTAGCTCGTGGCCTGGCCGGGAGCGCGGAAGGTGTAGCGGTCCACTTCCTGCTTGGCCATGGCGGGCGAGAGCACGACCTCGTTCATCAGGAACTGGCGTGCGTCCTCCGGCTCCATCATCCCCAGGTTCAGCATCGGGTCCACGAAGGCGCGAGCGGCGCGCTGCAGGCGCATCTGCAGGGTGATGAGCTGGCCTTCCGGCGGCTCGTAGGGTTGCATGATGGACTCGGCATACAGTGCCCAGCCTTCCACGTTGGCGCTGTTGAAGGCGAAGATCGCCCGGGGGATGGACACGCCACGCTCGATGATGGAGGCGAACTGGAGCTCGTGACCCGGTCGCGCCTCGTGCGCGATCAACGTCCATGAGGCGGCGTCGAAGGTGAAGTCGTTCATCTTCAGGTCTTCACCGGAGTCCGACGGGATGTTAAGCGGCAGCACGAACTCGGCGTACTCCCCGGTGTTGCCGATCAGCCTCGGTGGCTGCAGGTGCGGTGCGGGCATCGCCGCGCTTTCGGCCTCGGAGGCCAGGCGGATTTTCGCGTCGCGCTCGGGCAGCGTGACCAGCTGGTGCTCCTTGATGATGCCCTCGATCTCGTGGAGGCGCTTCTCGTACTTTGGCAGGATCTCCTTGCCCACCAGTTGGTCCTTCTTCAGTTCGCGGATCACGTCCCGGTAGTCGGTGGACTCGAAGCCCTGGCGCTCGGCCACGATGGGCGCCAGTGACTGCATCTCGGTGCGGATTTCCATGAAGGACCGTTGCGCCACTGCCATCAGCTCGCGCGGGTCCATGTCCACGCCGAAACTGGACAGGTTGTTGGCATAGATGGCTTCCGGCAGCCGGTGATCCTCGCGGGAGCGCTGCAGGACCTCGGTTTTCACCCAGTCCACGTAATCGCGAAGCTGGCCGGCGAGAGTCTCGTAGGGTTCCTGCCAGCCTCTCACTTCGCTTTTGGCCAGGAGCTGCTTGACCCCTTCGATCATGCGGGGCGCGTCCTTGATGCTCTGTTGCACCTCGGCCCTGTAGGGGCCCACCAGGTCCTCGTCGAAGCGCTCGCTGGTGCGCGCCTTGGCGAGTTCCGTGATGGGCTGGTAGCCGTCTTCCATGCCGGCGTATTTGCGCAGGCGCTCGACGATCGCCTGCTGGCGCTCCTTTGGAATCTGCGGGTTGAGCAGACCCTGGGCGCTGAAGAACAGGCCGCGCGGCAGGTCGAAGTAGGGCAGCATGTATTGGCGCTGGAGTTTCGTGCTGCGGATGTCGTCGTGCGCGGCCTTGATCAGAATTTCCAGGTCCTGCCTGACCCTGGGATCCTTGGCCTGATCGAGGCGCCCCTCCAGGGTCTTTCGGGCCGCTTCGGTGGCGTCGATGGAGCGCTGGGTGACGTTCTCGCGCAGGTCCATGATTTCGTCGTCATGACCGTCCACGCCGAGCGAGGCCGCCTGCTCGGGCTGGAACTCGGCCATCACATCCAGAAGGACCTGGGCGTTCCCGTTGCTGGTCGCGATCCAGTCCGGCTGGCCTGCGGCCGCGGCACCCTGGGCGAGCGCGAGGCCCAGCATGACCGCGCCGAAGCGCGGGAGGGCTTTGGCGTAATTCAAGGGGATCTCCTCGTGTGGTTCACGTGATTGCCAGACCGGAGCATAGGCTGTGACGGCGGGGACCAAATGCCCCGGAAGTCATGCGCCGAGCTGCGGCGATATCGGAGCTGAAAATTGGAAAACACTGGAAAAAGCAATGGCAAGTCCTTGAATAATAGTATTTAAATATCTGTCGAGTGCAAGTTCACCCTGGTGCGTGATCGAAATCAATTCCATTGGCGCGGCGCCGGTACAGACTGTCGCGGCGGCAGTTCGCCGCGGGTAACGGGGATGGTCAGCTGATGGCGCGCATTCTGCTCGTGTACTCGACGGTCGACGGCCAGACGCGCGAGATCTGCCGGCGCCTGGCGAAGCAACTCATCGATAGCGGGAACGCGGTGACGCTGGCCGATGTCGCGGAACTGGATCCGGCCACGCTCGGCGACCAGGACAAGATCGTAGTGGGCGCGAGCATTCGCTACGGGCAGTACCGACCGAAATTGATCCAGTTCGTCCGCGGGCAGGCCGACGCCCTCGAGGCACTACCGAGTGCGTTTTTCACCGTGAACCTGGTGGCCCGGAAGCCGGGCCGGGATACCCCGGACACCAATCCCTACGTGAAGAAGTTGCTGAAGGAAACCTCCTGGCGGCCGAACGAGATCGCCGTGTTCGCGGGCCGGATTGATTACCCGCGCTATTCCTGGCGGGACCGCCAGATCATCCGCCTGATCATGTGGCTCACCGGAGGTCCCACCGATCCGAAGACCACCGCGGAATTCACCGATTGGGAAAAAGTGAAGGCGTTCGGGGATCGCATCGGGCGGACCTGAGTCAGACTGCTATTGAAGCCGCGCCGTCCTTCGATTCGATCAGGACAGCAGGATTCTGCAACACGGCGCCCCGGGTGGCTTCGATACTGCCCCCAGGCGAACCGTGGAGTCTACGGCTGTGAACCCCGGACGATTGACGTGGAGTCTCCTGCTCATGAGTATCATGACCCAGGCCTTGGCCGGCCATCCGCCCGATCCGGCATGGTCCGACGATCAGGTCGCGGTGTGGCGGACCGTGGAAGCGTGGAACGACGCCTTCGAGGCCAATGATCCGGATACCTACTTTGGATACATTGATGAAGATGTCGTCGTGATCACCCCGTCCAGCCCCTACCGGGTCGAATACAAGGGCCCGGACCGCAGGGAGTTCGAGTTTTCAATTGAAAAGGGTTTCGGGGAGATCCAGTTCTTCCAGGAATTGTCGCCCCGGGTGGATGTATTTGGTGACACCGCCGTCGTGACCTACTACTCTCGTGGCATCTGGAGCCGTTCGGGTGAGCAGATGGTGTACCTCAAGGAAACCAACGTGCTGGTGCGCGAGGAGAATCAGTGGAAGATCGTGCACATTCACGTCTCGCGCTGAAGCGTGAGGCTTGACCATCATGCGGCTGCGACGGTTGATTCGCGAATCGCACTTCGATGCGTATGTCGTGGAATGCAGGTTCCACGAGGAGCCGGTCTGGAGCATGGAAGCCGATCGCTGGCCGGAATTGATCCTGCCCACGGCCGGTGGCTTCCTGCTCAGGCACGACGGCGTGGTCGCGGCCTGTTGCCCGGGACGGTTGACGCTGGTACCGCCGGGGCTGACCTATGAAGTCGGCCATCTGCCTCACCTGCCCGATACCACGCTGGTAATCAGATTGCGCGGCGAGTCATGGCTGTCCGCGTGGGGCGCGGCGTGCCTGGATGTTCCCGTGCATCGGCTGCTGCCCCTGCCGGTGGCGTTCGGGATGATGCTCCTGGCCCAAACGCTGATGGCTGAAGTCGCCGGTGCGAAGACGGCGCTGCTGGGCCGGATCAGCGCCATCATCGACCTGGTGATGGAAGGTGCCGGCCACTCGAGGCTGGGCAGCGGCATGCCCGGGCGTATCGAGCGGGGGATCAGGGCCGTCCTGACGGGTAGGGCGGGCGCGAATGTTCCTTCGCTAGCCATGACCGCCGCCGCCAGCGAAGCCCATTTCGCCAGGGAATTTCGGCGGCTGCACGGCATGACGCCGGGGGCCTTCCTGGGGGCGCAACGATTGCTGCGCTCCTGGGCCCTGATGCGCAAGGGCTCGAGCATGACCGAGGCGGCCCGGCTCACCGGATTCAGCCATGTCGCGCATCTGTCCAACACCGTGCGCCGGATCGCCGGCCTGCCCAGGACCCGCCTCGCAAAGGCCCTGGCAGAGGCGCCCTGGTCCACGTGCGATCGCTTGCTGAATCGGGGCGTGGATGCGTGCAGACGGCAAGGTCCCCCGGCGTTTCCCGTGTACTAGCGTGCGTCGTGGAAAATGATGCCCGCGGTGAGGCGGCTCCCGCCACGAATCGTGCTCACCCCGTGACGCAGGTTGACCCGGTAATAACCGCGCTTGCCTTCCCGCGGGCGCTGTCGCACCGCGAAAATCACCGCGTCGCCCCGGGACAGCGGTACCACGTGGGCGCGTGACTGGCGCCTGGGGCGCTGCTCGGTCAGCACGAATTCGCCGCCCTGGAAGTCCTTGCCCGGATCCGAAAGCAGGATCGTGAGTTGCAGGGGAAATACCACGTCCCCGTATAGGTCCTGGTGAAGGCAGTTGTAGTCGCCGGCTCCGTATTTAAGCAGTAGCGGCGTGGGCCTGGTCTGGCCGTTGCTCCGGCAATGTTCAACAAACGCCCGGTGGGTTGCCGGGTAGCGTTCCGCCAGCCCCAGGCGTTCGTTCCACTCATTCGCGATCCTGGCCAGGGGCGGATACAGCATCGTTCTGAGCCGCGCGACAATCGGGGGCAGGGGGTAGGCGAAATAGCGATACTCGCCGCTGCCGAAGCCGTGCCTAGCCATTACCACGGTGCTGCGGAACCGCTCATCCTGCGCGTAGAGTGAGGAAAGTGCGCCGCACGAGCGTGCGTCCAGCAAGCCCTCGATCACGCTCCAGCCCTGATCGTGCAGTTCGCCGCGGAGCCTTTCGGGATCGATGGTTTTCAAGCCGCCGGCGTCCGCCATGGTGACATCTCACGTCCCGACAGGGCATTCATGGGATCACCATAGGCCATCCGGCGCGATGGCGGCATTCCGAAATTTGCGGGCTGGTGATCCCTGGCCCTGAAGTCGTCGGTAACGGCGATCAGGCCATCACCACGTTTCTCATCGAGAGCGATCCCCAGTCAAAGCCCTCCGTGGGGAATCGGGCCCGGTCGCGATCATCGGTGGCGCCGTAAGCGTAAATCAGCGGCAGCCAGTGATCCGGGGTAGGGTGCGCGCGGCGGCCCTCTTCGGTATCCGGCCACAGCGACAGCAGGGCTTCGGTGTCCCGTTGGGTGAGGATTTCCTTCACCGTCTCGTCATACCGCCGCGCCCAGTCCGGGGTCTCTGTTGAACCGGTACGCATGCGCCCAAAGGCATCCCGCAGGTTGTGCACGATGTTGCCGCTGCCCAGGATCAACACGCCCTCCGATCGGAGCTCCGCCAGGGAGCGGGCGAGTTCGAAGTGCCGGCGCGGATCCAGGCGCCGGTCAATGCTGAGCTGAACGACCGGGGTGTCGGCCTCCGGGTACATCCAGCGCAGCACGCTCCACGTCCCGTGGTCGAAACCCCAGTCCGAGTTCAGCGCGGCGCGCTCCTCCCCGAGCAGTTGGCGCACGCGGCGGGCGAGGTCGGGCTTGCCCGGGGCGGGGTAGTTAATGCCGTGGAGGGCCTCGGGAAACCTCCAGAAATCGTGGATGGTCCGCGGCTCGGCGTTGGCCATGAGCCAGGTGCCGTCCACGTACCAGTGGGCCGAAACCGCCAGGATGGCCTCGGGCCGCGGGGTCAGGTCCGCCAGCGAGGCGAAGCCCCGGCTCCAGCGATTGTCCTCGAGGGCGTTCATCGGGGAGCCGTGACCGGCGAAGATCACCGGCATCCGGCCGTGAGTGCGTTGAACTTCCGGCGTCTTCGGCATCGGCCGACGCTCCCTGGCTCATGCTGTAAGGAATATTATGGGGGATATGGTTGGGCGGAGCGTGCTTTCCGAATCGCCGGTAAACTCTTTATCCTCGACCCCGGGTCGGGATTGGGGAATTGGAGCTTCGGCCCGTGGAATGAATGCCGCTGGGAGGATGAATTAATGCACGGTGATTCCATTCGACGGAACGCATCCCGATTCTGCCTGGCGCTCATCGCCGTGTTGATGATGACGTCCGGCGCCAGTGCCGAGTCGGCGCCGCGGACCTGGCGTGTTGACTACGATCACACCGGCGGCAAGGGGCAGGAGATATTCAGCCTGGTGGAGGTGGTGGTCGAGCCGCTTCCCTGGCCGGGCAACCCGTCCGGCAATATCGACCCGACGGGGGAGGGCAAGTACCGCTTCCAGGTGCTTGACGCTGACGGTGACGTTACCTATTCGCGGGGCTTCAACTCCATCTACGGGGAATGGGAGACGACCGCCGAGGCCCGGGAAATGCACAGGACATTCGGCGAGTCATTGCGTTTCCCGGCCCCCGGGGGACCCGTGGACGTGGTGGTGGAAAAGCGTGATGACGACAATGCCGGATTTCACGAGCTGTGGCGCACTCACGTGGACCCGGAAAACATGTTCGTCAATACGGCCGCGCCGCCGAAGCAGGATCTGCTGGAAATCGAGCACCACGGCGCGCCGCCCGACAAGGTGGACGTCCTCCTGCTCGGCGACGGGTACACGGCGGACGAGTGCAAGTCGAAGTTCATGTCCGACGCCAGGCGTCTGGCCGACGTCCTGTTCGCGCACGAACCCTTCAAGCACCGCCGAGAGGATTTCAATCTCTGGGGGCTGTGCCCGCCGTCGCCGCAATCCGGGGTCTCGCGGCCCTCGACCGGCGTTCACCTGTGGACGCCCGTGCACGCGACCTACGACGCTTTCGGATCGGAGCGCTACCTGCTCACCTTCGACAACCGGGCATGGCGGGCGATCGCTTCCTGGGCGCCTTACGAGTTCGTGGAAATCCTGGCCAACAACGAGACCTACGGCGGGGGTGGAATATTCAATCTCTACGCCACCGTGGCCGTGGACAACGACTGGGCGGAATACGTCTTCATACACGAGTTCGGGCATCACTTCGCCGGGCTCGCTGACGAGTACTTCACCAGTCCGGTGGCCTACGAGCCGCCGGAAAACGTGGTGGAACCCTGGGAGCCAAACGTCACGGCGCACCCAGAACGCGAACACCTGAAATGGGCCGACCTGGTGGACAGCGATACGCCGCTACCGACCCCCTGGCCAAAGGAAGCGTTCGAGGACTACTCGAGGGGCATCCAGGAGCGGCGCAAGGAAATTCGCGCCCAAAACCAGCCGGAGTCGGTGATGTCTGCGCTTTTCCGCGAGGAGCGCGAGCACGAGGAGGCCATGTTCTCGGCGGCCAAGTACTCGAACACCGTCGGCGCTTTCCAGGGCGCCAACTACGACTCAAAGGCGTTCTACAGGCCACAGATGGACTGCATCATGTTCACCCGCGACAGGGTGCCGTTCTGCCAGGTCTGCCAGCGGGCCCTGGAGCGCATCATTGACGTGTACGCGCCGCACGGAGAATGAAGGAGAGATCATGTCCTCATCGAACCCGGAAGACCTGTCCATTGAACGCGAGGAGGGTCCGAGCAAGGGCCGTTACAGCGTCAGGCTGGACGGCGCTGAAGCCGAACTGACTTATTCGCGCGCGGGAGACTCCACGATCATCATCGATCACACGGAGGTTCCCGAGGCGATGCGCGGCCGATCGGTGGGCTTGGCGCTGGTGCGCCGGGCCGTCGAGGACGCTCGCGCGGAGGGGCGCCTCATCATGCCGCTTTGTCCTTTCGCAAAGGCGCAGATCGAGCGTCACCCCGAATGGCAGGACGTGCTGAAACGCTGAGTGACGTCGGCCAGGTGCGCCAGGCATGGAGCTGAGCCCTGGCAACTATAAGTGCGCATAAGGTATATTATGTAAAATTCGCTATCTAGGTGCCCAAGAGCTCCCGGTCGGAGGACGCCCTCAGTCGTCGTTCCGCCCCGCTTCCCCACGGGAGACTTAGGGTAAAAAGCGCCCCTTCAGATCCACCCGATACGCCGCAACAGCCACAACTCGAGCACAGCCATGCCGCCGATCGCCAGGCAGACCGCCGGAAACGCCCACGGGCTGTCGCTCATCGGAATGCCGCTCACGTTCGCGCCGAGCAGACCGGCGATCAAGCTCGGCGGCAGCAGGACGGCGGCGATGATCGACAGGCGGTACATATTGCGGTCCGTCGCTTCCGATTGAAGACTGGCCAGCTCGTCCTGAGCGACACCGGCGTGTTCTCTGACCCAATCGAGATCCTCGATGATATGCGTAAGCCGCTCGATGACTTCGCCCACCCGCTGCTTGTGGTGCGCCTCCATCCAGGGAAGCGGCTCGACGCGGAGCCGCGCGAAAGCGTCGCGTTGGGGAGAGAGATAGCGGCGCAGTCGAATGGTGCGGCGACGAATCGAGCTCAGCCTCCCGCGGATACCGTGACCGCGGCCCTCCTGCAAACCGGTTTCCAGCTCGTCGATCTCCTCTTCCAGACGATCGACCGCAGGCTCCATCCCGTTCAGCATTGTGTCAGCCAGCTCGAGCACCAAGTCCCCCATAGCACGGGGTCCCACACAAGCGCCAAGCTTGTCGCGTACTTCCGACAACTCGCGTAGCTTCCGGTGTCGCAGATCGATGATGCGGTTCTCTTCGACCCAGAGCCGAAGTGACACCATATCTTCAGGGTGCCCGCCGGGATTCAGATTCACGCCCCGCAGCACGACCAGGATTCCGTCGTGCACCACGAGGCAACGGGGGCGCACCTCCTCCTTGACGAGCGCGTCGCAGACGATCGCGGGTAGTCCCGCATCTTCCTCCAGCCAGCGACGACCCGCTTTGGAGCCGCGATCCACGAGTACCCACAACAGGCCATCTTCCCGCTTCCAGGACTCGACCTCGCAAAAGGAGATCTCTCTACAGCCACCCTTACCGTCCAGCAGGTAACCGGAGAGGAACTTGCCCGTTCCAGGTGTCATGACGCATTCATCAATGTCGTACAAGGGTATAAGAAGAATAAACGGCCTTTTTGCCCAGGTCCAGCAGCGGTTTACCGTCAATGGCCTGCCATTCCACGGATTTTGTATGACGAACTGATATGACGAACTGATCGGCGCGCACGTACAGGTATTCGAAGTTTTCCAGAACGGCCTGCGACCGGCTGCTGCGCCTGTGCCAAAATACGGCCAGGAACCCGTGATCGAAGGTGCGCCATGAGCAATTTGGATACTTCCTCCGAAGCCGTGGAATGCGCCGCCGCGCGGCCGGAGGCCGGCGAGCTCGAGTCCCTGGCGACCCGTTATGCCAACCTGGGTGGTGGGCTGACCGTCCGGCGCGCGCTGCCCAACCGGGCGCGGCGCCTGATCGGGGCCTGGTGTTTCCTGGACCATTTCGGGCCGCTCGCCGTGGCCGGCGACAGCCGCCTCGACGTGCCGCCGCATCCCCACATCGGTCTGCAGACCGTGACCTGGCTGATTTCCGGCGAGGTCCTGCACCGCGACAGCCTGGGTAACGAACAACTCATCCGCCCGGGCCAACTCAACATCATGACCGCCGGGCACGGCATCGCCCATTCGGAGGAGAGCCCGGAAGCCGCGGACGACGAGTTGCACGGGGCGCAGTTGTGGCTTGCCCTGCCCGACCGGGATCGCGGCTGCGAGCCCGCTTTCGCCCACCACGCGGAACTCCCGGCGAAACAGGCCGGCGAAGCGCGGGTGACGGTGTTCGCAGGCGAATACGATGGCCTGGCCTCGCCCGCTCGGCTGTATTCACCGGTTGTGGGCCTGGAGCTGAACATTGCGGCCGACGAGAGCCTGGACCTGCCGCTGAATGCCGAATTCGAGCACGGCATCCTGGTGCTCGACGGCTGGCTGGATTGCGGCCGGCAGCGCCTCGATCGTGGCACGCTTTTCTACGCCGCTCCGGGGAGGCGTGCCCTGACCCTGGAGGCGAAAAATGGTACCCGGGCCATCGTGGTGGGTGGCAGGCCCATGGAGGAAAGCGTGCTGCTCTGGTGGAACTTCGTGGCGCGAACCGGTGAGGAGATGCGCCAGGCGCGCGAGGACTGGCAGGCAGGCGACCGTTTCGGCACGGTCGAGGGTTATCCGGGCCAGCGCCTCGAGGCGCCGGAACTGTCCACCCGCCTGCGCAGCGGCTGAGCGCTCTATTCCGGCGCCGCGGCTTTCGCGGGGGCGGGACGGGGATGAAGAATGGCAACCAGATGGGTACGGAGGCAGGTGGACATGACGCGTCGAATCGTGATCATCCAGGGTCATCCCGACACGGATCCCAGGCACCTGTGTCATGCCCTTGCCGACGCCTATGCCGCCGGCGCCGCGGAGGCCGGCCACGAGGTCCGGCGCATCGACGTGGCCTGGCTGCATTTCCCCTGGATCAGGAACAAGGATGAATTCGACAGCGGCAAGGTGCCTGCCGCCATCCGTGAAGCCCAGGCCTCCATCCGCTGGGCCGACCACCTGGTGATCGTATTCCCGCTCTGGCTGGGGTCCCTGCCCTCGCTCCTGAAGGCGTTCCTGGAACAGACCCTGCGCCCGAATTTCGCCATGAAAATGGAGCCCGGCAAGTTCCCCAAGAAACTCCTCCAGGGCCGGTCGGCAAGGATCATCGTGAGCATGGGCATGCCCGCCCTCGTCTATCGCTGGTTCTACCGCGCCCACGGCATCAAGAACCTGCAACGCAACATCCTGCGCTTCTGCGGAATCCGTCCCGTGCGGACCACCCTGATCGGTATGGTTGAATCCACCGCCGACGGCCACGGTCCCGGCCTGGACAGGGTACGCGCGCTGGGCAAACGCGGTCATTGAGCCCTGGCCGGGAATGATAAATTCCTCGAGGTATATCATCTAAGAAATTGATCAATAACGAGTTATTTTGATCTCCCTCTCCCCTTGCCGGCCGCCGCGGCTTGCGCCCAGACGGCTCCCAGGCGACTCATTTCCGGGTCGTGCAGGCCCTGGTCCTTCAGTGATGCCCACGTCGGAAAGCTCAGCAAATGCCCGAGGGAGGCGCGCAGCCGTCGGCGGGCGGCGCCCTTCGCGCCCCAGGCATCCAACAGTGAATCCCGGGCCCGGTCCAGATAAGCCTGAAAACCTCCCAGGGCCTCGGCCAGCGCCGGCACCAACTCCAGATCCCGGTAGGTGACCGCCCAAATTCGCTCGGTGGCTCGGTAATACCGGTACAGGGTCAACAAGGCCTCCGCGGTACGGTCCTCCGGCGCGCCGCCCTTCCCGGCCCCGATTTCCGGCGGAGGATGCCGCTCGAGCCAATGCCCCGTGCAGGCCTGAAACAGCGCGAAGTCGTCATCGAAATGGCGGTAGACGGTGAGGCGCTGCACTCCGGCCCGCTCCGCGATCGCCTTGATGCTGGTCTCCCGGGGCCCGACCTCCTCGTGCAGGGCAACGGTCGCCTCGACGATGCGGCGGCGGGTCCTTGCCTCTTGCTCGGCGCGCTTTCTTTTGGTGTAGGTCCGGTGTGTCATATCAGTGAGCATAGTTGTTCACTGAAAAATTGACAAGACCCGAGCAGGCAGCTATGTTATTTCATAACACACATGTGTTTTACGAATATTCCACGACCCGGCGGCGTGCCGCCCTCAGGAGAAACGAGCCATGAACCTGCCCGAGATGCATGCGCCCGCCAAGGCGGGACCCGATATCACCCTGTTGCCGTCCTACCTGCCGGTGCCGGGCTTCGGCGTATTGCCGGTCAACAGTTTCCTGATCCGCGGCGAGGAGCCGGTTCTCGTGGATACGGGGGTTGCCGCCCTTCGGGAACCCTTCCTGAAGGCGCTGGGGACGGCCATCGCGCCGGAAGACCTGCGCTGGGTCTGGGTCACCCATGCCGACGCCGACCACGTAGGTAGCCTGGGCGCGGTGCTGGAAATGGCGCCACACGCCCGCGTGGTCACCAACTTCATCGGCATGGCGAAACTGGACCTTCAGGGTTTCCCGGTGGACCGGGTGTACCTGGTCAACCCCGGCCAGACCCTGGTGCTCCCGGACCGGGAGCTCCGGGCCATGCGCCCGCCGACCTACGACGCTCCGGAAACCATGGCCGTGTTCGATGGCGCCAGTGGCACGCTGTTCAGCTCCGACAGTTTCGGGGCGCTGATCCAGCGCCCGGCTGAGACCGCCGAGGCCATCCCCGAGCGCGAGCTCGCCGAGGGCGCCATCACCTGGGCGACCATTGACAGCCCCTGGCTGCCGCTGGTCGATCCGGTGCGGTTCGAGCAGGCGCTGGACGCGGTGCGGGTGCTCGAACCGGCGCGGATTCTCAGCAGTCATCTTCCGCCCGCCGAAGGCATGGTGGACGTGTTGACCGGGAATCTGCGACACGCGCCGGCCGCGCCGCCCTTCCCCGCCCCCGATCAGAAGGCGCTGGAGGCCATGATGGCCGCTTGAGCGGCCCGGGCGCTCAAAGCCAGCGCCGCCCCAGCCAGCCGGCGAATTCGGCGAGCCGCGGCCACAGGCCGCGGTTGTTCCACGGGCGGTGGTGAACCTCCCGGGATTCGGCCAGGTTGGCCAGATACATCTCGGACAGGGCCTGGTTCATGCCCGGGGAACGGGAGACCAGGTTCAACTCGTCGTTGGTGAAAAGGCTCCGGTAGTCCAGATTGGCGGTACCCAGCGTACTCCACCGATCGTCAACAACGACGGCCTTGGCATGCAAGAGGCAGGGTTGGTACTCGAAAACCCTCACGCCGGCGGCCAGCAGGCTCGAATAGGCCGCCCTCGCCGCCCACCGGGTCAAACGCACGTCGGTTTTTACCGGCGTGATCAGGCGAACGTCCACGCCGCGCTCGGCAGCGTCGCAAAGCCGCCTCTGGGTATGCGCATCGGGGACGAAATACGGCGTCGTGACCCAGATTCTCCGCCTGGCTCGCGAAAACGCGTGTTCGAACAGGCGGCGCATGGCGAGCCGACGGCGAATCGCGTTGCTGCTTACCAGGTAGTAGCTGCCGCTGCGCCGTGTGCGCGGGGCGCCCGCGCCATTCTCGTAGGCGTCATAGATGTCCGCGGTGTGGCGCGCCAGCTCCCCCGTCAAGCGGACGTGGCCATCCCGCCAGGCATCGTTGCCGACCGCGGCGCGCGAGCACTCCCTGTGAAAATTGAAGCCGCCCAGGTACGCCACCGACCGGTCCACCACCAGGAGCTTGCGGTGATTGCGGTGGTTGAAGGCCCAGGGACGGCGCCACTGCCAGCGGCGGCACCAGTGAAAGCGGATGCCTTGTCGTTTCAGCCGGCTCACGACCCGCGTGGGCAGGTAGAAGAACGATCCAGCGGAGTCCACGCGCACGCGCACGGTGAGACCCTGCCGTGCCTTTTCCTCCAGAACGGACATCAACGGGCGGCCCACTTCGTCATCTGCGAGGATGTAGGACTCCAGTAGGATTTCGGTGGTCGCCGCCTGGATGTCCGCCGTCATCGATCCGAAGACGGCGTCGCCCTCGGTGAAAAGCCGTACCCCCTCTTCTACCCGGACCCCGGCGTCATCGACGACCGGCCCTTCCCGGGTGATCGGAGCGGGGTCATTCAGATCTGGGCTGGCTTCCTCCATGAAACGGATGCGAGAGCAGACTCCTCAGCCTACCAAGATGGCGGAGTTGTGGGTTGGTTCGCAAGCCCGTCGTCTCCGCGCAGACTGCTGTCAATCAAAAATGGCGGAGAGGGGCCGCGGCATGGATGCCGCGGCAATCCTCCCGCGCCACGAATGGCGCGGGTGAAATAATGAAGCGGTTATGGGTTGGTTCGCAAGCCCATCGTCTCCGCGCAGACTGCTGTCAATCAAAAATGGCGGAGAGGGAGGGATTGCTCGGCCCGTCCGTGGGCCTCGCCCTCCGGGCTCGCTTCGCTCGCGCCAAATCGTTCCGGACGATTTGGTCGAACCACCTTCGTCAAT
>Ga0209918_1000611_pt1 | contig 22802 bp, 16 predicted proteins | sample SalPonD_shore_MG_FD_185712 | JGI IMG/M metagenome (GOLD analysis project Ga0209918, IMG submission 185712) | Salt pond soil microbial communities from South San Francisco under conditions of wetland restoration - Salt Pond MetaG... | ecosystem: Environmental > Aquatic > Marine > Intertidal zone...
ACATCTGTTCATCACATTGGAGATGGGAAAATGCGTAATAAGCTTCCATTATTTCATCCTCGCCTCCAATTTCTGAGTTATCTGTAAAAAAAGGTGATGAAACATTATCTGGGTGTTGAGTGCTCATGCATTTTGGGATATCCATTATAAATTAACTCCTCTACTTAATCTTTGCAAGATGATTATTTTAAGGATAATCATAATACATTATTTGAAAACTTTTCTTAGTTCTTTTTTGAGATAGTGAAAAATGTGTTAATTATTTTCCCATTTTAATATTGTATTAATAAGCGCAAAAAAACCAAGCTTACTTACAAATATTTCTCAAATACTTCTTAAAATTTAAAAAGATTAATTAATACAAAAATAACTAAAAAAAAGAAAAGAAGTAAATTTTAAAATTTACTCAATTTAATCCCTTTTTTACATTTTATATTTGTAGAGAAATTTCATTTTATTGAATAAAACGAGCTATTTTGTCTTTATTTTTTCTTTAATATGAAGTATTTATCTGAGATAACCTTTTTGAAATCTTTGAGATTTCTAATTGAATCAGGGATCTTTTCAATATTAATATTATTAAAGGATAAATTTAAGTAGTTAAGGCTTTCAAGATCTCCAATAAAATCTGGAATTTTTGTAATTTTATTGTTTCTCAAATCTAAATAGTTAAGATTGCTTAAATTTCCAATAGAATCTGGAATAGTTTTAATTCTATTATTTGAGAAATCTAAATATCTAAGGTTTTTAAGTTTCCCGAATGAAACTGGAAATTTATGGAGTTTCATAAAAGAGAGATCCAAATATTCTAATGAAGCTAATTGATAAACAGTTTCACACCAATCGGCACCTTTCTCTTTTATTCCATTCCCTGAAAGATTAAGATATTTTAAACTCTTCAGCTTTCCAAAATTATTTGGTAAATTATATATTGGATTATATGGCAAGTCTAAGATCTCTAATTTACTTAAATATAAAAGATTCTCAGGAATTTTACAAAGGTAATTTTCCTCGGGTACATAATAACTGATCATTCGAACATAACCTGTATAATCAGTTGTGTAGACTGAGGTAAAATACATATCATCCCAGATAAAATAATTCAGCTTTCGTACATTATCGATTTCATATTGTTTAATATATATGAAGGATTCTATATTTCTATACCCACTTTGTCCTATGAAATATTCAAGGTCTTTTCTAATCATACCAAAAAGATATTCTTTCTCCCGTTTATCGAGTCCAAGGCTATTCAAATTCCTAAATGGAAGCCTCCCATCTAAAAAGTCTTCAAGATCTTGGTTCTTAATTTTTATGAATTCCTTTCCGGTTAAATATTCTAATATCTCTAATACAGAGGCGTCACCATCAATTACTCCTTGATCTTTATATTTTTCACCTCCAAAGACCTTTCCTTCATAGATCCTTATATCTTTTTCTGACATTCTGGTTTGATTCTTCTCTTTACTTAAATTAAGATTCTCATAGATTTAAATTTTTAAAGACTGAAGATTTATCAGTTTAATACTTCTCAATTATTATACAAATGGAATTCCCCGAAAATGCAACTTTTCAAGGAAAGATTTTGCATAATAATTTTTTCGATCAATTTCAAGAGCTTCTCGACAGCATTCTATCGCTTTGTTAATATCTTTCTTTCTCCAATATGCTTCCCCTAAATCGCATAATATTTTTATATATTCTGAAGATTTATGCTCAATATTTAATTTATCTGCTAATTCGAGTGCCTTTTTATAATAGTTAATGGCACTATCATACCTTTTTTGTTTAATAAACACATCTGCTAGATTATACCATGCCCCTAAGTAATGGGGATCTAGCTCTAGAACAGTCTGATAGCAACTGATTGCTTTTTTGTAATTATTTAACAAAAAATATGCAGTACCCATAGTATCCCAGACATCTGGATACTCTTGATCAATATTTAATGCTTCACGAGCATAGTGGATAACTTTCTTAAATTTCAAGAGCCTGAGATATGTAATTGCAATATTATGTATCGCATCAACATTTTTAGGATCAACTTCTAGGCTATCTTGGAAATACTTAATCGCTTTCTTATACTTTCCCATTTTAAAAAATACAGTCCCCATACTAGTTAACGCCTTGGAAAATTTAGGATTTATAGCTAAAGATGTTTCAAAGCATTCAAGGGCCTCATTGTAAAGCTCTGCATTAGAATAAGCAATACCAAGACAATTCCACGTTATGGAACTTTGATCATTTAATCCCAAAGCCTTTTTGTTAAGTTTAAGAACTTCTTCTCTAGATATATACTTAAAACCCAGTCTATAGTGTACATAACCTAACTTTGCTAACCCCTTGGCGTGCTTCGGATCAATCTCTAATAATCTATTTATTGTTGCTAATGCTTCTTCAAATTTCCTTTTGTTTATGAATTCATTTGACTGATTATATAATTCTTTAATTTTCTTTGAAGACAAATTAATCACACTTCTTATTTCATATATAAAAAAATAAAATAATAAAAGCTTAAGTTATAGCTGTTGGAGATTCTGAAATTACCTTTTTCAATATTTCTTCGAATAATGCTATAATAACTAAACCGAAAAGACTCGTGAGACCTACTTGTAGGGCACTTGTTAGACCATTAACTCTATCGGTATCTCGACTGTCCCATTTGAGTATATCCTCGATGTCTTGATATTCAATAGGCATTCTATTGGGAACTTCCAATTCAATCTCATTCAATATTATTATTTCCTTTTTAATCCCCCTTTTCTCTATAGTGTCTTCGTTTTGTGTGTTATTTAAACATTTTTCCAGCATAAATGCAAGTGCATTCGCCGTCTTATGAACAGCAAGATTTAATAAATCACCTTCTCTGGGAACTATTTGTCCTTCTTCAATTAACCCAGGAAGATTGTTTGCTGCATTAGGATTTAAAAAAAGATAGTTTTTATCAGACGAATCATAATAGACTTGATCGTCAGTTACAAACCATTCTAACCCTAATGATCCATCGAATGTTATCTTTCCAGCATGTGAAGCCGCAAAATACGGAATTTCAGGGAAGATATTAAGATTAGCAAAATCAAATGATCTCCAATCAGGACCACCATTTGTGTAGGTATTTTGGCTAAATACAGAATTGAAATCTTCTCTCGCATGCTTATTCCATGACGCTAACGCCCCTCTTTCGAAATGATCAATTATATGACCAGGATAAGTACAATCGGCTATATAATGAGCCATACACCCAAGACATTGAGCCATTGCTTCATATTTACCAGTTATCTTTTCATAAGTCTCACCATTATCGTAACTCACTTTCATTGGAAACTTTGAGAAAAAATAGGCAATTTCATAACATAGAAAAATATAATTTTACTTAAAGAAAATTAAATATCAGAACAATCCTAAAAACCTATTTTCAGATTTTTCATAAGGATTTTCGGGATGTAGATCTATGCTATTGATAAATATAGCGTAAGTTATGATTATATCTGCTATTTTTTCATGATCAACGCATCTATCTGTCTCCTTTCCAATAACTGGAAAACAAAGTTCACTTTTTAGAGGAGATAAATAGAAGTATCGAGGAATTTGATGCGCATTTATGTTTCGTAATTCATTCAATTGGGTCGCTAACTCTTTTAAGTAATTTTTAAGATCTGGGTGATGAGATAATTTATTCTCACAAGTTTTCTTAAATTTAGTTCTATCAAAATCCGTACTGTAATGATTGTAGTATGAATTATTATAATCATCGTGATTCTCTTCTCCAATGTGTATAAGTCGGCGGATGTATTTACAGAAATATTCCATATGTGATTGGATATAATTGATAGCTCTAAGAAAATCTCTTCCAAATTCAGTTGGATCTTTGCTGATTTCTTCCAATAATTTATTTTGCTTTTTAATTAAAATTTTTGATTTATCCAGTAATAGATTCATTCTATCAAGATCTTTTTGTGGACGTGTCTTATATTTGTTTAAAAAATCTTTGACGTAATCCACCAATTTTTCGAATTCTCTTGATAAAAAGTAGTCCCTAAAATTTTTATAAAACTCAGTGAGAAATTTCAGTAAATCTGATTCAGAGGCCTCCGAAAAGTTCAATTTTGGAATAATTTGTGAGAGTTCTAAACCAAGTTTCCCTATTTGAATATTCAATTCATAACCGGTGGAATTATTATAAAGGGGATATAAATACTTGGCAATATCCATTGGATACGCCATTTTATAAAAGATCATATTGCGTGTAAATTTACGTTCTCTATCATAGAGATTGGAATGTCTTGAGGAAATTTTTTTCACAAATGTTTCATATTGAGATCTAATATTTTTGTAATTATGGATATCGGAGATTTTTATATTATCTCCAAAAAACATCTTTAAAATTCCTTTCTGAAACAATTCCTCCACATGTAATAATTTCCCTTGCGAATATTGAAATATTATGTTTTCTAACACCTTCAATTTATCATCGAGTTTCGACCCCAAAAGATTCTTAATTTCTTCAGGGACATCATTAAAATCTTTTTCATTCATTTTTTCTACCTCCGATATATTCCATTTTCATCGTAACTCCAACTATTTTTATACCCACAAGCATTCCATAACGCATCAAAAACGGGTTTTAATAAAGATGAGGCATCATATTCAAACTCTTCTATGATTAATTCGGGTATTTGGACGATATCCCTGTCAATGGGATAAATATCTCTCCTAGCTTGATTTGTTGGAATAATATATCCTTTTACATCAATTAAGGTGAGAAAAAGTAAAATTGGAGGTCCAACATTAAGTTTTCTATATACATTCAGATAATTTGGAAGAACTTTTATCAGTTCTCTCTCAATATCATTTGCTCGAAGGAAGCTTGATCCTTTTCCAGAATATAATAATTCACTGTTAACCGCTTCTATAATGCCATTCCTATACAATTGAACATAGGAAAAGGATCGATCTTTATTTGGAAATCTGCTGAATGTGAGTAATCCATCTATATTATATCTATGATCGAATTTAACATACCCAATTGGCTGGATATCATATAAGGAAATCTCAAATTCATAGCTACTTCCCGTCTGAAATGCTGAAAACGGTATTAAATGAAGGCATATTTTTGGGGAAGGGTAAAATGGAAGAGGAAGTTCATTCGCATAAATATCTGATATTCTCTTCTGTTTAAATTGTTTAATCTTCTCTCCCAATGTTTCAGAAAGGATAAATGCTGATTTTAGCTCTTGCACATCTAAAGGATATTTACCATTGGTGTTTCTCGAATAAAATTGGTTCCATCCACCTAAAATTACTCTATGAGGTCCTAACCAACTTTTTTTAATTCTTATTATAATTACGGAATTCGAGTCTTTTATTTCAATTATATTTATATCAATCTGAGAAGAGGGAATATTGGGTTCAATGCCATCTCTAATGAGATTATGAAGTCTTAATGATTCTTGATCAACATTCTCAAGCTCTAATCCAATTATTTTATCTGGGGTCCCTTTATCCCTATCTTCTTTAATTCCGTAAATTATATCTCCTCCACTCGCATTTGCAAATGAAGAGATATCTGCTAAAAATTTTTGTTTATCTGATTGTTTTTTACCTGGAAGCTGGGATTTATACTCAATTTGCTTAGATTCAATAATTTCATCTTCAATTAGCCGCTGTAAATCTGAGATCGTGATATCCTTAAGATTTTTATTGAATAAGCTCATGGCGATTAGCTTTTTTTTATCTTATAACTTAAATAATTGAATTATAAATATAATCTTGATTGAGAATCATTCATTAAATCATAAAGCATTTGATTTTAAGTGGATTAGATAAATAATGATATCGATCTGCTTTAAATTGAAAGGGACTAAAGGTTTATTCTGAATTAGTTTTCAATTATCAATGGCTCGATCTGAGAGGGCTCAAAAATCGTATTCTATGGTTTCTCCCGCTTCGATTGCTTTTTTGAGAAACCCAACCGCAACTTCGATTCCATGCGATTTGGATCCAAAACGTTTTGAATCAATTTCATTTTCCAACCAATCAATAAGCTCCTCATCTATGGTGATGCTTAATTTTACTTTTGTCATAATCCTAAAAATAAGTTCAAGAATTTATTATCCTATATAATACTACAAAATATCTAAAATCCTATAAAGGTTTATAAAGTATTACATCATCTTATATTGTATTATACTACTTAACGACATAATATACGATAAAAACTAAAATAATGCGAAAAAAGAGGATTTTATATTTTTTCTTTATAAAGAAAGGTCGAATATTGTGGAAAAAAAAAAGATACCAATATAAGTGATATCAATGGAAAATGAAAAAGAAATATATAAAAATTTCCAAATGAAATTAGCTAATGAAATACTAGCGTATTTTTTTACATGCTATTTTCAATGCATTCCAATTACTCATTCTAAGCTTCAAGAAAAATTTAACAAAAACCCCGATCGTATCGCTCAATTATTAAAACCTTTTAAGGGAAACAATTTAATAGACATATTCCAGATTAAGAACGACGATTCTGAATACACTCGAGAAGGATACATGCTTAACAAAAAAGGAATGGAGGTTGCCCATAATATTATAAGAAAATGGCTTCCAAATGAGAGTATACTCCTTATTGAATATATTAATAAAATACACAGATTATTAATTTTAGCGTTAAATTTTGCTTATTTGATATGAAAACTATCTCTATTGTCTTTATTTCCTTTTCTTGTTAGGATGTTAATTTTTAAACGCGAGTTTCCAACCAATCGAAGCTCTATTTAATTTTTTTCAGTTTAATTCACAAAATCTGTAGTTTTTAATAAGTTTCGCTATTATTTTAAGTGCTTTTTGACAATTTTCGTTCTTTTTTCCTCTCTGTTGAGATTCTTGATATACTAAGGTTGCAGGTTTTTCAACTCTATTTCTTCTATACTGCTAACCGCATGAAAGCTTTTTAGATATTGGGTTAGTTTTTGTTGTTTCTAATATTTTAGAAAGAACCATTTTGAATTATTATATTAGAGAACTTTACCTAAATAAATTCTCAGTTAAATTTTTAAAATTTAATTTTTTAGTACATCAATGAAAGCGCTATATCTTTCCTTTCGTTGCAATATAGCCTCAGGACCGCCCTCTAATTCTATTATAAATTCTGCCATACTTTCAAACGCACCACTATTAATTTGAGTAGTCATCTGGTTTATCTCAGTATCATATTTTTCCTCTAAAAAGAATATTTTTTCTGAATCTGCCAATACAGGAATATTTTGAAAATGAGTAACGATAAAGAATTGTCGATTAAATCTTTCAGATATTAGCAAATCGGGTAAATTATTCTTAATGTGAAAATCCAGGTGATCTTCTGGTTGATCAATAAGAAGAGGAATATTTTTATTTATAAGTGATAGTAATAATAAATTTCGGTGTTGTTCTCCTGGAGATACTTTATCGATATCCGATGCAAGTTCACTTGACTCATCTTTAATAATTTGAATGATTATTTGTTCTTTAATACCAGATCTTTCGATTTCCATAAGATCCTCATCAAATAAGCCACGTATTGAATCGGGAACCTCTTCATGAGGCTTTAATTGAAATAATTTCTTTTTAGTCTTGTCAGTCAAACCCAAATTGTCAAATCTTCTGAACAAATCTCTTTCATTATTGTCAAGTTGCTCTTTGTTTTGAGATATCTCCAGAATTTTAACAAATTCGTTTCCTGAAAATTGCTCACATATCTTTTTAAGATATTTTTCCATTATTCTATCGGTTTTATTCTTGAGAATTTCTAAATAATCCCAATAATATGAAAATTTAAAGGTCAAATGATTATAATGATCTCCCTTTAAATCGTAATTAAGATGATTCATCGCATTTTTTCGTTTATTGATATATCTTTTCCATCCTTTTTGGAGTTCTTGTTGCTTTAATTTAATTTCCATTTCTAAATTTAAGATATTGGTTATATTTTGCGTATTTGCTTCTTTTTTATTTTCTAAGACACTAATATCATGTTTAAGTCTATTTATTTTATCATGCAATTTCGCCCGTTCTTCACTTTTTTTCTGAAATTCTTCATATTCTTGTTCGTGCACTTCAAACGATTTATCCCATTTGGAATTCAAAGATTTCAGACGATCTTTCAAAGAAGATTTAATTTTAGTAAGGTCAGTTGTAAAATTGGACATCAATTCATTAAGATCTTCTAAGAGACCATATATTTTGGTCGATTCTTTAACAAAATCTTTTTTAATTGGGAGAGGTTTCTCCTCTTCAGTAACATGAGCATTAAAATCATTAATTTTTTCTTTAATAAGTAAGATCCCTTTTAAATCATCAATCTTTCTTAAAACCCTTTTGGTAATTTCTTCATTCTTTTTCTTTTTTTCAGTAAGAATCATCCAATTTTCATGTTTTTTCTGAAATTCCCTTTCTTCATCGCTTGATTTTTGTTGGAATATTAATTCAAAACTCTTTAGATTATGTTTTAATTCAGAGAGTTGTTCATTATAATCTTTTTCCTCGACTATTCTTATTTCTCCATTTTTAGTATATAAATTTTTCAATTCAATTTGTTTCTGGTTAATTAAATCTCTTAATTCATTCAAGGAGCTCTTTAATTCTGATACTTGGAATTGCTCATAAGTCCTTAAATAAATATCGAGAATTGTTAAGGGATAGTTAGGTAAGTTTGTTACACATCTGAATTCTTCTTGAAAATACATTTCACATAAATCAGATTTCAAGTCATAACAAAGACTCGGCGGTAATATTTCTCCTGCGTTTGTAAATTTGAGAGGAGCAGTTAAAATTTCTGCAATCTGCGTGTCATCCAAGTTTTGGTTAGGATCAACAGAAAAAAATTTAAAATTTCTGGTTATTTTTATATCTGAATATTTTTCATTAAAATTTTTGATGACAATTGAAATTTGAGAATCCCTTCCAATTAAACAATTCAGTTTGGATATTATTTTTTTTGCCTTATCTTTAAAAAGACGATTAGAGGATTCCAACATTGAATCAACTTTTTTAAAGACAAAAAATAAAAATTCTAAGATTGATGATTTTCCAGATCCTCTTCCGCCAATAAAGGTATTTATGTGTGGATTAAACCAAAGCTCGATATCTCCAAAATAGGATCCAGGACAATAAAGAGACTCTATGTAGGGATATGTAACGGAGGAAGGTTTCGATAAGGAAATTCGAGAATTGGGGTCGTAAGTCGCTTGTTTTAAAGACTGTATAGACATATCTTCAAATCTAATCCAAGTGGGTCTTAATGTTTCATCTCTTCTTCCATGATAATCTGAGGTAATTACCAAAGGGACTAATTTAAGTGGAATTTCATTTTTGATACTTTTTATTCCAATTTCGGATAATAAATCAGATGTAGTAATTCCATAGAGACTTTTTAGGGATGAATAAATTTTATTTCTGGAATCAATCGAGAGCTTATGTATACCAGAATCTCCTCTTATGTGGGGAAAAATAACGATATATTCTAGATTTCTTATTTTATCTAAATAACTCTTGATATCATCAAAATCTTTCCAGATTTTCGTATTATTCTCTGAATTATTATCCCATTCAAAATTTTTCCCACTCTTTCCCTCAATTCCTCTCAAACGGAGACCAATCATCAATTCATCTAAAGTTTCTTTTGATGTATCTGGATCAAATACGATTTCGACATGATATCCATCTTTAGTTGCAAGTTCAATTCCTGGAAATATTGCAAATTCTATTTCATCATTATCCTTTTTTAAACTATCTAGAGCATCTCTTAATTTTGGTATCCATGTAAAAGAATTATGATCCGAAATAATAGCAAAATCATAATCATTCTCTATAAGATTCTTGATTAACTCTTCAGGAGACACTTCACGATTTTGATCATAAATCTTTTTCATTTTCTCATATCTTTCTTGCTTTTTCTTTTCCGACTCGCTTTCAGAAGCTCGGATTGACTCATATCCAAAATCATCAGAAGCAGGGGTATGAATATGAATACAACCTTTTTTCCATACTAATCCTTTAGAAATATCTTTCTTCATTTTAAATACCAAATTTTTATCTTCATACAATTGATCTTATTACTGAAATAAAAATTTAAGTTTAATTTAATAACTGAATACTGCATTTATGTGAAATTAACTGTTATTTTTAGTCTCATTTTTATACTTTTTAGAATAAAAATGGTAATTTGATAATTATTACTATAGTCAACAATAAGGAGAGATCCTTTAATAGTAATCTTGGATTTATTATGAACAGAATTAAAATATTGATGCAAAAGATATTAGAACATTAGATTCAGATCTCGATAATTTAAAAAGATCTTACTAAATTTCAAAAAATAATCGGATCTAAACGATAAAATGATTTTTCAATGAAATACCGAAATTAAGTAATCTAGACAATTCTAAACCAAAATATAAGGTATTTTCATTTTATCATAACTATTAATAATTTTCTAACCGTATGATTTTTATAGGAAGATTACAACATAGAGGATAGAAGAACAGAATTCGTTCGATTCCCTGGATTTTTGTCTTTTGGTTAGTCATCGTGTTTCGAAAAGATGACTGCTTTGTCTCCTCCCCCTTACTTTTTGAATCGGAATGGATCCCTGTTCTTCGCATTTTCTCTTTCTCTTACCTTCTTTTGATTGCATAATTTTTCTTTAAATACTTAGAGTGAGAAGAATAGTATACACCAAAATAGGTGAGAAAAATTAAAATTGAAAATGAAAAGAACAATTTAAATCCAGATTTAGAAATTGATATTAAAAATTTTCACAGAATAGGAGGGTGGCAATACAATGTTCTCCCATTGAGTTCATTTCGATATCATCATCTTATTTATGGAAAACATAAAGAATCGCTGCAATTGTTTCAAGACATTTCAAAACAATTATATACGAATGCACCAACACTCGGACAACTTATTATAAATACCTCACTCCACTTCAATTTTGAGGGATGGATCTATGATAAACGATATGATTTTGATACGCTTACGTTTCCTTATCATTCCGGATCCATTCTAAGCGATAGCGTGAAGGATATAGTAATTACCTTTATTATTGGACTTTTTGGATTCTGGGATGAAGTGTATGATACGTTAGCAATTGTCTTCAAAGAAAGGGAAAAGTCTGAATTTCCGTCATCCCTTATAGAACTTTTGAGGGATTTAAAACAGTCTCTCAAGAAATATCCATACAGTGCAAGAAAAACAACGAAGGAATGTAGAAAAATAGGTCAAGGAATTAAGTTTCTACTCTTGCATCCACGACTTCAAAAGGCATTATTAGGGTCCAACAATTCCAATTCAACTCAATGGATTGAAGAGTGGAAGAATGGAGATACCCTCTATATTGATCTTACAAATGAGAATAAAGAAATGCAATCAATTATTATCGCGGCGATGAGTAATTATATTTGTCAAATGATCCCTCACTCAAACGCTCAAATACCCTCTGGAATAATCATCTTAGACGAGATTCCTTACTTTCTCAGAGATAGTTCTGAGAAATATCTGTTTAGGTTTCAATTGACTGAATGGTTTATAAAAATTGTAAGAGATGAGTTAAGATATCGTAATATAGGAATTCTAAGTAACGCGGTGCCCTCGAACACGATCACTCAATCTATGGAAAACGCTTGCCATAGAATAGTTAAATATTGAGAATATTAAGATTTTATAGATTAGTTATTTTTCTTTATTTCCATCAAAATAAAATTGATAATTAATAATATTCATACATATATTATTTTATTAATATTAATTTAGTAAGTTCATTTATCTCTTTCATTTGATCGGATATTAATTCTAGAATTTTCGTCTTAGAGAATTTGTGATCGTTTCTCTTTTTTATCAATTCTGATTCACAATTTTTCGCTAAGTAGGATAGTCTTTGATGGTTTGTATCATCAGGGTTAAACTGAGGAATGGGAAATTCTACTAACCGCTTCATTATATGTCGTGAACTTTTGATCCGCGAAAGATTCTCAGCTAAAAATTCTGAATTGAATATAGCACAAAGATAATATGCTTCATTTAAATTGTTTGTCCCAAGATACATTAAAGTATAATCAATAATTACAGTTTTATCTTTTATTACTGCAGATTCAGGAGAGGATCCAGATGCAGTATACACAACTTTATATTTCGCTGTCTGATCTGGTTTTGTGAGCTTGCCCCAATGATCAAGATTCTCAACTAATGCTTCTTTACTCGTTGATTCCTTCTTTTTATCAATATAAATTTCATTAATTTTTTCATATAACAATTTGGAATAGGTAGGCAATGTATCTATTCCTTCAAAAATTATATCTATAGAATAAGGTAAAAATACAGTAAAAAAGTCTTTAACTATAAAGGGATACACATTTTTAGATAATACACATTGGAACAAGTATTCATTATTAACTTTCTCGTCTTTTATGTATTCTTTATTCCATGGATCTTTCGCTCGTTTAAGGATTCTTTTATCAGTAGAGATGAGTGATAAATTGTGACCTATATCTTCGGTTTTAACAAAGATCAAAGATCTTGGATAAAGATCTGCTCCTTTATGTATATCATCATAATAAGGAGATTTTTTAAGGTCAATAAGTTTTTCTTTCTCTTCAGGAATAATAAACCGTTTTGCGAGGTTCTTTTTATCGTTTATTTTATATGGGATTAATTCTATCATTTTATCCAATACATAACTATTTCTTCCGAAATCATAATCATAAATCTTACATGGGATGGGGAGTTTATCTTTTAATTTTTTTCTTCCTTTGATGTTTTTCTTTCTATAACTCGCAATTACACATATGTGAGGCACCTTAAACACCTTTTTTTGGGTTTCAGGTGTAAAATCCCAAATCTTTATGTCTTCGAAATTAGAAAAATATCGAAAATGTTGTGCATGGTCTCCTAATATTACCTCTCTCGTCATAACAAAAAAGATCTTACTATCTTTTTTACCATATAACTGAGGGCATCTGTAAAAAAATAAAGTGGCCTCTTCTAGGTTAGTGATTTGCTTTGCGGATGGCTTAATATTCAGATATGCTGCTAAATTCTTTATCTTTTCTTGATAAGATTTTGAGCTTAAGCTGTTTAGGACCACCCAAGGGGGATTTCCTATAATTATATCAACAAAATTAAACAATTCTTTTACGCCAACATAATTATAGAGTAGATAGAGCCAAATTTTATCTTTCTGATTTACATGGAGTTGATGAAGTTGGATAATGATTTTTTTTAAGTTGTCAGCTAATGTGAAACCCATATTACCGATTGGTTGATCCAAGAAGTCTTTTAACCCATTTGTATTACAAATATCAAACACAATCTGGATTAATTCTTGAGAATCATCAGTATCATTAAAACTTGTGTCTAATATTTTTAAGATCTTTATGAATTTTGTGCGTTCCTCAAAAAACTTAGAAGAAATATTAATATATTTATCTATTGCGGAGAGATGATATTTTTCTGTCGGACCATAATCTATAGTCTGAAACTCTTCTTGCTCTATTGGGAATAATGAATCACATAAATACACGTTAAGATTAAAATTATCAATTTTGTTTATCTTAAAAAGAAGTAAGATATTAGCTTTTGTAGTTAAGACAGCAATCGGATTTAGATCAAATCCATAAATCTTTTTACACGCATTTATTTTTTCTTCCTCTGAATGATTAGATTGTAAAATTTTTTTAATTGTTTCTATTAAGAACGTTCCTGAACCACATGCAGGATCTAATACAGTAGTATTAAATTCATAGACCTTCTTAATCATTAATTGAGCTAATTCATTAGGAGTATAATATTCACCTTGTTCATGCTTCAAATCATATTTAATGAACTCTTGATATATTGTTTTAAAAATATCTTCAACTTCAAATTTCACAGATTTTAATTTGTTATAGAGTAGCTCTGTAATATACTCAATATTAAGAGTCCAATAAAAGAAATCATATTGAAAAATAGCAATATTTCGCTTTTCAAAATAATCCACCAATTCCAAAAAAGTATCTTTAGAGAACACTTTCTTAGGCAAATAGGCTATAAAAAGGATGACTTTAATTAATAATGAGAGATATGAATGTCTGAAAAAAACATCGATATCTTCCTCTTCTAGTCCATATGCGATTTGAAAGCGTTGACGCCATTCTTTAAAAAGAATTTCAATCTTATCATGATGCGCTTCATAATAACGTTTCATATATTGGAATATTTCCGAAAAGATTGGTGAATTTACACCAAATAAATCAGAAAATAGTTTGCTGTTTATTTGCTTATATTCTTTAATAGAGAGAATGAGAGATTTAATGGAATTTAGATTCAATTCAGTTTCTCTTATAAAGTTTAAATCCTTATCATAATATTTAATCCATTTCTCTGATAAGATAATTAACATTCGGGCTTTTCGTCCGAATTCATGCTCAAACTCATCCATATATTGCTTTGCTTTATTTTTAACCCAATCCTTTTCTTGAGACTCTGAAAAGTTTTTTGAGAATTTATAATCTAAAATTATATCTTCAAAGAGAGAATCTGGAAATCCTTTGATAAGCCTTTCATTCAATCTTAGCTCAAGACCCAATTCATCTTTAAATAAATTTACAAATTCTTGTTGTACGTATGTCTCATTTCGAGCTTTCTTTAAATTCTTGAATAAGTTAGACTTTTCTAATATTTCACTGATGTTTTTGTCTTCTCCCAAAGTGATTACCTGAATAAATTGAAAGTTGTAATTCTATAATAAACTAATAATTCTATACATAAATTAATTATAATTATTAGAGAAATAATATAACTAATGATTTAATAAATTCCTAAACACCGAACAAGATTCTTTAAGTAAGGTTTTTTTGGGTAATAAATCTAAAAAATTATATTCCCTATTTAAATACTATTTATTTTATATTATGGATAAGATAAAATGAATACGATGGATAGAAAAAAATTTAAAGATATAAAGAAAAAATATGGGAAGGTAGGAAGCTGGGCAGTAGGGACTGATGAGAGCACTAAGCCTAAAAGTAATATCGGTGATTTAACCATATTAGATCCAGATATAAATAAAAAATTGCTTTCTCAACTCAATCCCAATATCGTATTTGTTGGATTAAATATTTCAAGAAGTATCGAAAACCCTTTCGCAAACTTTCACGATACACGACCATATGCTAATGATTTTAAAATTAGGGATGCATTGAAAGCGACTCCATATTGGGGAGGATATATGACAGACGTTATAAAAGATTTTGAGCAAAAAATCTCGGGTAAGGTAATTTCGTACTTACGACACAATAAATTATTTGAGAAAGAAAATATTGAATCATTTTTACAAGAATTAGAGGATATAGGCGCTCAGAACCCAACGATAATCGCATTTGGGAATGATGCATACACTATTTTAAAAAGAAATCTCAATAAAAAATTAACAATATTCAAAATTCCTCATTATGCCCAATATATTAGTAAGGAAAGGTATCGAGAGCAAGTAAAGGAAGTTTTGATGATTGATAAATAGATTAATTTTTATCAAAACTCTCTGGGATTGACAGTCCTTTTATTTTTCTAAAAGATTTTTAATTAATAGGGTGATTTTATAAAAGTTTTATGTTTTAAATTGAAAGTTGTTTAAACGTGGAAGTTAAGCTCCTATTTTGGGATGATTTTTTCCTCAAATTTTCTTCCTTTTTGTTCTTCATCATAAATATAATTACAAATTTTACATCTATATATTGCTATTTCAATCACCATTCTATTCTTCTATTTTTTCGAAATTTTCCTTGGAAGATCCACATTTTGGACATTCCCAACTGTCTGGTAAATCTTCAAATGCTATATCTTTTTTTGCTTCATCATATTCCGCTCCACAGTTTTGACATTTATAAATATACGCATCAATTGCTTTCCGAACTTCTTTTGGATCCACTTCTGATTCAATATTTTTATTAATAAAAGAGATTGCATTCTTGTCTCCAAAAAGAATCGCTCCTTTTAGTTTATTATCTTTTAGGACTATTTTTTGATAACAATTGTTTGTTTTATCAATTTTTCTCATAATTTCCCATCCGCCACCTAATTCTTCAGACGGATCATATACGCCGATTGATGTTAAATCAATTCCAACAATTTTTAAGGTATTTTTTGGAGTTGTCCCCTCATATTTTTTTTCTTTATCACCTAAAAGAGACCCAGCAACGATCTGAGATTGTTCCATGCATGCAGGAATGATTCCCCACGTTTGATCATTAAATTGAATACAATCCCCTACAGCATAGATATCTTTTTTACTTGTCTCTAAATACTCATTAACCACGATACCTCTATCTATATCCAATCCTGTATCTTTTGCCAGTTCGATATTAGGTCTAACACCTGCTTGGATCAGTATAATGTCAGCATCATATTTATTCCCACTTTTAAGTTTAACTCCTTCTACATAAGAATTCCCTAAAATTGTTTCAGTTTTCGCATCTAATTCTACTGTTATTCCCATATCTTCCACATCTTTCTTAAGCATATTTGCGCAATCTACATCGAGCTGTCTTGGTAATAATCGAGGGAAAAATTCAATTACTCTGGTATCTAATCCCGCATTTTTAATTTGTTTACTTAGTTCTAATCCGAGTAGACCACCTCCAACGATGATTGCTTTTTCACAATTCTTTTCGTTTATATAATCGCGAATTGTATAAGCATCTTGAATATTTCTTAGAGTAAATACGCCCTTTCCTGACAATTCTCTTGCATTATCAATAGGAGGAACATTTGGATGGCTTCCTACTGCTAAGATCAATTTATCGTATAATATTTTATGATCAGACTTTTCAGTGGAAATAAATTTCTCATCTGGATTAATAACAGAAATTGTTGTGTTTAAATGAGTATTAATATTATTATTAACGTACCAATCATCCTTAAATACGATTAAATCATCTATCGTCTTTAGTTCTGAAATAATTTCCGGTAGTTTAATTCTGGTATAATAATTGTAATTCTCTTGTGAATATATATGAATTTCAGCATTTTCATCTTTATTTCGAATATTTTGTGCTGAAAATGTACCCGCTACGTTGTTTCCTATTATCAGTACCTTCATATTTTTTAAAACATGATTTCTCTTATTTTAAGATTGTTCTAATAAATTATGAATCTCGTTGAACATGTTCGATAGAAGGTTTATTAAAATTCGCTTATTGAGTGTAAATATGAGTGTGGCAAATAATAGAGAAAAAATAAAAAGAAAAATCATTAAAGTAGACAAGGATAAGTGTACTGGTTGCGGAAAATGTGTTGTTGGATGTGAAGAGGGCGCTTTAGAGATTATAGATGGAAAAGCAGAAGTCGTGAATGAAAGTTTTTGTGATGGGCTGGGTGCATGTATTGGAGAATGTCCAGAAGGAGCATTGACTATTGAAATAAGAGACGCATATCCATTTGATGAAGATTTAGTTGAAAATGTACAAAAAAAGGGATTAAAAAAAATAAATATCGGGATTGAAAATAATTTTACATGTTCTTGTCCTTCTTCTCAACCGATTGTATATGATTCCCCTTGGGAAGATTCAGGAGATATTAACGAAATATCCTCTGCTTTACGACAATGGCCAATAAAAATTGAATTAGTTAATCCCGAAGCACCTTATTTTAGAAATAATGAATTATTAATCGTCTCTGATTGTTCATCTTTTGCCTATGGTGATTTTCACAGAAGAATTCTTAGAGGGAGACCTATTGTAACTCTTTGTCCAATGTTAGATTTAGATGATACCATATTAACAAAATTACAAACAATAATAGAGAATAATCCAATCGAAACTATAGAATTAGTTCTTATGGAAGTTCCATGTTGTAAAAAAATTTCTTTCCTTTTAGACCAAATAATATCTGAGATTGAAAAAGAAGTCTCTGTTAAAACTACAATCATAAGTCGTGATGGGAAAATAAAATAATTCAAATTTTAAAAATCTTAAATCTGATTAAAATATTTTTTATTTTCATTGAATTTACCTATTTTGATAAAGATTTTGTTTAAAAATATTAATCATATCTCATTTAAAAATCATTTTTTTCATAGAATTTTTTTAATACTATAATGTAATTTAAGATATTATAAAAAAAGAATCAAGATTTGTTTTAAATTATTTATGCTAACTCCTTTTTCCTATCTAATTTTGTTGCAAGAATAAATTTTATACAGGATTATGTTTAGAGAGAATTAAATATGAACCATGCACATTTTTTTACTCGGAGTAAAAATCCTTTAGAGAAGGTTTAAATATCTATATCTTTGAATTAAGACTTTTGCTGCATAGGCTGCTTCATAAGGAGTATAAAATATAGGAGTCTTATTTTCATCAGTAAAATTGATAAGTTCGTCGAATCCTTCACTAAATAGCATAAGTGGAATTAATGGCTTCTTTCTGTGAGATTCATCCCAAGCGCGTATCATTCCTCTATAATGTTCAATCGATTTCATTCCTAAGAAAGGGGGAATTACACAACATCCCACTACAATATCAATATCGTCATCTTCTAAAAAAGATTTAGTTATTGCATAATATTGAGTTTCTCTTGCTCCTGCAATCATATCTAAAGGATTTATTAATTTCACTAAAGAATAAAGGTATGGAGAAATACGATTTTTCAATTCCTCAGAAAAAGTAGCAAAATCAAGTCCGAGCTTTTCCGCATTGTCGCTAAATAATACCGATGTACCACCACTATTTGTCAATATCCCCAGCTTTGAACCTTTAGGTATAGGTATAAATGAGAAACTCTTGAGAGCAATTATGAACTCAGAGATATTTTCACAAAGGAGGACCCCCGACTGCTTTATTGCTGTTTTTAATAATTTGTAATTGGTTGCAATTGATCCTGTATGACTACTCGCTGCTTCTCGGCCTTTTTTGGTTTTTCCGCCCTTTAATATCACAATTGGTTTTTTTTTATTTACTTCTTTAATAATTTCTAAAAATTTCCGTCCTTCTAATAACTCTTCCATATAGATTGCTATGATCTCTGTATTCTCGTCTTCCATCAAAAACGGTAATATATCATCAAATGAAACATCCATTTTATTGCCTAAATTAACAAATTTGGATATTCCCAAATTTTGGTTTTCCATCTTATAGAAAGAAGCACAACCAAATGAACCAGATTGACTAATCATACTAATGTGACCTCTTGGAGGCATTTGGATAAAAGAGGCATTCAAGTTTATATCTGCATTTATAATACCGACACAATTAGGACCCATTACACGAATTCCCGCTGATTTGCATTTTAATTCGATCTTTTTTTCTAGTGCCTTTCCTTTTTGATCAATTTCACCAAAACCTGCTGTGATAATAATAATGCCTTTGACAGCTTTTTGAATGCATTCCTCAACCACACCTTCTACATATTTGGCAGGCACGAGTATGAATGCAATATCAATTTCTTTTGGAATATCTAGGATGGATTTATAGGTTGGAATATCACGGATTACCTTACTGCCATGGCTAACTAAAAATATTTCACAATCTAAATTATCATTTTTGAGTAAATTCATAGTCACAGCATTCCCAAATTTTTTTGGATCAGAGGTAGCTCCGATGAGGGCGATAGATTTTGGATTAAAAAATTTTGAGATCATTTCAAATTTCCTCTTCATATATAGCCTCTTGTGGACACACATAAGTACAGACTCCACAACCGCGGCATAGAGATTGATCTATTTGTGCTTTTTTTAATTCTTCGTCAAAAATTATTGCTGGACATCCAAATTGGTTAATACAGATTTGACAACCTGTGCATTCATCATTATCTATGTTATAAGTCGGAGGAGAGATGTTTTTAGTCTTAAATTCACTCATTTCCAATAACGAACAAATATGTCTTGATATAAAAACACGTACTCCTTTTGCTTCTATCGCTTCTTCTAATTTTTCAATCATTTTATCGATATTATTAGAGTCTTCAACCCAAATATTTTTTTCAGGAACCCCACATCCTTTGACCAAATCCTCTAGAATTACTCTTGTGCCTGGTTCTTCAGTTATTTTCATTCCAGTGCCGGGATTATCTTGAAAGCCCGTCATACTAGTACTTCTATTATCTAAAATGACAATTAGCATATCATTTTGATTATATACAGCATTTATTAGACCTGGTACCCCTGTATGAAAAAAAGTTGAATCTCCAATAATTGCCAAGAGGGGTTTTTCTTTGCCATAAAGTTTAGAAAATCCATTTGCCATTCCAATTGAACCACCCATACATATTTGAACATCTATTGCTGCTAATGGTTTATAAACTCCGAGAGTATAGCATCCGATATCTGACGAGTTGATAAATTGCTTTTTTAATTTTTTTTCAACTTGATTTATTGCATAAAATGTTGCTCTATGACTACATCCTGGGCAAAGCATTGGAAGACGAGGTGGTAAATTTAAATTATTTTCTGGAATTTCCATTTGATCAAACTCAATATTAAGGAATTCAGAAATCTTTTCAATTATTAGTTCAGCCGGGAATTCAAATTTTTGCGGTAAAATATCTTTTCCATGAATTTCTATTTTATCACTAAAACCTTCCTCAAATGCAATTTTTTTCACCATCGTTTCAAAAATTGGTTCGAGTTCTTCCACAATCAATAATTTATCAACAGAATGTAATAACTCTATAATTCTTTTTCTTGGGAATGGATATACAATCCCTAATTTAAGAATTGAAACTTTATCTTCAATTTCTAAGTAGCTTAGCGCATCTTTTAAATGAGCATAGGGAATTCCCGCTGATAAAAACCCATATTTTGTACCATTTATATTTTTTTTACTAATAAATAAGGAATTTAGTTCAGATTCGTTAACATCGTTAGAGATTCTTTCCATTCTGTTTAGTAACTTTTCACGATTAACACGAGAATGTGATGGAACACAAACCCAACGTTCTCTGTCCCAATCAAAACCAAATTCTTTTTGAGGTTCTTCGATCTCTCCTAAAAGAACATTCCCTCTCCCATGATTTAGCCTGGTTGTTGTTCTAAATAAAACAATTGTTTCATATTTTTCCGAAAACTCAAACGCATACTTAATCATATCTTTTGCTTCTTGAGGTGTAGAAGGTTCAAATACTGGTACAAGTCCATGTAATCCATAAAATCGGTTATCTTGTTCATTTTGAGATGAGTATAAATTCGGATCATCAGCAGAAACTAAAACTAATCCCCCCCTTGCACCCGCATAAGCAATTGTCATAAATGCATCTGCCGCAACATTCACCCCCACATGCTTCATGCATGCAACAGACCGAACTTTCGACATTGATCCAGCAATCGCAATTTCTAAAGCAACTTTTTCATTAGTACTCCACTCAAGCTTAAGATGTGGAAAATAATTTTCCATTTTTGCTAAAGTTTTTAATATTTCTGAGGAAGGGGTTCCGGGATATCCAGCCCCGATGATAGTTCCCGCTTCAAGAATACCTCTGGCTATGGCCTCATTTCCTAGCATTATAACTGATTTCCCAGGGGTGTCTTGAGCAAAATATGGTATTTCCATTAAATCCCTCTAATCTTCCTTGCCTTGTCAATTCCTAGTTGGAATGCGATTTTATTTACTTCTTTTGCTTTTCGAGGAACGAGATCTAATATATTTTCTTGCAATAGTTTTCTATTTATAGGTAATAAGTTTAATCCTGAGACGAAGCCAAGCATAACCACATTAAGAGTTCGTGGATTTCCCGTTTCTTTAGCTAATTCAGTAGCGTTTATAACATATATTTCTGGAGTAATTTTTTGAAGATATTCTACAATTTCTTCCAAATTAGGATAGTTCATTTTTCTTGTAACTCCAGATGGATAAACAAATCTATTATTTATAATTATGTGGGTTTTATAACCAACATAGTCTGCATATCTCAAAGCTTCACTGGCTTCAAATGCCAGAAGAATATCAGTTAAGCCTTTAGGAATAAGTGGACCCTCTGCATGGGTCCCAAATCGTGTGAAAGAGGAAACTGAGCCTCCCCTCTGAGCCATTCCGTGAGTTTCTGCTGTCCTCACTTTATATCCTTGTTTCATTGCAGCCCATGCTAAAATCTGAGTTGCGGAAATGACACCATCTCCCCCGACACCCACGCTCAATATATTGAAGGATTTATATTTTTTAGATATCTCTCTGGGAATTTCTTCAGATTGAGTATACATATTTTTAAAAATTGATTTGATAATTAAATTTCTACTTATTATATATGAATTGGAACCATAAAAGTTTATTATTTAAGGGGAGATATCTCCCATTGCGTGGGAAGTTAATCCCATCATTAGTTCAAGCGAGTATAATAAATTTGAAATCATCAGTTCATTATTAATCAAAATTTAAAATATAATCCTCTGGAGAAATCAGACTGAAAAAGGTTTTATTAGAAAATAATCAATTTATTAATAGAGAAAAATATATTTTCTTTGGAAATCACATTTTAAAAATTGATTTCTTGATAAATCATAATTAAATAACTTTAAGAAAGGACTTATGACAGTAATAACTTCCGAAAAACCATTAAAAAGGACTGAGAAATTAAAGGATGATTTACTTGCTTGTAAATATGAAATTTGTCTCGAAAGAATGAAATTCTTCACAGAAATATATAAGAAATATCCTAATGAACCGGAAATTATCAAAAGAGCAAAAGCCATCGCTCATACTTTAAGAAATATGACTATTTTCATCCGAGATAATGAATTACTTGTAGGAAATGAAACTAGTAAGAATTTAGGAGAAAAGATTAACCTTGACTTAATGCGATTT
>Ga0209918_1000612_pt1 | contig 22797 bp, 16 predicted proteins | sample SalPonD_shore_MG_FD_185712 | JGI IMG/M metagenome (GOLD analysis project Ga0209918, IMG submission 185712) | Salt pond soil microbial communities from South San Francisco under conditions of wetland restoration - Salt Pond MetaG... | ecosystem: Environmental > Aquatic > Marine > Intertidal zone...
TTTCGTGTCGGAGCGGGTGAGAGTTGCATGTTGACGACGACCTGCCTGCTCGGCCATCAGGACTACCCGGCCGAAGGGGTGGCCGAAACCGACACGGAGCTGGTGATGATCCCTTCGGAGACCTTTCAGGCCGCCATGGCCCAATCGGAGGCTTTTCGTGCCTTCGTCATGCGCTGCGTCGGGCGTCGTATATCGGATTTGATGACCCTGGTCGAGGATGTCGCCTTCGGTCGTATGGATGTCCGGATCGCCCGTCGGCTAGCCCTGCACAAAGAGCCCTCCACGCCGTTTTGCGTGACGCATCAGGAGATTGCGGCGGAGCTGGGTACAGCCCGTGAGGTGGTCAGCCGTGTATTGAAGGATTTTGAACGTCACGGCTGGTTGAAGCTGCACCGTGGCAAGATCGAGATCCTCGACGTCGAGGCGATCAAGGAGACGGCCCGGCTGGAGGAGTGACTTTGTCACGGACCTCGCCTTTTTTTCGACTATAATCCCCAGTGGTATTCCAATTTGGATAGAGGTGCATCGCGTGCACCTGGAACGATTCCCGTTCCGCTGACTCAAAGGAGGTAACATAACATGGCACATGTAGTCATTATGGGGGCTGGTATCGGGGGCATGCCGGCCGCCTACGAGATGAAGGCAGCGCTCGACAAGCTGGGCGGTGACCACAAGGTTACCGTGGTGTCGAATGTTGACTATTTCCACTTTACGCCGTCCAACCCGTGGGTGGCTGTCGGTTGGCGCAGCCGTGAGGAGATCAGCTTTCAGTGCGAGCCCTACCTGAAGAAGAAGGGCATCGAGTTTGTGCCTTCCGGTGTGGAGAAGGTGATGCCGGAGGAGAACAAGCTTCAGCTCGCCAATGGCGACGAGATGAGCTACGACTATCTGATGATCGCCACCGGGCCGAGGTTGGCGTTCGAGACGGTCGAGGGGATGGGCCCAGAGAAGTACACCCAGTCCATCTGCCATGTTGATCATGCCGAAACGGCACTGAAAAACTTTGAGGAGTTCTGCAAGGACCCTGGGCCGATCGTCGTCGGTGCGGTGCAGGGTGTTTCCTGTTTCGGACCGGGCTACGAGTACGCGCTGATTCTCGATACGGAGCTTCGCAAACGCGGCATCCGCGACAAGGTGCCGATGACCTATATCACCCCCGAACCCTATATTGGTCATCTGGGACTGGGCGGTGTCGAGAACTCCAAGCTGCTTCTCGAGTCCGAACTGCGTAAGCGTGATATCAAGTTCATCACCAACTGCAAAACCACGAAGGTCGATGATGGCGTGGTGCACTACGAGGAGGTCGACCGCAACGGCGAGACAGTCGCCTCCGGCGAGCTTCCGTTCAAATACTCTATGCTGATGCCGGCATTCCGTGGTATTAATGCGTTGGTTGGAGTGGAGAATCTGGCCAACCCGATGGGTTTTGTGATCATCAACGAGTACCAGCAGAACCCAACTTATAACAATATCTACGGTACAGGCGTTATTGTGGCCATCCCGCCGGTCGAGAAGACGCCGTTGCCCTGCGGCACCCCGAAGACCGGATTCATGATCGAATCGATGACCACGGCAGCAGTGCACAACATCATTAACGATATGAAGGGTGAGTCGCCCGAGAAGGTCGGCACCTGGGCGGCTGTCTGCTTGGCCGACATGGGTGATACCGGCATCGCATTCGTGGCCGACCCGCAGATTCCGCCGCGCAATGTTGCCTGGGCCAAAGAGGGGCGCTGGGTCCATCTGGCCAAAGTCGGTTTCGAGAAGTATTTCATACGCAAGATGAAGAAGGGCGCCTCGGAGCCGTTCTATGAGAAGGCGATCATGAAGCAGCTTGGCCTGACCCGGCTGAAAGATTAGTGCATGTTGCGGAGCGGGGCGCTGTCTTGCGCCCTGCTCCATACATAAACGTGTACGACTTTCATGAGTCCGGAGGAGGCATTTCGATGCGTGATGGTAACGAATACAGAGAGCTGACCCGGAACCTTTCCCATGCGATCAGTGATTTGCGCAGGGATAAGCCAGATGTGATGCAGGGTTTCTCGGCGATGGCCAGTGCTGCCATGGCGGATGGTGTGCTGGAGAGGAAACAGAAGGAGTTGATGGCCCTGGCCATTGGTGTGGCCACGCACTGCAAGGGGTGCATCGGTTTTCATACCAAGGCGTTGTTGTCACTGGACGTCTCGCGCGAAGAATTCGAGGAGGCGCTTGGTGTGGCCATCTATATGGGCGGTGGTCCTTCCTTGATGTATGCCGCCGAGGCAATGCGTGCATTCGAGGAGCTGGCCGTAGAGCAGTAAGGCTGATCGATTATCAGGAGATGTACGATCGATAGGACAGCCGCTATCGATTGATCTATGTTTCTTCCCACTGCGTAATCACGCCATACCAGCCGAGTCCTTTATATGTCTCGTATCCGGGTGTCAGGGCGTAACCGATCAGAACCTGATCATCGATGGTGTAATGTCCCTGTGTGCCGCGGCTGACATCAAGTGGGAAGTGATCGGAGAGGATGCCATTGCCATCGCTGGAAGCGATGATGCGATGCTTTGAATCGATAAGCAGGCAACGAGTCCTCTCCCACTCCTCAGGACTGAGGCGAATGCCTCTGACGATATCCTTTGCCTGGGAGCTCCAGTCGAAAAAGATGCCGAGTACGCCGATCACCCCTCCGTTCGTATCGCCACCGGCACGGATGGCAGTCGAATAGGTGGCTGTCATTGCATTATCGAGAGCCGGTTCGCGCGAGATGTCGGCGACGGTGAATTCCGTTCCGTCCTGTGTGGAAATGGCTTCCTGGAACCATTGCGTTCGTGACACATCCCGTCCGGTCACATTTGAATAGCGCGAGGGGCGCCCGTTGGAGATCACCTTTCCATTGGTATCAGCGATCCAGAGATCGAGATAGACTGTGTAGGATCCTAGGATTACGCCTAGGCGGTGTGATGCATGCTCCTGCTTGGCCTTCGAATGAGGGTCGGCGGCGCACTCCCAGACGGCCGGGTCGGTTGCCCACCAGCGCACATCACATGTGCGTTCGAAGAGGTTGCGATCGGCGATCTCTACTGCGTTATGTGCCAAGTCGGCCAGCCGTTCTCCCCGGACTTTTCTCAGTTCGGAGGTGGCGACCGAGGCGTTGTGGTTAAGCTGTTCCAGTTGTTCCTTCAGTTCGCCCTGTAGCGAAGAGGCGAGTCCGGTGATCTCATCCGAGATCGTTTTCATTTCGTTGGCGACAACGCTAAACCCCTGACCCGCCGTACCGGCACGTGCTGATTCAATGGCGGCATTGAGTGCTAGAGTCCGGGAACGTCGCATGATGCCTTGTATCTGTTCGATCTTGCTGTTTGTCAGATTCCCCACATGGCCTGCTGCCTTGAGAAGGTATTCCACTGCTTCCATATCTTCTCCTTTCAGAAATGGCTTTTCAGAAGGAGAGCAATGGAAGTGCCATCAAGGTATGATATTTTATATGGGTATATATAACTTATAAATCAACACCTTATGTCTATTTATGTGAGTGAATTGTTGTATGTTGCGAATTACCTGCCTCATATGAGGGCCTTAATGCATATTTCTTGTGCAAGTGCAAGTGCAGGTGCCTGTTGCTGCGGTGGTACGATACTACAGTTTGGCCTGCTTCAGTCGCAGGGCGTTGGTAATGACGGAGACCGAGCTGAAGCTCATGGCGGCAGCAGCAATAATTGGCGAGAGCAGGATTCCGAAGAAGGGGTAGAGGACACCCGCTGCAATTGGTACGCCGGCCGAATTGTAGATAAAGGCGAAGAAGAGATTCTGGCGGATGTTGCGCATGGTGGCACGGGAGAGGCGGATTGCGCGCACGATACCGGTCAGTTCGCCCTTGACCAAGGTCACGCCGGCAGATTCCATCGCGACATCGGTGCCGGTACCCATGGCGATACCGACGTGTGCCTGTGCAAGTGCCGGGGCATCGTTGATGCCATCACCGGCCATGGCGACCGTTCGCCCCTCGTTTTGCAGTTCTTTGATCACTTCAGCCTTTTGTCTGGGCAGTACCTCTGCCTCGAAACGGTCAATACCAAGCCGCTCTGCCACGGATGCAGCCGTTTTCCGGCTGTCTCCCGTCAACATGACCACCGAGATTCCTTCGTGATGCAGATCGCTCACAGCTGCTGCGGTGCTTTTCTTGATCGGATCGGATACACCGATCAGGGCTGTCAGTTTGCCGTCCACGGCCATCAGCATTACTGTCTCGCCCTCGTCACGGCGTGCATCAGCCTGGCTCTGCGTCTCACCGAGATCGATCTTCTCGTCCCGCATCAGTGCCGTGTTACCGAGCAATACCCGTTTGCCGTCCACGTTTGCCGATACACCTTTACCGGTGATCGAGGCGAAGCCGGTGGTGCTAGTTAGCTTCAGCTCTTTCTCTTCGGCACCGCGCACGATGGCGGCGGCCAGCGGATGTTCGCTGGACCGCTCCAGACTGGCGGCGATACGCAGTGCGTTGTCGGCATCGGTGTCGCCTACCGGAGTCACCGAGGTCAGTTCCGGATGTCCTTCAGTTAGTGTGCCGGTCTTGTCCACCACGATGGTGTCGACCTTCTCCATGATCTCGAGTGATTCGGCATTTTTGATGAGCACGCCAGCCGTCGCACCGCGACCGGTACCGACCATGATCGAGATCGGCGTGGCCAGTCCCAGAGCGCAGGGACAGGCGATGATCAGCACTGCCACGGCATTGACGATGGCGTGTGCCAGTCTCGGTTCCGGGCCGATGACGAACCATGCGATAAAGGCGATAACCGCCACACTTACGACAGTCGGAACGAAGTATCCCGCTACGGTATCGGCCAGTTTCTGGATCGGGGCGCGCGAGCGTTGCGCCTCGGCCACCATGTTGATGATCTGCGAGAGCAAGGTGTCCGTACCGACCTTTTCGGCCCGCATCACCAGGCTGCCGGTGCCATTGACAGTAGCGCCGATCAGTTTGTCACCTGCCGCTTTGCCGACTGGAATAGGTTCGCCGGTGACCATCGATTCGTCGACATGGCTCTCGCCCTCGACCACCTCGCCATCAACCGGCACCTTCTCCCCTGGACGTACACGCAGCCTGTCGCCGACCTGTACCTCTTCCAATGGCACATCCGCTTCGGAACCGTCGTCAGCGATACGCCGTGCCGTCTTCGGAGCCATGCCGAGGAGTAGTTTGATGGCTTCGTTGGTACGTGAGCGGGCCCTGAGTTCAAGCACCTGACCGAGCAGGACCAGCGCCGTGATAACAGCTGCAGCCTCGAAGTAGACATGTACGTGACCGCTCTCTGTCTGCATGATCGGTGGAAAGATGCTTGGTGTGAGCAGGGCGACTACGCTGTAGCTCCAGGCGACCGCTACGCCGAGTCCGATCAGCGTGAACATGTTCAGATTCCATGTCTTGATCGACAACCAGAAACGTTCGAAGAAAGGCCAACCGCCCCACAATACTACTGGTGTGGCCAGCACGAACTCGGCCCACTGCACCGTGCCCATGGAGAGTGAAGCCGGAAGCCAGTTAGGCGCCAGATCGGCGACCATGGCTAGCGCGAAGACTGGCAGAGCCAGTGCGGTACTAATCCAGAAGCGGCGGGTCATATCGTCAAGCTCTTCGTTCTTCTCATCGACGACCACGGTGCGTGGCTCCAGGGCCATGCCGCATTTCGGGCAGTTGCCCGGTTCGTCGCTGATCACCTCCGGGTGCATCGGACAGAAGTATTCTGTTTTCTCCGGAAGGGCCGGTGCTCCCTTCGGTTCTAGTGCCATGCCGCAGACCTTGCAGATTCCCGGTCCCTGCTGCTCCTGTCCCGGACACATCGGACAGAAGTAGGTTTCATCCCGGTTCTCGGCTGTGACCGGTTCGGGAGTGGTGGATTCGCTCGCCTCGTCCCTTTCAGGGAATGCTGCCGGATCGGCCTCGAACTTCTCCACACAGTGCCGGCTGCAGAAGTAGACATCCTTGCCGTCGTGTTCAAGATGGTTGGTCGATGTGTGAGGTACCAGCATGCCGCACACCGGATCGATGGCACAGTCGTCGCCTAAATACGTGACAGGGCTTTCGTTGAACTTCTTCAGGCAGTGTTCGCTGCAGAAACGGAAATCGGTACCGCGGAATGTCCGCTCATGCGGACTGTCCGCCATAACCTCCATACCGCAAACGGGATCCTGCATGTTATCTACTCCCTCTTATCCGAATGATTGATTTCCGCGCGTGCCGGAATATCTCTGCATCGTCTCGCCTGCCATTGTAGAACCATGGCATAGATCAGCGGCAGGACCAACAGAGACAGAAGGGTGGTGGTGACCATCCCGCCAACCATGGGGGCGGCGATGCGTTTCATGACGTCCGAGCCGGTACCTGAACCCCACAGAATGGGGAGTAAGCCGGCCGTCACGGCGGCAGCCGTCATGGTGATCGGCCGAACCCGCTGGCTGGTGCCATTCCGTACCGCTTCCATGATGTCGACAGCAGAGAGTCGTGTCTGTTTCCCGTTACGCAACGCTTCCAATTCCTGATCGATGAAGGTGAGTACCAGCACGCCTATTTCCACTGCCAGTCCGGCCAGAGCGATAAAGCCGACAGCGACGGCTACCGACATATTGAAACCGAGCAACCAGAGCAGCCAGAAACCGCCGACCAGTCCGAATGGTACGGCGAGCATGACGATAAGTGGCGTGATCAGATTACGGAAGTTGAAATAGAGCAGCAGGAAGATCGTCAGCAGCGTCAGCGGGATCACGATCTTCAGCCGCGCGGTGGCGCGTTGCATATACTCGAATTGACCGGACCAGCTGATTGCATAACCGGCCGGCAACTCCAGCTGTCTGGTAACAGCCTGTTGGGCTCGTTTCACGTAACCACCGATATCGGAACTACGGGTGTCGACATTGATCCACGAATTGGGACGCGCACCTTCGCTTTTGATCGATGGTGGTCCGTTTTCAAGTCGGATATCCGCCACCTGAGCCAGAGGGATCTGTACCCCTGTCGGAGTGGGCACCAGTACCCGTTTCAGACTGTCGATATCATTCCGGTAAGCACGCGGATAGCGCAGGTTGACCGGATAGCGCTCCAGCCCCTCGACAGTACGGGTGATGTTCATACCGCCGATAGCCGATTGAATGACATCCTCGACATCACCAATGGTCAGATCGTACCGAGCCGCTTCGCGCCGTTTGATATCGATGTCGAGGTAGTGGCCGCCGACAGAGCGGTCGCCTAGGGCGGACAGGGTGTCTGGCATCTTCTTGAGGATGCTTTCGATCTTTTGGGTCAGCTGTTGTAACACAGCCAGATCGGGTCCCGAGACCTTTACGCCGACCGGTGTCTTGATACCGGTCGAGAGCATGTCATTGCGTGTCTTGATCGGATAGCTCCACGAGTTGGAGAGCCCCGGGAACTGGATGGCCTTGTCCATCTTGTCCATCAGTTGCCGGGTGGTCATCTCCGGATTCGGCCATTCACTGTGGGGTTTCAGGTGGATGACGGTCTCTAGCATCGAGAGTGGTGCGGGATCCGTTGAGGTATCGGCGCGCCCGGCCTTACCGAACACGCTCTCCACCTCAGGGAAGGTCCGTAGGATGCGATCGGTCTGTTGCAGCAGTTCCTTGGCCTTGGTGATCGAGATGCCGGGAAGAGTGGTCGGCATGTAGAGGATATCCCCCTCGTCCAGTGGCGGCATGAATTCACCGCCGGTTCTAGAGATGGGATAGAGCGCACTAACAAGGATCGCCATAGCCACGCCAAGCGAGATCCATTTTCCCTTGAGCACAGTGTTCAGGACAGGTCGATGCAGCATAACCAGCCAGCGATTCACCGGATTTCTCGCTTCCGGCATGATTCGACCGCGAATAAAATAGCCCATCAGAACAGGTACCAGCGTCACGGCAAGAATTGCTGCGGCACCCATCGAATAGGTTTTGGTGAATGCCAGTGGCGAGAACAGTCTTCCCTCCTGTGCCTGCAGAGTGAAGACAGGCAGGAATGACGCCGTGATGATCAGTAGAGAGAAGAAGAGGGCCGGGCCCACCTCCCTAGCCGCCGTGCCGATGGCCATCCAACGCTCGTTTGAGTCGAGTGGGTCACCCTTTTCTCGACCGGCCTGCTCAAGATGCTTGTGGGCGTTCTCGATCATGACGATGGCGCCGTCCACCATCGCGCCCAATGCGATTGCGATGCCGCCAAGACTCATGATATTGGCCCCTAGACCCTGCCACTTCATCAGGATGAAGGCTATCAGCACGCCCAGTGGAAGCGTGATGATGGCGACCAGTGCGGACCGGGCATGCAGCAGGAAGAGGATGCAGACCAGCGAGATAACGATGAATTCCTCGATCAGTTTGTCTTTGAGGTTGCTCACCGCACGCTTGATCAAACTGCTACGGTCGTAGGTCGGAACGATCTCTACGCCGTCTGGAAGTCCCGCCTTCAGTTCAGCCAGCTTCTTCTTGACCCTGTCGATAGTAGCGAGTGCGTTCTCGTGGTAACGCATGACCACCACACCGCCGGCCACTTCACCATTGCCGTTCAACTCCGCCAGACCGCGTCGCAGTTCTGGTCCCAAGTGGACATCGGCTACATTCTTTACAAAGATCGGTGTCCCCTTGTTGTCCGCGCCGATGGGGATGTTCTCAATGTCCTCGATCGATTTGATATAGCCCCGTGCGCGAACCATGAATTCGCTCTCCGACATCTCGATCAGCCGGCCGCCGACATTGTTGTTGCTGCGCCGTATGGCGCGTTTCACTCTGGAGATAGGAATGTTGTAGTAGGCCAGCGCGTTGGGATTGACCTCGACCTGGTACTGTTTCACATAGCCGCCAACACTGGCGACCTCCGAGACGCCGGGCACTGTCTGCAGCCCGTAGCGAAGGTACCAGTCCTGGATGGAGCGAAGCTCGGAAAGGTCGTGCTTGCCGCTTTTGTCGACCAGTGCATATTCGTAGATCCATCCCACACCGGTGGCATCGGGGCCGAGCGCGGGGGTGACACCCCGGGGAAGCTGCTTGGCGGCGTAGTTGAGGTATTCAAGCACGCGGCTTCTGGCCCAATACATGTCCGTGCCGTCCTTGAAGATAATGTAGACGAAGGAGAGGCCGAAAAAAGAGTAACCTCGCACCACTTTGGCCTTCGGTACGGCGAGCATGGCTGTCGTGAGCGGATAGGTGACCTGATCCTCAACCACTTGGGGGGCCTGTCCCGGATATTGGGTGAACACGATAACTTGGACATCCGAGAGATCCGGAATGGCATCCAGCGGGATATTCTTGACCGCCAGGGTGCCGCCCACGATCAACAGAGCCATGGCTATGAAGACCAGAACTCGGTTTTTCAGCGATGCGGTGATGATCCGTCCGATCATGACATATCATCCTGCATCGTGTGATGTGTGATGACAGGGTGTCTATTCATGGGAGGTTTCCTTGCCTGTATCGCCCATCTTCATACCGCGCATATTCATCCCGGCGGGCGTGGTCGCGGGTTGCCCCATCTTTATGGGGGATTTCTTCTTCGGTGCCGTCATCTTGGCGGTGGCTTCGTTCAGGGAGGACTCGGAATCGATTAGGAACTGCGACGATGTGACTACTGTTTCGCCTTCACGAACGCCCGAGAGAAGCTCGGTTTTACCGTGATCGCTGATGCCTGCCTTGATGTCACGCGGTTCAAACCTGCCTGGGCCGATTTCGACGAACACCCTAGATGTTTTGCCGGTGCGGATGATGGCCTCTGTCGGGATCACCAGCGTCTTCCTGCGATCGGTCCGGATTTGCACATTGGCGAACATATCCGGTTTCAGCACCATGGCTGGATTGTCGAATTCGATGCGCACCTTGTTGGTACGCGTCTTGGGATCAAGATAGGGATAGATGTAGGTGATTTTACCGTGGAAGGTGCGTCCCGGCAGGGCATCGAGGTGCATCTCCGTTTTATCCCCCATATGGACCCACGGCAGTTCGTATTCGTAGATGTCGGCGTAGACCCACACCTTGGAGAGGTCGGCGATACGGTAGAGCTCCGTCTTAGGCGTGACGTATTCCCCTTCGCGTATGCCGATATGGACGACGATGCCAGGAAAGGGGGAGTGGATGTGGAGGTTTTTGATGACCTTGCGTGTTTTGTTGATCGTCCGCATTTGGTGCGCTGGCACATCCAGTAATTCCAGTCGCTGACGTGACGAGCGGACCAGTTCTTCGGCTCCTCGACGCACATCGGGGAACGGGCTCTTTTTCAGCGTATCGGCATTCTTGAGTGCCAGAAGATACTCTTGTTCGCTGGTGACGAGCTCCGGCGAATAGAGGGCAAGAAGCATAGTGTTCTTTTTGACTCGCGAACCGGTTTCACTGACGAAAAGCTTGTCGATCCATCCCTTCACTTTCGGATGCAGCCGGGTCAGAAGCTGCTCGTCGTAGGCGATACGCCCCATGGTCGTGATGTCGTGCGAGATGGTTTCGCGAGTGGCCGTGGCGGTCCGGACACCGATATCCTGCACTACTGTCGGGTCGATTCTCACGGTACCCGGAACTCTCTGTTTCTGTTGATCGGCATAGACTGGGATATAGTCCATGCCCATCTCGTCCTTGGCCGGTACCGGCGAGGTGATCTTCGGGTTCATTGGATTGCGGTAGTAAAGCGGTTTCTCCTTGCCCGGTGACTCGGACGAGGAAGCAGTCGGGGATGGTTTTCCGCCGATATGGTTCGCCAGCCAGTAGCCTCCCGAGAGGCCGAGTGCCAGTGTCACGACAGCAGCGGTCCATGTCTTCTTATTCATCGATGTTCTCCTTGCCGACGGCGGCTTCGAGCCGTGCCATGCTTTGCCGGGCACCGGCGAGGGCCTGCCAGTATTGGGTCTGATAGTTGTAGAGCGTGATCTGTGCGCGAATCAGATTCAGGAAATCCACCTTGTTGACCTGATAGCCGGCTAGCATGGACGAGACCGTCTGAGTGGCCTGCGGAATAATACCGGTCTTGAACAGTTCGACCTGATGACTATTCGTTTGGTAGTCGGCCAGTGCGGTCGAGATCTCCTTCCAGACGATGTCGCGTGCATCCTGCAGCGAGAATTCGGCCCGGACGGTTTCCGCCTCCCGTTGGGCGACAGCCCGGTCCTGTTTGGTCGAACTGTAGACTGGCAGGTTCAGGCTGATGCCGATGCTGGCCAGATCGGCGCGTGGTACGCCAGTGGCTGGGTTGTTCCCCTGTCTGAACCCATAGGCAGCACCGACTCTGAAATCGGGATAGTAATCCTTTTCGGCCAGTCGGGCGCGTGTACGGGCCGCTTTGACCTCTTCACGGCGTCCCTCGAATAAGGGGCGGGAACGCATGGCGATATCTCTCAGGACCTTCTCCTGCGGCATGCCGTGAAGGTGTTCGTCGATCTTTTCCGGAAGCCGGATCGCCATGTCGGCAGGGCGGTTCATCATGGCGTTCAAGCGTGCACGGGCGCTTTCGCGAGATCCCTTTAGGCGGATCTGGATATCCAGCATCTTGGAGAGTTCCAGCTGTGCCAGCAGTACATCCTGCTGCAATCCCTTGCCTACCTTGTACTTGGTCTGGGCAATGGTGATGAACTTTCGTAACAGGGCCTGGTTCACCTGGACGATCTCGAGCGCCCGGTCGAGATAGAAGAGGTTCCACCAGTGGATGCGGACATCCCGGGTCAATTTCAGGCGCATCTCGTCGACACTGGATGCAGCAGCCTCTGCCTCCAACCTTGCAGCATTCCGTTTCAGGCCAAGCTTGCCCGGAAAGGGGATCCCTTGAGATAAACCGAGCCGAAGCTGTGTCATGTTCTCCTGTGTGGTGGAGAACGTGTTTACCGGAAGATTGGAAGCATCGAACGACAGACGCGGATCGGGGAGGGTTCCGACCTGTGGCGGCACCTCCGTCAGTGCATGCGCATGTGCCTGGGTGGCGGCCAGTTTAGGGTTATGTGCCACGGCCTGTTTCACCGCTTGATCGACAGTCAGAATGTCGCCTGCCTGACTGGTGACCGGCATCAGAAGATACAGGGCGATTAGCCCATAAATGGTGTTTCGATATCGCAAGTTTTCCTCCTGCGCAGGAATATGCGGCATGAGCCGCATCGCCGGATGGCGGTTTTCAGCAGAAGGAGATAATCAGACGCGGATGCGCTGAGTGATGTCGTAGATTAGGGAGGAACTTCGTGGTGGTCCGCGAACGGATGCAGTGTCGCGTGGATGATCGCGCCCTACGAATGCTGTCTGTCCACCCGTGACGGGCGAAACGATGGCGAGAGGCATCCATATGGTGGCGACGAGATCGATATGGTCCGCAGCAGGATGGAAAGCGGAGGGATGGCAGTGTGCACAGTGAGAGTGATCCGCCTTCTTCGATGCATGCATCTTCATGGGACACGGCATATGCATGTCGCTATGAGAGAGCATGGCTGTGTTTGCAGCATGTGCATTCTCGGTCCCACAGAAGGTCATCGCCAGCATCTGCACGGCGAAGATCACCGCCAGGGCGGTGGCCGACTTCCTATGGCGACAAATCAGCTTACGCATGCCGTTCATTTTAGGCAAAGCGTGTTAAAACGCAAATGGAGTGGAATAGAAACTATATGCGTGAGATCTCGTGCAGCATGGTCTCGGCCTGTTCGGCCAGTGAGCGTCGTCGCAGGATCAGTTGCAGGTGCTTGCCTCCGTGTGTGCGCCACAGGTGGGCAGCACGAATGCCCGAAAGCAGCAGCGCGCGTACCTTGTTGGTGTTGCTGTTCTGCTGCAGGAATGTGTTTTTGCCGAGGACGATAATACGCGGTTTCATGTTGCTGATGGTGTCGCCATAGAGGCCGGAAATGGCGGCGATGACGTTATCGTGCATGACGCTGCCGAAATAGTCCGACTGGCGCTGGATACGGGGAAGTTCGGTTCCGATTTTTTCTAGCATGGCCGGATAGCGGGCCAGTTTTCTTTCAAGCGCGATAAGGCTGGCGACATATTTGATCAGCTCTTTGGCGCGTCCGACCTGGGTGCCCTGAAGCAGGGAGGTCAGGACGATGATGCCGGTACGGAGTTTTCCGCTATCGCCGAATATTTCCTCCACATCTTTGCCGGAATCTTTAAAAAGACTGGCGATGCATGTCTTGGCCTCGACGGCATCCGCGGTGCCGCGACGAGCGATGTCCTGTACCAGATAGGCGACCTGCACCATGGCGGCCAGCGCCAGTATGCGGTTTCGCTGCTCAATGAGGTGAGGCATATGGGCACCAGCTTCTCTATGATGTCGCATCAGCCTATTGTGACGGCGGTATATGTACGGAACAAGGGGAGCAGGAGGGGAAGTGGTACAGCAGGGATTGTTTGCCATGGCGGGCCGGGTACTGGCCGCCTCTGATGTCGATGAGAAGCTGCAGTTGACCCGTATCGCCGTGGCGGCATTGCGCCGGCAAGAGATGACGATGGATGGAGACGCCGCCGTGCTTGATGTGGAGTGCGTCGGACGCCCTGAGCGGCCCGTTCTGGTTCCTCCGGCACGTGTGCCCAGGCGGGGTATGGGGAGCCGCCGTGGCCGCCTGGCAGCCATGCATGCCGTCGCACATATCGAATTCAACGCTATCAACCTCGCTTGGGATGCGGTACACCGTTTCCGATTGATGCCCGAACAGTACTATGACGACTGGGTTCGTGTGGCGGACGATGAGGCACGCCACTTCACGATGGTGCGTGATTATCTTCGCCGGCATGGGTGTGACTACGGAGAGATGGCGGCCCATCACGGCTTGTGGGAGATGGCTGAGAGAACGGCGGATGACGTATTGGAGCGTATGGCACTGGTACCCCGTACGCTGGAGGCTCGGGGGTTGGATGTGACACCGATGATGATCGGCAAGCTGGAACAGGCCGGCGATGCCGATGCAGCCGCTATTCTGCAGGTGATCTATCGTGAGGAGATCGCGCATGTGCAGTTCGGCACGCGCTGGTTTCGTCATCTAAGTGCTGAGCGCGGACTGAATCCCGAAGCGACATTCAGGGATTTGGTCTGCAAGCATTTTCCCGATGGGCTGGACGGCCCTTTCAATGATGCGGCAAGGGCAGATGCTGGGTTTTCGGCGCAGGAAATGGCTATGCTTACAGCAAGTGGTGATCAGAAGGCGGGCGAAGCCCCGAACTTGGCATGAAACAGTTGAATCGGGAATGATATCACTGAGGATGATTCTGTTTCGAGGTGTGCAATGAAGAAGAGAGTACTTGGCGGGATCCTGGTTCTGCTTGTGGCAGGCGTCGTGGGTGGCACCTGGTGGTGGAAGGCATACCAGCACGAGAATGACCATGATGCCCTGAAGCTGTATGGCAATGTCGATGTGCGCGAGGTTGAGCTCGCCTTCAACGGCAACGAGCGCATTGCCCGCATGATGGTGCGGGAAGGCGAGCAGGTGCAAAAGGGGCAGCTTCTGGCCCAGCTCGATACCGAAAGCCTGCAGGCAAACGTGGATCGTGCCGAGGCGCAGGTAGAGGCGCAGCAGGCCGTGGTGGATCGTATGCTGGCCGGCAGTCTGCCGGAGGATATCCGCAAGGCTCGGGCCGATCTGGCTGCGGCCGAGGCGCAGGCACAGGACGCTGAGCGTACCTATCAGCGGCTGCACAAGCTTAGTGTCCGCGGGCTAGCCTCCAAGGAGCAGGCCGACAATGCCATGGCGGCGGCCAAGGCATCACGGGAGCGCGTCAAGGCGTCTGCCGAACTGCTCAGCCTGGTGATCAAGGGGCCGCGCAAGGAGGATATCACCGCTGCCCAGGCATCGTTGAAAGCGCACAAGGCCGAACTTACCCTGGCGAAACATGCGCTGGACGATGCCAGCCTTCATGCCCCCAGTGACGGTGTAATACGTAATCGCATACTGGAACCGGGCGATATGGCGACGCCGCAGCGCCCTGTCTACACCCTGGCCATTACCGACCCGTTGTGGGTGCGTGCCTATGTCTCCGAAACCGATCTGGGGCGGGTGCGCCCGGGCATGTCCGCCACAGTGTCGACCGATAGTTTTCCGGACAAGCGCTACCGTGGATGGATCGGCTATATCTCGCCGACAGCCGAGTTTACGCCGCAGTCGGTGCAGACCGAGGAGATGCGAACACACCTTGTCTATCAGGTGCGTATTTACGTTTGCAACCCGCAGGGGGAGCTTCGGCTCGGTATGCCGGCAACCGTCGATATACCCATCGGACAAGATCAGAAAACAGATAACGCCGGCGCCCCCTGCAAGGCGCAGTAATGCCCGAACCTGTGGAGGTCTCCTCTGTGGATGCCGGGGAGGGTCCGATTCTCGAATTGCACGGGATATGCAAATCGTTTCGGACAACCGGCCGAACCGTTCAGGCGCTGGATGATGTCAGTGCCTCCGTACAGCGGGGGAGAGTGACCGGCCTGATCGGCCCGGATGGCGCCGGCAAGACCACTTTGATGCGCCTGATCGCCGGTCTGCTCAGGCCGGATACTGGTCGTATCGATGTGTTGGGGATGGATGCCACGGAGGATGCCCTCTCCGTACAGGAGGAGACGCGCTATATGCCGCAGCGTTTCGGCCTGTATGAGGATCTTACGGTACAGGAGAACCTCGATCTCTATGCGGACCTTCAGCAAGTGCCGCATGACGAACGTTCGGAGCGCTACCGGGAGCTGATGCATATGACGGGGCTTGCGCCCTTCATGGCGCGTCTGGCCGGGCATCTCTCCGGTGGCATGAAACAGAAGCTGGGACTGGCCTGTACGCTGGTGCGCCCGCCGCGCCTGCTGCTGCTGGACGAGCCGACGGCTGGCGTCGATCCAGTATCACGTCGCGAGCTCTGGCAGATCGTCTACAGGCAGGTCGAAGAGGCGGGCATGAGCGTGATGTTCAGCACCGCCTATCTGGACGAGGCCGAGCGTTGTCACGATCTTCTGTTGCTGCATCGGGGCAGGCTGATCGGGCAGGGGAAGCCGGACGAATTCAGTGCGGGGTTGCGGGAGCGTACCTATCATGTCTCGGCGGATGTGCCAAAACGACAACTGCAGCAGAAATTGAGCCGCATATCGGGTGTCCTTGATGCGGTGATCCAGGGTGAGCATGTCCGGCTGGTGATGAAAGAGGGGGTGGTGCCCACTGCCGACTGGTTGTCGGGCATGGGCGAGATACGCATCGACCCCGTTGCACCGCGTTTCGAGGACAGTTTTATCTCCATACTGGGTGGGGCCGATGCCGTACGGGATATGCATGACGAGGGGGAGGCGCATCTCCATGCATGGCCGGATCACGACGAGGCGGTGATTGAGGTGAAGGGGCTCAAGCGCGTCTTCGGCGACTTCCATGCCGTGAAGGGGATCGGTTTCCATGTTCAGCGCGGCGAGGTGTTCGGCCTGCTCGGCGCCAACGGCGCGGGCAAGTCCACCACCTTTCGCATGCTCTGCGGTCTGCTGCCTGCCAGCGATGGGCAACTTGAGGTGGCCGGCGTGAACCTGCGCAGGGCGGCGGCCAGTGCACGCAGCCGCATCGGCTATATGTCGCAGCGCTTCTCGCTATACGGTAGCCTGACCGTTTACGAGAATCTCCGTTTCTTCAGCAGCGTCTATGGTCTGTCGCTCGGTGAGCGTAGCGAGCGGATCGGTTGGGCCTTCGAGCGTTTCGATCTGGAGGCTGTGGCGGATGCTACCGGCGACGATCTCTCTCTCGGCTACAAGCAGCGTCTGGCTATGGCCTGCGCCCTGTTGCACCGGCCCGATATCCTCTTTCTGGACGAGCCGACATCCGGGGTGGACCCGCTGGCACGGCGCGAGTTCTGGCACCGCATCAATGCCTTGGCCGAACAGGGTGTCACCGTGCTGGTCACCACTCATTTCATGGAGGAGGCCGAGTATTGCGACCGGCTTGTCATCATGGCCGAGGGCAGGATTCTGGCCGAGGGAACGCCGCAGGAGATTAAGGCTGCGGCCGGAGTACACGGCGGTACTGAAGCGACCATGGAAGATGCTTTCATCGCTCTGATCGAGAAGCCGGAGAGGGCGGTTTCGGCATGAGTCATCACAGCATCTCTGGTATGCGGATACGTGGCCTGATCCGCAAGGAGTTTCTGCAGATCCTGCGCGATCCGAGCAGTATCGCCATCGCCTTTGTGATGCCGGTGATCTTGTTGTTGATCTTTGGCTACGGCGTGTCGCTCGATGCTCGGCATGTACCCGTCGCCCTGGTGGTCGACCAGCCAAGTGCAGGAACCTCCTCCTTTACTGCGTCGTTCCGGCACCTGCTCTACTTTGATCCGGTTGTGATGCCCGACATGCACCATGCCGAAGAGGCGATGATGGACGGTCGGGTCGAGGCGATCGTGCATCTGCGTACCGATTTCGGGCGCAAACTGCACCGCCCCGGCGGCACACCCGTGCAGATCATCGTCAATGGTGTCAATGCCAATACGGCGCGGCTGATCATCGGTTATGGCACAGGCGTTTGGATCAACTGGCTGCAGCAGTATGCACGGGATCGGGGCATCGCGTTCGGGGCACCCGTGACGGTGGAGCAGCGAGTCTGGTACAACAGCGAATTGAAAAGTCAGGACTATCTGGTGCCCGGATTGATCGCGGTGATCATGACGCTGATCGGGGCGCTGTTGACCGCGCTGGTGGTCTCCCGCGAGTGGGAACGGGGAACGATGGAGTCGCTGATGGCGACACCCGTGACCATGGCCGAGATTCTCTTCGGCAAGGTGATTCCCTATTTCGTGCTCGGTACCGGCGGCATGATGCTGTCGGTCGCGATGGCCGTATGGCTTTTCGGGGTGCCGCTTCGCGGGGCACTGTGGGTACTTTTTGCCGGTGCAGCGCTGTTTCTTCTGGTGGCGCTCGGCATGGGATTACTGATCTCGACAATTGCCAAGAACCAGTTCGTGGCCGGCCAGATCGCCATCATTGTCACCTTTCTACCGGCCTTCCTGCTCTCCGGTTTCATCTTCGAGATCAGCAGCATGCCCGACGTCGTACAGCTGATCACCCATATCATCCCGGCACGCTATTTTGTCTCTTTACTGCAGACGATATTTCTGGCCGGTAACGTTTGGGCGGTGATTTTGCCGAATGCTCTGGCGCTGGCCGTGATGGCGATCATCCTGTTTGCGCTGATCCGTCGCATTTCGCGCAAGCGGCTGGATTAGAGGAGGATGCCTACATGAAACACCAACGAAATACGATTGCCCGGCACGGGTTTTAGGATATGTGGAGACGGATCGTCGCCCTGGTGGGCAAGGAGTTTCTGGCCCTGTTGAAGGACAAGAAGAGTCGGTTCGTGATCGTCATACCTCCTCTGGTGCAGCTATTCGTCTTCGGATATGCCGCTACCTTCGATCTCAATCATGTCCCTTATGCCGTCTACAACGAGGATCGCGGTACAATCTCTAGGGATATGCTGGCCCGTTTCGAGAATTCGCCGACCTTCCGTTTGACCGCGAATCTCCATCGCGATAGCCAGATACGCCCGCTGGTCGACAACAAGAAGGTGCTGATGGTGCTTCATATCGGGCCACGCTTCAGCAGCGATATTGCGATAGGTCGGCCCGCTGCCGTGCAGATTATCGTGGATGGCAGGAACTCCAATACCGCCCTGTTGGTGCTTAATTATGCGCGTACCATCGTGCAGGGATTCAATACGGAGCAGATGAACGCGGTGGGGCAGTCCGCCCTTCCCGCGCACTTGGAGGTCAGGTCCTGGTTCAATCCGAACCTGCAGAGCCGCTGGTTCATTGTTCCGGGGATCATCGGCCTGCTAACACTGGTGGTGACGATGCTGGTGACGGCGTTATCGGTGGCGCGCGAGCGGGAGCAGGGGACCTTCGATCAGCTGCTGGTAACGCCGCTGCGCCCGTTCGAGATACTGGTCGGCAAGGCGATGCCAGGATTCATCATCGGTGCCTTCGAGGCCTCGCTGATCGTTGTCGCAGCGATCTTCTGGTTCCATGTCCCGTTGCATGGCTCGTTGCTGACGCTTTATACAGGCATTGTCCTCTTCCTGCTGTCGGCCGTCGGTATCGGTCTGATGATCTCGTCGCTTGCCGTCACTCAGCAACAGGGGCTGCTGGGAGCCTTCCTCTTCCTCGTGCCGGCAATCATCCTATCTGGTTTCGCAACTCCCATCGAGAACATGCCGCCGCTGTTGCAGGATTTCACGTTGATCGACCCGGTACGCTACTACATGGTGGTGCTGCGTAGCGTCTTTCTTGAGGGGGCCTCGTTCCATATGCTCATCCCCCAGTTCTGGCCCATGGCGGTGATCGGTCTAATCAGCTTGACCCTGGCTTCTTGGCTGTTCCGCCATCGCATGTATTGATATCGCTGCTCGTGCCCGCATTGGCGATCCGGTTGTAGGCTATGCCTCAGACGATGGGTGCGATAGATGTACGGCGAGTTTCGAGAGATTAACTGGCTTTGTGAACACAGGAACCTTCAGGTGGGCTATTTGTTCCAAAGCTTCGTTTTCGGCATAACCGGTGATCACGATGATCGGCAGTTGGCTGTTGGTCTCCCGAACCTTCCTGATGAGTTGCAGGCCATTGATTCCCGGCATGCAGATATCGGTGATGAGAAGATCGAAATCGTCCTCCTTCTTGTCGAACAGTCGGATGGCCTCGCGACTGTCTCGTAAGGGGAGGGGGTGATGACCGATCATCTCCAGAAAGTCGGCCAAGGCTGAAAGGACAAACTCGTCGTCATCAACCACCAGAATCTTCAATGGTCCAAATGTTTCCATGCCTTTCTCCCCCTAAACACTCCCATGCTATGATGATAACAGGCTTTTTCTCCTCCCATATGGGAGGAGTCGGGGGAAGGGCGATTTGCTAGAAGCCGTGGATAGTTTCTATCGTCTGAAGGGAGGGGCATGGAAGTTGCAAAACTCATTGAACTGATCGATCTGATCTATGCAGCGGCGCTTGATATGGATATCTGGCCGTATGTTCTGGAGGCACTGGCGGGCTATTTCGGATGTACCTCATCCGCCATGCGTATTACCGACACGGAAGATTTCCATGTTGTCTGTGACCTGTCTTCGGGTTCAAATGATACTCATGCTGCTGCGTTTGCCGAGCATTTCGCGACAACGGCACCGTATCTTGAGGTGATGAAGGTGAACGGTGCCGATGCGGAGCGTGTGTTTGTCGTAGATGGCGACCGAGTGACCCACCTGGCGTTACCCGACGAATATATAGAGCGGCAGAACGATGACTGTATCTCCGGATTTGTATTCCAGGTGACCGACCGTATCGTCCACATCGCCCTGCGGTTCGATAACGGACAGGAGAGGCCTGGTTTCTCTGAGCCGCTATCGCTGCTGGTGCCGCATCTCCACCGGGCCTTTCTGGTGCTGAAAGAGACGACGGAGCTGAAGTTTCGGATGAATAGTCTGGAGCAGGCAATGGATCACTTCAGTTCCGGCGTGATCTTCATCGGCAGAGATGGGAGGGCGGTCTTCCTGAATCGGCGTGCGCGTCATGTGGTGGCCACGATGCGCGGGCTTCACATGGTCGCCGCCGAGCTCAAATGTTCTACGGCACAGTGCACCCAGCAGCTTCGGCAGATGATCGCTACCGCTATCGAACAGGGACAGAACGGTGGCAACCGGATCGGCGCGATGACCATGCCGGGTTTTAACGACGAGGATATCGAGATGTCGATCGTGGCGGTACCGCTACATCCCAGTATTCGTTCGATGGCGGCGAACGGATCGGAGATCTATGCCTCGCTGCTGATCGGCTCACCTTCGTTCGCCTCCGGGCTAAATCCGGAGACACTACAGCTGCTTTACAACCTGACCGGTGCCGAGGCCCGGCTGGCGATCGGTCTGGCCGCGGGTCAGAATCTGGCCAGGTATTGCGAGGAGAATGGTATCGCTATCGGAACGGCGCGTGGCTATCTGAAACAGGTGTTCCAGAAGACCGGAACCAATCGTCAGGCACAACTGACTGGGTTGTTGCACAGCATCCCCTTTTACTGAGGTCGTGGCCGTTTATCGCGTATAGGTCCGGTCGAACATCTCCTGTTTCAGGTAGACAAAGCGCGGGCTCAGTGGCGGCAGGTTGGCTGCATTGTTAAAGCTGGTGTCGTAGCCGAAATCGCGCACCGGCGCCGTGTACTGCGGATTGCCGTAGACCCAGGCACCATTGACGTGGCGTGGTTTTCCCAGGCTGACAAAGGAGCCGCGGTAGGTCAGTGTTTTGCCGCTCCACTGCTCCAGGAACCGCGGATAGTTCTCCAGACCACCGTTGTAGTGTCCGTTGTCCTGTCCGGCAGCGCCCTCCGCATTGCCGGTACTGTCGGTGCCGGAGAGTACGGCGGCATTGATGGTGGTTGATGTCGCCTTCCGATGGCCCCAGCTCTGGCTGTTGGCATCGTTCCAGTTGTTGGAGAGGACGTTGAAGGAGTCGGCTAGGATGCCGGCCGGTTTCTTGTTCGTCTTGTTGTAGTCGCCCTGTACGTAGATGGCCTGATTGGTGACCACCGTCAGCCCCTTGATGGCCGGATCCGTACTATGAGGAGAGGCGAGCGTACCGCCGTTCTTGAGACGCACGCCGTAGTCGTTAGCGGACGCTGAGGAGTTTGGCCCCTTGACCGTGAAGTAGAAGACCAGTCCTCCTTCCGTGGTGTCGTTCAGGTCCTTGCCGCCCATCATGGAGATCGAGTGTTTGTGTGCACACTCGAGCAGGGAGGGGACATTGACGTCCAGCATACTGATCCACTTTCCCTCGCGCGAGTTGTAGAGGCCGTGCGGTGAAGTGTTCTTGTCCGAATAGCTGACCGCACCACTGCACGAGGTTAGGGCGTTGCTGGCCGAATAGTTGATGCTGCCGTCACTGTTGTAGACATCGACCCCGCTCGGTGCGTTGCTGCTGTCGAGTTTTAGCGCGATCCGGAGGTCCGCCTTGTCCCAGTATGCGGCGCCGGGTTTGGGATCCATGTCCTCGGGAGGTGGCACCTGTACCCTGTCTACGCCGGTCTGGACGTTGCCGCTCCAGGTGGGCAGGTCACCCTTCGTTACCTGTTTACGTCCGCCGCTGCAGCCACTGGAGGCCGAGCTGAACGGCGTATACTGGGGGGTTTCCGCGGCATCGGTAATGGTGACCTTGCCGCTGCAGCTGTTGGTGTCCTTGCGACCGTGATATAGGTTGTCTGTCACAGTGGTCTGTCCGCCGATCGACAGGGTGGCGCCGGAGCCGAGATAGAGATCGCCATTGACGTGCACCGGCCCGGCCAGATTCATGTTCGGCCCGGGTTCGATCTCCAGGTCCTTGTTGTAGAAGGCGGCGAACTGGAACAGCGGTACGAGGCGCACCTTGGTACGCATCTGCAGGATTGCTTCCGGTTTGGATGGGTCGGTACCGGCTCGGGAGTAGATATCGTAAACATACTCTTGGGCATTGAGGCCGGCATAGAGCTCGCCGCCTGGAATGGTGATGGCGACCGGGTTATTCGGATTCGCTTTCAGGTAGGTCGTCGCCGTTCGATTACCGACAGTATAGTTCTTGCAGATATAATCGCCGGTTCCCCAGTCGGTCGAGTTTGTCGACTGGCAGTTGGTGGCCGGATTGCCGCTAGGGGCATTGTAGCTTTGGAAGATGGAACGCAGTGCCTTGGCACGGAGATTCAGACCGGCCTCAGCCGCGTTGAACCCGGTATTGAGGCCTGCCTGGGATCGCTGCGAGGAGACCTCGCTCATGGTGAGGGCGTAGTAGGCGGCCGCAAGCGCCGCCAGCACACCGACCATGACCATGACTGTGATCAGTGCGAATCCCTTGTCGCGATGGTGTCGATTCGGATCG
>Ga0209918_1000613_pt1 | contig 22786 bp, 20 predicted proteins | sample SalPonD_shore_MG_FD_185712 | JGI IMG/M metagenome (GOLD analysis project Ga0209918, IMG submission 185712) | Salt pond soil microbial communities from South San Francisco under conditions of wetland restoration - Salt Pond MetaG... | ecosystem: Environmental > Aquatic > Marine > Intertidal zone...
GAACTATCCCCACAAAATCGCGATCAAAAACAGTAATTTATGCATAAAGAGGATTGGGTAGACACGCACTGCTAATCGTGATCATTTATTGATTGTCGAGGTCAATAAAGGACGAGAGCAATGCGCGGGATTCCGGGGACAGTATACCTATTTCCGAATTCCGGAATTCCGGGGACAGTATACCTATTTCGTGATCGCATGAACTGACGACGCAAGTGTCCATGGAAGGAGGTCGACAATGGCCAGGATGGCTCGAGTGGTAGTGCCCGGATATCCTCATCACGTTACACAGCGGGGAAATCGCCGACAGACGACATTCTTCTGCGACGAGGACTACCGCTATTACGTTCAGTTGCTGTCAGAATATACAAAGGCGTGTGGCACCGAGGTCTGGGCCTACTGCCTGATGCCGAACCACGTCCATCTCGTGATGGTGCCCCAGGACGAAGACGGACTTCGTGCGCCCCTAGCTGAAACACATCGACGTTTTACACGGTCGGTGAATTTCCGCGAGGGCTGGCGCGGTCACCTGTGGCAGGAACGCTTCCACTCATTCGTTATGGACGAGACGCATCTCTTGGCGGCGACGCGATATGTCGAGTGCAATCCGGTCGCCGCTGGAATGTGCCGAAGCCCTCAGGAATGGAAATGGTCGAGCGCAAGGGCGCACACGACTGGCACTGACGACTCGCTCGTCACCGTCGAACCGATGCTCAGGCGTATCCGGGATTGGGCGGCGTATCTGTCCAATGATGCTGAGGGCGGCCAACTCGGACAAATTATCGAGCGTCATAGCCGGACCGGCCGCCCCCTCGGAGACAAGGCGTTCGTTGAACGGCTTGAGCGGGTTACCGGTAAAGCGTTAGCGCCGCGGAGACCCGGCCGGAGACGCGCCCGGTCGCACGAGTAGTATGGGACCGTATACTGCGCTCCTATGGGGATAATTAAAATAGGTATACTGTCCCCGGAATCGTGTGGGAAGGGCGACACCATTGCAGCCTCGTCCAGTGCGAGAAATACCTGCTGACCTGTCATCGCTATATCGAACTCAATCCTGTCAGAGCGGGCATGGTGGCGCGACCGGAAGAATATCGCTGGTCGAGCTACGGAGCGAATGCCTGGGGCGATGCCGGCTGGTTGAGTCCGCATGAAAAATACTTGAGGCTCGGAGTGGACACTGAGTCACGCTGCTATGCTTACCCGAACTTATTCGAGTGTCAGCTTAGCCAAGCCGACCTGCACCGTATTCGCAAAGCAGCGCATTACTGCCAGCCGGTGGGTGACGATCGATTTTGACAGCAAATCGAAGCGAATTATGGCATCAAACTTGGACAGGTAAAACGGGGGCGGCCGACGAAAAAGAAAGCGACAGTTGGTTAAAATTTAATCCCTCCGACACCTTTTTGCTACCGATCTCTGCGGGCCTGAGTCAATCGCTGCAACTGCAAAGACAAGGCTCCGCACCGCGGGGCCTTTTCTTATCTCAAGGCGGTCTGTGAATCTTTCGAACTGCATCACGGAACTAGTCGGTCAGTGCGCCCGGTGATGCATTTTCGCCAAAGTTTCGTAAAATCAGGGTTCAATCCAAATTCCGAGTGCAACTGATCAGGAGCGTTTCATGCGCTACTCACTATTAGGCTTTTTGCTCACTTGGTACGTGGTCTTACCTGTTTCCACTGCCGTGGCGGCGTCGTCGGACCCGGCCATAGGGCCCGCACTGCGTGGCATAGTGAATCAACAAGCCTTCGCTCTCGGTCGGCTGCATCAGAACTACCGCGAATTCAACAACGGTCTGGCGCCGGGTATCGGCGAGATACTGGACCGCGAGGACGGCAACATCACGCAGCTGAGCTACCGAGTGACGGTGTCGCAGCAGCGCATCCTCGCGAATGCGGCGGTCGATTACGCCACGGGCGATACGTTCTACGACGGGCACCTGATGAGCGGCGCGCCGGCGACGGATACGACTCATAATAGAATTCTGGCCCTGCGCGGCGAGGTGGGTTACGTCGTGTGGTCGGATGAGAAGGGCTTGCTGGCGCCGCAGGTCGAGTTCGGCTATCGCTCCTGGACCCGGCATATCAACGGCACGGGCCAGGAAGAGAGATACAGTCACCTGCTACTGGGCGTGGGCGTCAGGGGCTATTACGCGCTGAGCGAGAACCTGGTCGCGAAGGCGCTGGTGTTCACCGGTAAAACCATCAACCCCAAGATCGAGGGTACCGCAGGCTTGAACTGGGACCCCGCTTCACTGGGGACCGCTCCGTACCGGCGGGTCGGCATCGGTCTCGATTACGGTTTGAGAGACGGCTGGCACGTGGGTGCGATGATCGACTACGTGACCTGGCGTTACGGGCAGTCCGGTCTGTTCCTGGCGACCTATGATAACGGCGCCCCGGCCGGATACTTTCTTGAGCCCGAGAGCCGCACTGCGCAGACGAGCTATCTGCTGACCATCGGGCACGAATTTTAGCGTGAGGGGTGAGGAGTCAGGCGTGAGGAAAAAGCCCCAGCACCCGCCGCCTCGCGCCTCACCGGTCCGTGTAGGATGCGGTGAAGTACGAAACGTATCGCAAGACGTTGTCTTCTCTGCGCTCTTTGCGCCTCTGCGGACTCTGCGTTCACGCCGACGCCGGAAGAAAAAAGGCCCCGCTGTGCGGGGCCTTTTTTCGTCTTACTTCGACTTCGCTTTGCGTTTCTTCTCGATCATCTCGTGGATCAGCGGGGTGAGGATGAGCTCCATGGCGAAGCCCATCTTGCCGCCGGGCACGACGATGGAATTGCGCCGCGACATGAACGAGCCGTCGAGCATGCTCAGCAGGTAGGGGAAGTCCACCCCGGTCGGGTCGCGGAAGCGGATCACCACGAAGCTCTCGTCGGGCGTGGGGATGTCGCGAGCGATGAAGGGGTTGGAGGTGTCCACGGTGGGCACGCGCTGGAAGTTCACGTGCGTGCGCGAGAACTGGGGCGTGATGTATTTGACGTAATCCGGCATGCGCCGCAGCATGGTGTCGACGATGGCCTCGGCGGAGTAGCCGCGCTGGGCGTTGTCGCGGAAGATCTTCTGAATCCACTCCAGATTGACGATCGGCACCACGCCGACCAGCAGGTCCACGTGCTGGGCGACGTCAGTCTTGCCGTCGACCACGCCGCCGTGCAGGCCCTCGTAGAACAGCAGGTCGGTGCCCTTGGGGCAGTCCTGCCATTCGGTGAACTCGCCCGGCTTCTGGCCGAACGGAGCGGCTTCCTCTTCGCTGTGCAGGTAGTAGCGGCGCTTGCAGGTGCCGGTCTTGCCGTAGGTCTGGAAGGTCTCCTCGAGCTTGTCGAACAGGTTCGCCTCGGGCCCGAAGTGGCTGAAGTGGTTGTTGCCCTGGTCTTCGGCCTTCTGCATGGCTTCCTTCATCGCCGCGCGGTCGTAGCGATGGAAGCTGTCGCCCTCGATGACCAGCGGGTTGATCTCCTCGCGACGGAAGATGTGCTCGAAGGCGTTCTTGACCGTGGTGGTGCCGGCGCCGGACGAGCCGGTCACCGCGACGATGGGATGTTTCGCAGACATGCGTGCGCTCCTTGTAAGGCTATAAATCTTTTTAATTCAAATGGTTAAAAATTTTAGCCGCCTATTTTAGCCGAAACGGGCCCCCAAAGTCTCGCGCTATCTGGGCCACCGTCCGGCCGGACCGCGACGGCGCCACCGCCCCGGTCGGCGTAAGTAACCGATATATATAGGACTATATGTGGGATTGTCCGCCCCGGGCGCGGCGAGGCTCAGCCGGGCGTTTGTTCGCGGACAACGGCGCGGTGGCCGATATCCGATCGATAGAAGGCGCCCTCCCAGCCAATGCCCTTCACCCGCGCATAGGCCCGCGCCTGGGCCGCGCCCACGGTCTCGCCGAGGCCAACCACGCACAGCACGCGCCCGCCGGCCGTGACCACCTGTCCGTCGCGCTCGGCCGTGCCGGCATGAAAGACTTTGGTGTCGGTCTGCCCGCTGTCCAGCCCCCCGATGACATCGCCCTTGCGGTAGCTGCCGGGATAGCCGCCGGCGGCCATGACCACCCCGACGGCCGCGCGCGGGTCCCAATCCACACTGATCTGATCGAGGCATCCGTCCACGCCGGCCTGCACCAGCGCCACGAGGTCGGAGCGCAGGCGCATCATGATGGGCTGGGTTTCCGGGTCGCCGAACCGGCAGTTGTACTCCAGCACCTTGGGGGTGCCGTCGGGGGAGACCATCAGCCCGGCGTAGAGGAAACCGGTATAGGGGCAGCCCTCGGCCGCCATGCCGCGCACCGTGGGCTCGATGACCTCGCGCATGACGCGCTCGTGGATGGCCGGGGTGACGACCGGGGCCGGGGAGTAGGCGCCCATGCCGCCCGTGTTCGGTCCGGTGTCGCCGTCGTCGCGCGCCTTGTGGTCCTGCGAGGTGGCCAGCGGCAGGATGTGTTCGCCGTCGACCATGACGATGAAGCTCGCCTCCTCGCCGACAAGGCACTCTTCGACCACGACGCGGTGGCCGGCGTCGCCGAATTTGTTGCCGGCGAGCATGTCCTCGACCGCGGCCACCGCCTCGGCGACGTTTTGGGCGACGATGACACCTTTGCCCGCGGCGAGACCGTCGGCCTTGACCACGATCGGGGCGCCGCGCTCCTCGATGTAGGCGATGGCCTCGGCCGCGTCGACGAAGGTGCGGTACTCGGCCGTGGGGATGTTGTGCCGGGCGAGGAAATCTTTGGTGAAGGCCTTGGAGCCCTCCAGCTGAGCTGCGGCCTGACGCGGGCCGAAGATGGGCAGCCCCACCGCCTCGAAGGCATCGACCACACCGGCGACCAGCGGCGCCTCGGGGCCGACGATGGTCAGGCCGATTTGCTCACGCTGCGCGAATTCGACCAGCGCCGGTACATCCTCGGCGCCGACGGCGACGTTTTCAACGCGCGGTTCGCGCGCCGTACCGGCATTGCCCGGCGCGACGAACACCGTCTCCACCTGCGGCGACTGCGCCGCCTTCCAGGCCAGGGCATGCTCGCGGCCGCCCCCGCCGATTACCAATACCTTCATTGTTGCCTCAAACGTAGGTTACTAACACAGAGGACACAGAGGCACAGAGAAAAGACATTGTTTCTTTATTGCCTTTCCGGCTGCTCTGCACTTCTTGCATCCAGTCGCCGTATGTTTGGCGTACTGGCCAGCACCGATGTTCTCGGTGCTCTTCTCCGTGCCTCTGTGTCTCTGTGGTTATCGCCGAATTTGCTCAGTGGCGGAAGTGCCGCATGCCGGTGAAGACCATGGCGATGCCGTGTTCGTTCGCCGCGGCGATGACCTCTTCGTCGCGCATGGAGCCGCCGGGCTGGATGACGGCGGTGATGCCGACCTCGGCCGCCTGGTCCAGGCCGTCGCGGAACGGGAAAAAGGCATCGGAGGCCATGACCGAGCCTTTGACTTCCAGGCCGGCGTGCTCGGCCTTGATGGCGGCGATGCGCGCGGAGTTCACGCGGCTCATCTGGCCGGCGCCGACGCCGATGGTCATGGTGTCGCGGCCGTAGACGATGGCGTTGGACTTGACGAACTTGGCCACGCGCCAGGTGAACAGTAGATCGCGCATCTCGGTGTCGCTGGGCGCCCGCTCGGTGACCACCTTGAGCTCGCCGCTGAAGGCCTGATCGGCCTCCTGGACCAGCAGCCCGCCGGTGACGCGTTTGAAATCGAGCTGCGGCGTTGGCTGCCTGGGCCACTGGCCGCAGGCGAGCAGGCGCACGTTCTTTTTGGCGGCGACGGCCTCGGCGGCCTCGGGGCTGACTTCCGGGGCGATAATGACCTCGACGAACTGACGCTCGACGATGGCGGCGGCGGTTTCGGCATCGAGGGTCTGGTTGAAGGCGATGATGCCGCCGAAGGCCGATTCGGGATCGGTGGAGAACGCCCGCTCGTAGGCCTTAAGCAGGGTCTTGCCCAGCGCGACGCCGCAGGGATTGGCGTGCTTGACGATGACGCAGGCCGGGTCGCCATCCTCGGCGGGATCGTACTGCTTGACGCACTCCAGCGCCGCGTCGGTGTCGCCGATGTTGTTGTACGACAGTTCCTTGCCCTGGAGCTGACCCGCAGTGGCGATACAGCCGGCCGGCGGTTCGTCCTCGACGTAGAAGGCGGCGGCCTGGTGCGGATTCTCGCCGTAGCGCATGGACTGGGTCTTGCGAAACTGGGTGTTGAATGTGCGGGGGAAGCGCTCGCGCTCGCCTCCGGGCTGCACCGTGCCCAGGTAGTTGGCGATGGCGCCGTCGTAGCGGGCGGTGTGCTCGTAGACCTTGACCGCGAGGTCGAAGCGCGTGGCGGCGGTGACCGCGCCGTCGTTGGCGGCCATTTCCTCTAGCACGCGCGCGTAGTCGGCCGCGTCGACCACGACCGTCACCGCCGCATGGTTCTTGGCCGCGGCGCGCAGCATGGTCGGCCCGCCGATGTCGATGTTCTCGATGGCCGTGGCGAGATCGCAGTCCGGACGCGCCACGGTCTGCTCAAAGGGGTAGAGGTTGACGGCAACCAGGTCGATGGGCGGGATGTCGTGCTGGCCCATGACCGCATCGTCGATGCCGCGCCGGCCGAGCAGTCCGCCGTGGATGCGGGGGTGCAGGGTCTTGACCCGCCCGTCCATCATTTCGGGAAAACCCGTGTAGTCGGAGACCTCCACGACCGGGACGCCGCTTTCGGCCAGCAGGCGGGCGGTGCCACCGGTCGAGAGGATCTCCACGCCGCGGTCACTCAGGGCGCGGGCGAATTCCACCACGCCGGTCTTGTCGGACACGCTGATCAGCGCGCGTTGAATTGCAGTCATAATGTCATTCCGGAGTCAAAGGCGAATAGAGTCCGACCGCGGCGCGCATTCGCGGTGCACGCGCCAAGGCCCGACCGTGTGAGTCAATGATCGAGGCCGTATTGTTTTAGTTTCTTGCGCAGGGTGCCGCGATTGATGCCGAGCAGCTCGGCCGCGCGGGTCTGGTTGCCGGCCGTGTGGTCGAGTACGGCTCGCAGCAGTGGCAGCTCCACCTCGTTCAGCACCATCTGGTAGAGCTCGCCGGGCGGGTGGCCGTTGAGATGGCGGAAATATTCCTGCAGGGCGGCGGCTACGCACTCACGCAGCGGCTTGTCGCTGTGTTCGGCGCTGACCAGCAGGCCGAGGCTGCAGCCGGTGGCACCGCTCATGCCGCCAGCTCCTCGCCGGCTTCGAGGCCGGCGAAAAACTCTCTGACCATGCGAAGCTGCTCGTCCGCACTGTCGAGCTGGTTGACGCCCTGGCGGAAGGCGGCGCCGTGGCGCTGACCCTTGCTGTACCAGGAGATGTGCTTGCGGGCGATGCGAACGCCGGTGTACTCGCCGTAGAAGGCGTACAGATTGTCCAGGTGGCCGAGCAGGATGTCGCGGATCTCGGCCACGGCAGGCTCGGCGAGGCTGCGCCCGGTGCTCAGGTAATGGTCTATCTCGCGGAAGATCCACGGCCGACCCTGGGCCGCGCGGCCAATCATGACGGCGTCGGCGCCGGTGTGCTCGAGCACGAAGCGCGCCTTTTCCGGCGTAGTGATGTCGCCGTTGGCGATAACCGGGATTCCGACCTCGGCCTTGACCGCCGCAATCGTGTCGTATTCGGCCTCGCCGCGGTAGGCGCAGGCGCGCGTGCGTCCGTGAATGGCCAGCGCCTGGATCCCGGCGGATTCGGCGATGCGCGCGACGGTCAGCGCATTGCGATGCGCGGTGTCCCACCCGGTGCGGATCTTGAGGGTGACCGGCACGTCCACGGCGCCGACCACGGCTTCCAGGATACGCCCGACCAGCGGTTCGTCCTGGAGCAGGGCCGAGCCCGCCATGACGTTACAGACTTTTTTCGCCGGGCAGCCCATGTTGATGTCGATGAGCTGGGCGCCGTTGTCGGCATTGTGGCGCGCGGCCTCGGCCATCATCGCCGGGTCGGCGCCGGCGATCTGCACCGAGCGCGGTTCGGTCTCGCCCTCGTGGTTGGCGCGGCGGCGGGTCTTCTCGCTGCCCCAAAGCAGGGAATTGGAAGAGACCATCTCGGAGACGGCCATGCCGGCCCCGAGGTTCTTGCACAGCTGGCGGAACGGGCGGTCCGTCACGCCGGCCATCGGGGCCAGAATCAATCGGTTCTTGAGCTTATAGGGTCCTATCTGCATCACGTCGTGCCAAAGGCTTTCCGCATGAGGTCTTGTCCGGACACCGCCTCTGGGGGTGAGAGCGGAATCGCGCCTCGTACCGGTTACATGGACCGGCGGGATGTTCGTTCGTGTTCTGACCGGGAGCCGGTCATGATACGCGTTCAGTCGGCTGCGATAAAGCGTTCGTTCACTGCCTGGTTTTTGTCGCATGAGTTACATACAGCAGAAAACGTGCCAGCTCGGCGTGTCCACACATCGGTGGACATTCAACGAAAATCGAACTCGTAGTTGATCGCCTGTTTGCCCGGATCGGCCACCTCGAGCTCGATATTGACCGGCGTATCGGTGGGCATGCCCTTGTCGGCTTTATACTGGGCCAGCGCCTTGGGCGTCTGAGCCAGGTATTCGCCCGGCTTGAACTGGCGTTGGGCGACGACCGTGCCCGTCAGGTCGTAGAGGGTCACGAGCAGGTCGGGGTAGGGCTGTGCAAACGACGCGTTGTTGATGATGGTGGCGCTGATGCGCAGTGCCCCCTTGGCCTTGGGGTCGCTGCGCACATCGCGGCTGACCAGGGCGAGCTTGCTCAGGTCGCGACGCTTCGGAACAGTGCATCCGGCCAAGTCGCAGAACTTGTCCAACCACGGGCGCAGCGCCGGAACGCGCTCGGCGATTTCTCCGCCGCGAAAATAGGCACCCTGGGCCGCGAGGCCGACCACCAGTATGAGGATGAGCAGGATGCCGAGGACCGTGGCGACGGGACCCCGCGGCTTTTTCTGAGCGGCCACCCAGGAATCACGCAGCGCCGCCGGCACCGCCTGCTCCTCGTCCACGTCGATCTGTTCGGCGACCGGCGCCCGCTCGATGGTGGCCAGGGGGTCGAACGTTGCCGAGGAGGGTTCAGCCGGGCGTTCCCCGGATGGTACCCCACCGCCCGCCGCGGCGGGGGAGGTGCTCGCGTCGGGCCCCGCACTCGGGGCCCCGGGGGCGGGGGGCGGTGGCGTGGGTTGCTCGTCGTCCCCGGGGGCGACCTTGTCGACCAGAACCAGGGTTTCGTCAGGGTGGCCGTCGCGCTCGGCGCTGCCGAGCTCGACGTCCGTCGATTCGACCTCGGCCGCCAGCCGCTTGAGGAAGCCGTCGATGTCGTCCAGGTCCATGTTATCGAACTGGCCGCTGTCGGTGCCGAAGGAGGGCGAACGGCGTTCGCTGTCGCGCGCCTTGTCCGGCGCCTGTTCTGACTTGGACGCGGACTTCGATGGCGGTGCGAGGTCGAAATCCGGCGGCGTGGCGCTGTTGCCGGGAATGGACCACTGGCTGTCCGCATCGCCGGGCAGTTGGATGTCCTTGAAGGAGGGCGAGTTGGTACCGCGCGTCGACTCGTCGGAGACGCGGCGCTTGGGGGGCGCTTGTTCCTGCGCCGGCTTCTTGTCTTTCGGCTTGTACTCGAATGCCTTGGATTTCCAGGGTCGAGGCGGTGCCAGCGGCGCCTTTTCGCCGCCGCCCGTCTTTGTCGGCTCCCTGCTCGCCGGCGTAGATGTGGGGGGCGGCGCAGAGTGCGCCGGAGCGCGCGGCTGGTCGGTCGGCTTTGGCGCGGCGGGTTTGGCGGCGGGCGGCGTCGTGCGCGCCGGGCTTTGTGCGCCGGGTTTCGTACCGCCGGGCGTCGCCGCCGGGGCCGCGGGTTTCGATGTCGGTGCGGGTGAGGGTTTTGGCGCCGGTTTAGCTGCCGGTTTCGGAGTCTGTGACCGCGGGGCGAACGTCGGCGGGGGCGTGCCGGGGGTATAGCCGGGCGGCAGCCGCTCGAGCAGCTTCTCCAGGGCGTTGAAGACGTGACTGCAGTGCCCGCAGCGGACCCGTCCACCGGCGGCCTTGAGCTGTTGTGCGCTGATGCGAAAGACGGTGTTGCAGTTCGGGCACTGGGTATACATGGACAACCAACGGTGGCCGGCAGGCCGGCGGCCTCATCACGGGATCGCCGTCGACGACATTATACGGGTGACGGCCTCCGCCGGGGGCGCGGCGGGGTCAGGCCTGACGTTATCCTATTTTCGGTGTCCTTCCAAGCGTATCCACTCGCCGCGGGCGGCGGGCGGATCCAGCTCGAACCAGGAAGCGTAGGCCGCGGAAACGGCCTCCGCCTGACTGTCGAGGATACCCGAGAGCGCGAAGGAGGCGCCGGGCCGCGCCAGCTCGGCAAAGCGTGCTGCCAGCTCGATGAGCGGACCGGCGAGGATATTGGCCACAAGGACGTCGAATTGGCGTGCGGGCAGGGCCTCGGGCGCGGCGACCTCGATGCGGGACTCCACGCCGTTTGCGGCCGCGTTGGCGCGCGTGGCGAGCAGGGCCTGGGGATCGTTGTCCACGGCAAAGACCTGCTCCGCGCCCAACAGCGCCGCGGCGATGGCGAGCACGCCCGAGCCGCAGCCGTAGTCGAGCACGCTGGCCCCGGCCAATGTCCCCGTGCGTGCCTGCGCGTCGAGCCATTCCAGGCACAGCGCGGTCGTCGGGTGGGTGCCGGTCCCGAAGGCCAGGCCGGGGTCGAGCAGGATATTGACGGCCTCGGGCTCGGGCGGGTTGTGCCAGCTGGGGCAAATCCAAAGGCGCTCGCCGAAGCGCATGGGCTGGAAGCCGTCCATCCAGGCCCGCGTCCAGTCGCGGTCTTCCAGCGGGTCGACCCGCCAGTCGCGCAGCGGTTCCCCGAGGATTCGGCCGACGTCGGCCACCGCGGTCTCGATATCGGCATCGTCCTCGAACAGGGCGACGACGCGCGTGCATGCCCACAGCGGCGTCTCGCCGGGAGGGGGCTCGAACAGGGGCTGGTCGGCCGCGTCCTGCCAGGTCACCGCCGCGGCACCCGCCTCGCTCAGCGCATCGGACAGGCGCTCAACCTCCTCGGGCGTGCAGTCGATCTTCAATTCCAGCCAAGGCATGGGACGTGAGGAGTGAGGTGTGAGGGGTGAGGCGACGAGGGAAGTTGGCAGTACGCAGTCGGCAGTTTGCAGAAAGAATGGCTGCGTGAGGGGTGAGGTGTTTGCCGCGAGCGGTGGATCGCCTTGATTTGCCCCTCACGCCTCACACCTTACCCCTCACGCCGTTAGAGTCCCAGTTTCTTTTCCAGGTAGTGGATGTTGGTGCCGCCGGCGGCGAAGGCCGCGTCGCGGAACAGCTCCTGGTGCAGCGGTACGTTGGTCTTGATGCCCTCGACGACGATTTCGCTGAGCGCGGTGCGCATGCGGGCCATGGCGGTCTCGCGCGTGTCGCCGTGGGCGATCAGTTTGCCGATCATCGAGTCGTAGTAAGGCGGTACGGTGTAACCGGCGTAGATGTGCGAATCGACGCGGATACCCGGTCCGCCCGGGGCATGATAGGCCGTGATGGTGCCGGGCGAGGGCATAAAGGACTCGGGATCCTCGGCGTTGATGCGGCATTCCAGGGCGTGGCCGCGCAGGGTGATGTCGCTCTGCGCGTAGGCGAGCTTCTCGCCGGCGGCGATGCGGATCTGTTCGCGCACGATGTCCACGCCGGTGATCATCTCGGTCACCGGGTGCTCGACCTGCACGCGAGTGTTCATCTCGATGAAGTAGAACTCGCCGTTTTCGAACAGGAACTCGAACGTGCCGGCACCGCGATAGCCGATATTGCGGCAGGCCTCGGCGCAGCGCTCGCCGATGCGCTCGCGCTGCTTGTCGGTGATGCCGGGTGCGGGCGCCTCTTCGATCACCTTCTGGTGGCGGCGCTGCATCGAACAGTCGCGCTCGCCCAGGTGAATGGCATTGCCGTGCTCGTCGGCCAGCACCTGGAATTCGATATGGCGTGGATTTTCGAGGAATTTCTCCATGTAGACCATGTCGTTGCCGAAGGCCGCGCCGGCCTCCGAGCGGGTCAGGGAGACGGCGTTGAGCAGTGCCGCCTCGCTGTGCACCACGCGCATGCCGCGTCCGCCGCCGCCGCCGGCGGCCTTGATGATCACGGGATAGCCGATCTCACGCGCCATGGCGAGATTTTCCTCGCCGTCCTCGCCGAGCGGGCCGCCCGAGCCGGGTACACAGGGCACGCCGGCGGTCTTCATGGCCTCGATGGCGGCGACCTTGTCGCCCATGATCCGGATGGTCTCGGGGCGAGGTCCGATGAACACGAAGCCCGACTCCTCCACACGCTCGGCGAAGTCGGCGTTCTCCGACAGGAATCCGTATCCCGGATGAATGGCGACCGCGTCGGTGACTTCCGCGGCGCTGATCACGCCGGGGATGCTCAGATAGCTGCCGGCACTGGCGGCCGGGCCGATGCACACCGACTCGTCGGCCAGGCGCACGTGCTTGAGGTCCCGGTCGGCCTCGGAGTGAACGGCGACGGTCTTGATACCCAGCTCGCGGCAGGCACGCAGTATGCGCAGCGCGATCTCGCCGCGATTGGCAATCAGAATCTTCTCGAACATTTCGGGCCCGCGCGGTCAGTCAATCACGAACAACGGTTGGCCGTATTCCACGGGTTGGCCGTTTTCCACCAGGACGGCCTTGATGACGCCGGCCTTGTCCGCTTCTATCTGGTTGAGCAGCTTCATTGCCTCGATGATACACAGTGTGTCGCCGATGCCGACGCTGTCGCCGACGTTGACGAAGGGCTTGGCGCCGGGCGAGGGCGCCGCGTAGAAGGTGCCGACCATGGGCGAGTTGACGGTATGTCCGCTGATCGCCTCGGCCTCGGGAGCGGCCGGGGCGCTTTCGGGTGCCGCCGGTGCGGGCGCGGCCGGCGCGGCGGGTGCCGATATCACCGTCGCCGGACCGCTTGGGCCCTGGCGGCTGATGCGCACCGACTCCTCGCCTTCGTGAATTTCGATCTCGGCGATGCCCGATTCCTCGAGCAGCTCGATGAGTTTCTTTACCTTGCGAATGTCCATAATCGTCTCTGGTTATCTCGATACTGTGGTTGTTCGGTTGCCGCGCGGCCTGAGAGTGGCGCGCCCCGGGTTGGTCAGGGACCGTCCAGGCGCTCGAGCGCCGCGCGCAGGGCCAGCTCGTAGCCGAGCGCCCCCAAGCCGCTGATGACGCCCACGGCCAGCTCCGAGAAATAGGAGTGGTGGCGAAAGGGCTCGCGGGCGAAGATGTTCGACAAGTGGATCTCGATGAATGGGATCGCGCTGGCGGCCAGCGCATCGCGCAGCGCGACGCTGGTGTGCGTGAAGGCGGCGGGGTTGATCACGATGAAATCCACGCCTTCGTTGACCGCCGCGTGGATTCGCTCGACCAGCGCGTGCTCGGCGTTACTCTGGAAGCTCTCCAGGGAGTGCCCCGCGTTCTCGGCCTGCGCCTTCAGCCGAGCCTCGATGTCCGCGAGCGTAGTGCGCCCATAGTGGTCCGGCTCGCGCGTGCCGAGCAGGTTGAGATTCGGACCGTTGAGGACGAGCAGCTTGGCCATCGGCTCGGTTCCCGTGCGAAGAAGCCGCACATGCCAGATAACAGACAGTTAGTGCCGGTTCCTGAAAAATGCCGGCACGTTAACGCTCAATCGTTGTACTTAAGCGGAAGTTATTTTGCCCCAGCATTGTGGGGATGTCCAGCGCTGGACGCGCTTCTGGCGGAGATAGCGGCAATTCGCTGCAGATGCTAGCCAAATTCGGCCAAAAGAATGGGACGGCTGTCACATTTCGGCTCTATTCCCGCACACGCGGTACCGGAATGGAGCCTGCCCCCAATCCCCGTCCCTACAGCAGGGGCTTGATGAGCTTCTCGGCCTCCGAGTAGGTCATCGCCTTGGGATGGCGATAAACCACCTTGCCGCTGCGGTCGATGATCACTGTGAATGGGAGTACGCCGAGGCGGTCGCCGTACGACTTGGCGATGTCGATCGCCTCGTTCTGGCCGTGCAGGATGGGGTAGTTGATGCCCATGGGATCGACGAAGTCGCGCACATTCTGCGCGGTGTCGATGGCGACGCCCACGATGGTGAGCCCCTTGCCCTTGTACGCCTTTTGCAATTTGATGAAGTCGGGGATCTCGTGGCGGCAGGGTGGGCACCAGGTCGCCCAGAAGTTGAGCAGTATGACCTTTCCATCCCATTGGCCGATGGAGTGGGCCTTCCCGTCGACATCGGGCAACTTGAAGTCCGGGCGATGCGTGGCCAGGGCCGCATCCGCGGCGTTCGCACCGCCGTGAGGCTGACCGGTTTCGGTGCTCGCGGACTGCGTGGGTCCGAAATAGCGGCTGAGGAAGTACCCGCCGGTCAGGCCGGCTGCGGCGAGGAGGACGACCAGAACTGCGAGTTGGGATTTCTTCATGGCAAACGCTTGTTGAAATTCTGTCAATGGCGCCGATGGCCGCCGATTAAAATGTTCGGCTACTATATACGCATTGACGCCCGGTCGCCATGGCGGTTCCGCGGGACGACAGGGTAAGGAGAATGGGCATGCAGCAGCTTCGTTACGCGCGCGCGGCGCGTTGGTTGTGCCTGTTCGGTCTGCTGCTCGCAGGGGCGGCACTGGCCGATCCGCCGAAGGGCTATCCGTTCGTGTCCTAGACAAGGGGCTGCGTTTGGCCAGGCAGCAGGGCAAACCGATTTTCCTGTACTTCGGTCGCTACGGCTGCGGCTGGTGCGCCAAGACGAATCAAGAGACGTTCTCCGATCCGAGCCTGCGCAAGCTCTACACGCACAATTACGTACTCGTGTACGTCGATGCCGAGGGCGGCAAGCGCCTGACGCTGCCAAGCGGCGAGCGGATCACGGAGATGGAGCTCGGTGCGCGCTTCAACGCATTCGCTACGCCGTTGTTCGTCTATCTCAAGTCCGACGGCACGCCCATCTTCAAGGCGCCGGGCTACAAGACGGTCAAGGACTTCAAGCAGTTCGATCGCTACGTTCGCGGCGGTTACTACAAGCACGAGCCGCTGCTGAAATTCCTCAAGGAGCGGGGTTGATGCATCGTGCCGCGGTTCGTACGGCGCGGCGCGCGCCGCTGCGGCGGTTGGCCTCGTCGGTTGCACTGCTGGGTGCGATGTTTACGGCGGCTCACGCCGGCTGGAGCTTCTCGCCTGCCGTAACCGTGGCCGGCTCCGCTTCGAGCAAACAACAGACACACTTCTTTCATCATCTCGAGTCCGCCGGGCGCAAGAACATCGCCGTCAGCGGCGGTGTCGTCGCCGTCGTCTGGGAGGACAATCACACCGGCTCATCGCAGATCTACGTCGCCTTCAAGCGCGAGCAGGCAAACGCCTTTTCCGCGCCCGTGCAGCTCAGCACCGGCCAGCAGGCCTATGAGCCGGCCGTGGCGCCGATCGCCGGCGCCCGGTTCGTCGTTGCCTGGGAGCAGGATGGCCATGTGTGGCTGCGCGCGGCCGGCCCCGGCACCAAGAGCGCGGCACAGCGCGTAAGCGCAGCGCCCTCGCGTCAGGCCAGCCTCGCCGCCGGTCCGGATCAGGGACCGAACGGGCGCATCCAGCTCGTCTGGGTTCAGCGCGACGGACATTTCCCGCGAGTGATGACTGCGCCCGTTCGTACCGCACCGCGCCTGCACGTCGGTTCCGCGCGTCCGGTCGACGCCAAGCCGCCCAAGCAGTCCCAGCTCTATCCCAGCGTGGCGCTGACGCGCGACCGCATCGTGGTTGCCTGGGAGGATCGGCGCTCGGGGCACACGCGCCTGCTCTACAGCGCTGCCGGCCCGGACGGTGCCTTCAGCGCGCCGCGCGGCCTGAACGAGTTTCGCGTCGGCAATGCCAAGTTCGGCCGTGGCACGGGCGTGACTCGCGTGGCGCTCGCGGCGATGGGCGGCCAGCGGGTCGGCGCGACGTGGATGGACAAGCGTGACTTTCGCGGTGGCTATGATATCTATGCCGCGCTCAGCGATGACGGCGGGCGCCATTTCGGCGCCAACGAGAAGGTGCAGGACGTATTCGGCAACGACCAGCCGCAGTGGCATCCGGCCATCGCAGCCACGCATGACGGCCAGGTGGCGGTGGCCTGGGACGACCCGCGCGACAACACCGAGGACGTGTGGTTGTCGTGGCGCACCCCGGACGGCTGGAGCGACGACGCGGCGGTCGGGCCGGCTTCAGGACCGGGCGTGCAGTCCGATCCGGTGCTTGCCTTCGACCGCGAGGGTAACTTGCACATTGCATGGATTGCCCGTCCCAGTCCCAACGGCCCGACGCGGATTCTTTATTCGGTCGCTCATCCAATCCCGTAGAACGCGTCCTTGATCGAAAAAAAGCCCCGCATGCGCGGGGCTTTCGTGTATCAACGCGGTGACGTCCGTCCGATGGCGGCGCCGCGCAACAGGGCACCTTCTCCGGGCAGTCGCTCTCAGCTCGCGCCGAAGGCCTGCTCCGCGTGCTTGGCAAACGCCTGCGCGTTCATGAATCCGACGACGCGGAACTTACGCTCTTCCTGGCCGTTCTTGAAGAACAGGATGGCCGGCGGCAGATACACGCCCACGTGTTTCATCAGCGCCTTGTCCTCGGCGTCGGTGGCGGTCACGTCGGCCTGCAGCAGCACGGCATTGGACAGTGCGCGCTTTACCGAAGGGTCGCCCCAGACGTAGGACTCGTACTGCTTGCAGTAGGCACACCAGTCGGCGTAGAAGTCCAGCATCACCGGCTTGCCCGCGGCCTTGGCGGCGGCCAATTCGCGTTTCAGATCGGCGACCGTCTTGATGCGCTTGAACTGCAACTCGTGGGCGGCCGTGGCAGTCGCGCCCCCCGCCGCACCGCTGCGCGCACCCAGCAGGCGCGAGCCGTGCAGCGGGTCGGCCACATTGGTGGCACCGCTCAGCCCGCCCAGCATCACGATGATGCCGTAGAGCAGCAGCGTCAGTCCCAGGCCCTTCCACAGCTTGCGCCAGCCGCTCCAGTCCGGCTGGGGACTGGTCAACGCGCCCATGTAGATGCCTGCAACGATGAACAGTGCCGACCACAGCAGCATGGTCAGCATCGGCGGGAAGATGCCGGGCATGCGCTCGAGGAATACCAGCGCCACGCCCAGCAGGATCACGCCGGCGGTGGCCTTGACGGTGTCCATCCAGGTGCCGGCCTTGGGCAGCAGCTTGCTGCCGCCGGCGCCGACGACCAGAAGCGGCAGGCCCATGCCGAAGCCGAGGAAGAACAGGGCGAGGAAGCCCTTGGCCAGATCGGCCGAGGTCGCGGCGTAACCCAGTGCGGCGATCAGCACCGGTCCGCCGCACGGTCCCACGATCAGCGCCGAGAGCACTCCCATGATGGCCACGCCGAACAGGGTCCCGCCCTTTTGCTCATTGCTGACCTGGCTGAGCCGGCTCTGGATGAACGAGGGCATCTGGATGTTGAAGAAACCGAACATGCCCAGGGCCAGGATGACGAACAGGATCGTAAACGGTATCAGCAGCCAGGGGCTCTGGAAGTAGGCCTGGAGGCCGACGCCGCCCGCGGCCCACGCCGTGATGCCGCCGATGACGCCGAAGGTCACCGCCAGGCCCAGGACGTAGATCAGCGCCAGGAAAAAGCCCTTGGCGGCGGTGGCGTGTTCGCCCTGACCGACGATGATGCTCGAGAGGATGGGGATCATCGGATACATGCAGGCCGTGAAGGCGAGCAGAATGCCGAAGCCCAACGCCGCGAGGATCACCTGCAGCAGATTGCCCTGGGTCAGGATCTGCGTGAACCGGTCGCCCTCGCTCTGCTCGGTGCCCTCGACCGGGGCCTTCGCGGACGACGAGCTCGATTCCTGGCTCGGGGCCTGCTGCGCCTCGCCGCCCGACGCGCTCGCGGAGGCGCCCGCCGCAGGCAGCTGCAGCGTGATTGTCTTGGTGATGGGCGGGTAGCACACGCCGGCCTCGGCGCAGCCCTGGAACTTGGCGACGAGGGTCACAGGCATGGCGTCGGTGGCGCTGCGCTTCAGGTGCAGCGTGGCCTCGGCGCTGTCGTGGAAGACCTGCACCTTGCCGAACAGCGGGTCCTGCTTGGTCTGACCCGGCGGCAGGGAGATCTCGCCGAGGCTGATGCCCTGGGCGTCCTGAAGCTTGAATTCGAACTTGTCGCGGTACAGGTAATAGCCCTTGGCGATCTTCCAGTGACCGACGATCGTGTCGGGGCCGCCCACCTCGGGTTTGAAGGCAAAGGCCTCGTCGGGCGGCAGAAACTCATCGCCCGATTGATCCAGACCCAGGCTCTGATCGAGGTCGTTGAGCTTCTGCTGGGCGCTGGCGTCATTGGCGGTGGCGTTCTGGTCGGCGCCGGCGCTCGTGCCGCCGGTATCGGCAGCGGCGAGGGTCAATGTCGCCTTCTGCGTATGGGGCGGGTAGCACACGCCCGCGTCGGCGCAGCCCTGGGACTTGGCGATCAGGGTGAACTGCTTGACCGAGGGGTCTTCCCGGATGATGGGCACCTCCACCGTCGCGTGGTCGCGGTAGACCTGAACCTTGCCGAAGACCTCGTCGTTTTCGGTCAGGGCCGGCGAGAATTTGGGCTGGCCCAGCTTGATGCCGGGGGTATCGGTGCGGAAGCTTATCTTGTCGCGATACAGGTGGTAGTCCTTGGCGATGGTCCACACGGCCTTGGCCGTGTCGGCGTTCGCCATGCTCGCCTTGAACGAGAAGGCGTCGTCGACGCTGAGCAGGTCGCCCTCGGACAGGGCGAGCGCGGGGCGTACGGCCACGAGGGCCAGCAGCAGGAACAGGAGGTGGCTGTATTTACGCATTCTTGTTTTCCAGGGTGTCGTCGATCCAGGTGAGATAAGGCGCCAGGCCCGTTTGGATAGGGACCGCGATGATCTCGGGAAGTTCGTAGGGGTGCATATCCACGATGGTCTTTTCCAGCTCGCCGTAGCAGTCCGCGCGCGATTTGATGAGCAGCAGCCGCTCGGCGTCGTTCTGCACCTCGCCGTCCCACACGTAGACCGAGCGCAGGCCGGTGACGATGTTCACACAGGCCGCCAGGCGCCGGGACACCAGTGCACCGGCGATGGACTCGGCGCTCGCGTCGTCGGGACAGGTGCACAGCAGTAGCTGATGGTCGGGCATGGCGCCAACATACCGGGCGCCTCCGTCCAGGTAAAGCGGCTCTAAAATGCGAACCGGGCGGGGTGCAGTTTGCGCCCGGAACGGCCGTTATATCGGCGGGCAGGGTGCGAATTGCACCGGCCCCTTGAAACTCGTGCGAGGCGCCCCGAGATCTCCCCCACTATGCGTCCCTTCCCGAGCCTGTTTCTCGTCTTCCTGCTCGTCCCCCTGGTCGAGATCTACCTGTTGATCAAGGTCGGCAGCGTCATCGGGGCGCTGCCGACGGTCTTTATGGTCGTCTTCACGGCGGTGCTCGGGGCCTTTCTGCTGCGCCTGCAGGGTTTTGCGACCCTCGCTAAATTCCAGCGCAGCCTGGCCCAGGGCGAGTTGCCCGCCACCACCCTGATCGAGGGGGCGCTGCTCCTGCTGGCCGGGGCACTGCTGCTGACCCCCGGCTTTTTCACCGACACCATCGGCTTCATTCTGCTGGTGCCGCCGCTGCGCCGGCGGTTCGCCGGCTACCTGCTGCGCCGCGGGATGTTCGGGATGGCTCACGGCACCCGCCCGCCCGGCGGTTGGGGGCCCGGGGCCGGTCCCAGCTCGGATCGAGGCGGCGACCGCGGCCCGCGGACTATCGAAGGCCAGTTCCACCGCGACGAGTGACTTTCTGGCCCGGTACCCCGACCGGCCCGGTTCAATTGAGCCACCGGCCTCTTGACAGCGCAGGGCGCGCCGCTATTATTAGCACTCACCAGCGGCGAGTGCTAACAGCCTGCCGCCAACCGACCGGCAGCCCCCTGGGGCCGGCCCGGTCGCAAGCGTTTTCCCCAACATTCTGTCTAGGAGAGGTAGATGAACATCCGTCCTTTACATGATCGTGTGATCGTCCGTCGCATGGAAGAAGAACGCACCACGGCGGGCGGCATCGTGATCCCCGACTCCGCCGCCGAAAAGCCCATCCAGGGCGAAGTCGTTGCCGTGGGCAAGGGCAAGATTCTGGAAAACGGCGAGGTACGTGCCCTGGACGTGAAGGCTGGCGACAAGGTGCTGTTCGGCAAGTACTCCGGTACCGAAGTCAAGGTCGGCGGCGACGAAGTCCTGGTCATGCGCGAAGAAGACATCCTGGGCGTGGTCGAGGGCTGAGCCCCGATAGCCTCCAGCGCGAACGTCAACATTTAGGCTTCGAAGAGGAACTAGAGCAATGTCTGCTAAAGAAGTGAAATTCAGCGATGACGCCCGTCACCGTATGATGAAGGGTGTGAACACTCTGGCCAACGCGGTCAAGGTGACCCTGGGCCCGAAGGGCCGCAACGTGGTGCTCGACAAGAGCTTCGGTGCGCCGACCATCACCAAGGACGGCGTCTCCGTCGCCAAAGAGATCGAGCTCAACGACAAGTTCGAGAACATGGGCGCCCAGATGGTGAAGGAAGTCTCCTCGCAGACTTCCGACGTCGCCGGCGACGGCACCACCACCGCCACCGTGCTGGCCCAGGCCATCGTGACCGAGGGCATGAAGTCCGTGGCCGCCGGTATGAACCCGATGGACCTGAAGCGCGGCATCGACAAGGCCGTCACGGCCGCCGTCGAGGAGCTCAAGAAGCTCTCCAAGCCCTGCACCGACGACAAGGCGATCGCCCAGGTCGGTACCATCTCCGCCAACTCCGACGAGTCCATCGGCCGCATCATCGCCGATGCCATGACCAAGGTCGGCAAGGAAGGCGTGATCACGGTTGAAGAGGGCACCGGTCTGCAGAACGAGCTCGACGTCGTTGAGGGTATGCAGTTCGACCGCGGTTACCTCTCGCCGTACTTCATCAACAACCAGCAGTCCATGGCCGCCGAGCTGGAGGACTGCTTCATCCTGCTGCACGACAAGAAGATCTCGAACATTCGCGATCTGCTGCCGGTGCTCGAGGGTGTGGCCAAGGCCGGCAAGCCGCTGTGCATCATCGCCGAGGACGTCGAGGGCGAGGCCCTGGCGACTTTGGTGGTCAACACCATGCGCGGCATCGTCAAGGTGGCCGCGGTCAAGGCGCCGGGCTTCGGCGACCGCCGCAAGGCCATGCTGCAGGACATCGCCATCCTGACCGGCGGTACCGTGATTTCCGAGGAAGTCGGCCTGTCGCTGGAGAAGGCCACCCTGGATGACCTGGGTCAGGCCAAGAAGATTGTCGTCGGCAAGGAAGACACCACCATCATCGATGGCGCCGGCAAGACCAAGGAGATCGAGGACCGCGTCGCCCAGATCCGCAAGCAGATCGAGGACGCCACCTCCGACTACGACAAGGAGAAGCTCCAGGAGCGCGTGGCCAAGCTGGCTGGCGGCGTGGCCGTCATCAAGGTCGGTGCCGCCACCGAGGTCGAGATGAAGGAGAAGAAGGCCCGCGTCGAGGACGCTCTGCACGCCACGCGTGCGGCCGTCGAAGAGGGCGTGGTGCCCGGCGGCGGTGTCGCGCTGATTCGCGCCCTCCAGGGCGTCAAGAACCTCAAGGGCGACAACCACGATCAGGACGTCGGCATTTCCCTGGCCAACCGCGCCATGGAAGAGCCGCTGCGCCAGATCGTCTCCAACGCCGGTGACGAGCCGTCCGTGGTCGTCAACAAGGTCAAGGAAGGCAAGGGTAACTACGGTTACAACGCCGCGAGCGGTGAGTACGGCGACCTGATCGAGATGGGCATCCTGGACCCGACCAAGGTGACCCGCTCTGCGCTGCAGAATGCCGCTTCCGTGGCCGGCCTCATGATCACCACCGAGGCCATGGTTGCCGAGCTGCCCCAGGAAGACAAGGGCGGTGCCGGCGGCGGTATGGACGCCATGGGCGGCATGGGGGGCATGGGCGGCATGATGTAAGTCGCCTCGCCTTTCGGCCCAAAAAACCCCGCCGGCAACGGCGGGGTTTTTTTTGGCCGAAAAGTTGGCAGACATCAGTTGGCAGTAGGCAGCAAGAGGAGGGTTTGCCCCCTTTGCTGACCGAACGGTCCCTTCCCCCTTCGGGGCTTCGGTACCGCCTTGAGGGGTGGAAGGACAGGATGAGGGGCTCAAAGGATTTTTTGCTCGCCGCTGCGCGGCGATTGATGCGGGCTTCCGCGGACGACTCGCCTTCCCCTCAAGGAGACCGCCGGCGGTAGATAAAAGACATTTCCGGCTGCCGCTGCGCGGCGATTGGCGCGGGCTTCCGCGCCCGCACGACGGGTCCATTTTCTTTGCTTGTCCAAAGAAAACGGACGAAAAGAAAGGACACCCCGCGTCGCTGCCGACTTCGTCGGTACCCTGCGCTTCTCGGTCTCGTCGGGCTCGCCGGACGGGCCCTGCATGGCCCGCCGGCTCGTGGCCGCGTCCATGCGGCCACCCTTCGGGCTGATCCTCCTCGACCTGCGATGCTCGGCGGCGCCGAGGGGACGGTAAGACGGGGGCGTCCCCGACCCATGCGGTAGCATTAAAGGGTGCCGAGCCGTCGTCTTTCCGAGGATCCGACATTTGCGAATGGCGTTGGGCTACCACCTCTTTCTCTTCGAACACCTTCGACGCAGCCGAGCGCCGCAGCGCTGGAAGTACCAACCATCGGTGAACGAAGGGTCCCTTCCCCCTCCGGGGGAAGGATAGGATGAGGGGATCAATGCGACCCACTCGTCTCCCCCTCACCCTAACCCTCTCCCCCAAGGGGGAGAGGGGATA
>Ga0209918_1000616_pt1 | contig 22715 bp, 22 predicted proteins | sample SalPonD_shore_MG_FD_185712 | JGI IMG/M metagenome (GOLD analysis project Ga0209918, IMG submission 185712) | Salt pond soil microbial communities from South San Francisco under conditions of wetland restoration - Salt Pond MetaG... | ecosystem: Environmental > Aquatic > Marine > Intertidal zone...
TGATACTACCGGTAATGTACTCATAGGGATCAACAATCATCGCTTAATGTCACCATCATCTAATTTGATGCTTTTGACAAGTTCTGCCATCCTTCATGCACTCGGTCCGGATTATACATTTAAAACCAGGATATATGGTGACGGCGTACAGAAAGATAGCGTTTGGAATGGTGATATTTATATTGTTGGCTCCGGTGATCCTTCAATAGGTGGCGACATTTATAATGGTGATAAACTTCATGTTTTTGATGATTTTTATGCGAAACTCGATACCTTGGGAATAGCCGCTGTCAACGGCTATTTAATTGGTAATAATTCATATTTTGACAATAAAGAGTATCCTTACGGCTGGAATTGGAATGATTTGACCTATAGTTTTGCCCCTGAAATAGATGCCCTGTCTTTCAATAATAATTGTGTGGATTTAACGGTGAATGCACGGGGAAGAGTGGGGGACACACCATCCATTAAATGGTTCCCTTTTAATACCGATTATGTTCATTTTATAAATGAGCAATCAATCATTCCTTCAAACATACCTGAGAATAGCTCTTATCGTCGGATATTAGGTACAAATACGATTTTACTAAAAAGTAGCTTATCCCAAAATTCTGTGAAAGAGGAATCGTTGACTATCACTAACCCTCCTTTGTATTTCATAGATTCATTTAAAAAATATCTTCAGATGAATGGTTTCGCCTGGGATGGAAATATGGTTATTGATCATCGAGAACATAACTGGCAGGATACAACGATGTTCCGGCAACTGGCCGTACATGAATCTGTACCGGTTAAAGATCTGTTGGAGCAAATCAATAAAGATGATAATAATTTTTATGTTGAAATGATGCTGAAAGCTGCAGCGGCCAAAGAATATAATGTACAGGGTTCAACGGAATTGGGTATCCAAATGGTTGAGGAGTATGCGGCCGACATGGGTATTGACACTACAAAAGTGTTGATGTCCGACGGGTCCGGGTTATCTGATCAGGATTTGATCAATACAGATGCAATATCAAAATTATTATTCTCTATGAGAAAACAACCGTTATTTCCTACATACAAGAATAGTTTATCAACTGCAAGTTTGGACGGTACTCTCGAAAATCGATTTTGGAACACACCATTAAAGGCAAAAATTAACGGTAATTTCGGGTTTCGATCTGGAATAGCTGCATTCAGTGGATATTTGACGACATCAAATAATCATCTGTTGATGTTTAGTATAATTGCAAATCATGTAAAAAACCATAAAACAGCAGTTATTAAAATTGAGGATAAAATTCTGGAACTCTTATATCAGGTTTTTTAAAAACCGGGATAATCGTTTATTAAGAGAGATTCACATATGATAGAGAAACCATTCCTGCAAAAAATCTAAGAATTATCGTTTATTGTTCTTTATCTTAGGTCATTCTGATTTCTAATGAAGTTGTATCAGAATTACGGCGGGAAAAGTTTTAATTATAACAAGTAAACAGTATCAAAATTCATGTCAGCAAGTATAATTGATGGTAGATTAGTAGCAAGTGTATTTCGTGACGCTGTCCGGAAAGATGTGGAACATTGGGTAAATAGCGGTAATCGTCCCCCAAAACTTCAGGTCGTTCTGGTCGGAGATAATCCCAGTTCTCATACATATGTGAGAGCTAAAGCGAAAGCTTGTTTGGAAGTCGGTATTGAATCCGATACCCTTATTTTGCCGGATACGATATCTGATAAAGAATTGAAAGGTATTGTTCGCGATTTCAATCAAGATGAGGGTACAGATGGTATTTTGGTTCAGTTGCCGCTGCCAAATCATATTGCACCAATGTCTGTAATCGAATCTATCGATTTTCGCAAAGACGTGGATGGTTTTCATCCGATGAATGTTGGCCGCCTGGCCGTTGGTCAACCGGCTTTTAGATCCTGTACACCTGCCGGGATTGTTGAGTTAATGAAATATTACAGTATCGCCACGAAAGGCAAACATGCCGTGGTAGTGGGCGCCAGTAATATCGTTGGTACCCCAATGTCTATTATCTTGTCAAGAGAGCATGACAGTGAAACGGGTAAAGCCACAACTACGATATGTCATAAGTATACAAAAGATCTAACCAAGCACACGATTAGCGCGGATATTATAGTTGTTGGGGTCGGTACTCCCAATCTAATTACCGGCCAAATGGTAAAAGAAGGTGTGATAGTCATTGATGTTGGTATGAACCGGGTTGCGGATAATAAGGCACCCAAAGGATATCGTCTGGTCGGCGATTGTGAATACGAAACGGTAGCTGAAAAAGCCAGCTGGATCACTCCCGTACCGGGTGGCGTAGGACCAATGACAGTGGCAATGTTAATGAAAAACACATTATTAGCAGCCAAAAAATCCATTTACCCGGAATAAAGAGTTTACCGGAAATGAATTTTTGGTAAACGCTGATGTGTATTAGGTAATAATTCTTATCTTTAAATATGTACGTTAGCGGAAGTTTTTGAAGTTCAAGCATAGGGCAAGGATTTCTCTATAAAAACGTAGAGATGATGGCGTATTGTGGACCTGCCGCCATGTGTTTGCATGTTTTTAAATACATCAAGGGGATAACATTCATTATGTGGGGGATCACATGGATAATAAGCTGCTTATTGGCGTTACCTTCATAGTTATTCTGATCTATGTGGTTCATCATTATGTAAGAAGGGCGCATCTCACATCGGCCTCACGACATTTATGGTTTAATACGGCCATTTTTATGGCTATTGGCATTGCGATAGGCCCATCCGGATTTCGGCTGCTTGAAGGTGATGATATACGCATGATGGCCCCGTTAGTGGATATTCTACTGGGATGGATAGGTTGGCTCATTGGAATTGAATTAACCCGGAAGATGGTTCATCTGATTCCCAAAAGGTATTGGTTCATAGGGATGGCTGAGAACTTTGTAACGCTTTGTATCACAATATTACTTTTCCTGGGTATAGCATTACTCTTTAAGGATCTGCTCAATATCGTGTTAACACCACCTTTTATCTTATTAGCCGGTTTATGCGCTGCCGTCTCTTCGCCCCGATCGATAATTACGTTAACACGCCGTCTTCATATACCCCGAGATATCGCAAGGGGATATGCTGTTGTTGCCCATTTGGGTAATTTGGGAGTAATGTTTCTGATGTATCTGCTTATATACTTTTATAATTGGCAAACAGGTGAATACATAATTATAGAGTCAACTTTTAAATTGGTTGCTTTGGGTATCTTACAGGGATTGACGATGAGCTGGCTTTTCTTATATCGTCGTGATACACCGGAGTCTATGTTGATTTTAATAGGTGTCATCATATTTTTTGCCGGCGCCGCGGCATTTCTGGAAGTACCGGCATTAATGGCGGGATTAATAGGTGGTGGATTCTTTGCTTATTTTTTCCCAAATCGTCAACCGCAATTAATGAGTGCCCTTCAGCAAAGTGAACGGCCAATATATCTCTTATTTGTTACCCTGGCATCAATAAATATTCCATTATCGGATATAGACCTCTACCTGTTTCTAATCCCATTTATCTTATTCAGGGCTATTGCCAAACTGACAAGTGGTTTTTTCCTGAAGCGAAGTTTAAGTGATACCGTTAAAGGTGGTTGGTATGTCGGAGTATTTATCCCTCAAGGTGCCCTGGCTATTGCCATTGCATTAAGTGCATTTCAGCTGTTCCCAAATGCATGGGATAAAATTCTGGTTGCTACTGTTGTTATTGGATTATTTTTCAATGAATTGCTGGGTTATCAGGTTCTCAGGTTCATAAGTTTATCGAAGAGCTATGATTGATCCTGCAAAAATAATATCCCGTCATTCATGGGCGAAACATACGGCCGCTCTCTTGATACTGATTGGAGTCATGTCCCTGATTCAATATTTTTTTCAATTGGAAAAATACGATTCCGGATATGCCATGACGACAATGCTACTTGGATTTATTATGCTTGTCGCTTATATAGCCGGTTTATTAGTCTCTGGTTATGGATTACCGAAGATCACGGGTTATCTGTTGACAGGTATATTGTTTGGGCCCTCTGTTTTTGGATTTGCCACCTCAAGTATGGTAAGCAATCTGAAGCTTATTAATGGTATGGCCGTGGCCTTAATTGCACTGACGGCTGGTGGAGAAATAAAATTAAACCGGATCATGCATATCAGGAAACCATTATTATTTATTGTGATGATTTCAATGATATTGGTCTTTGCGGGAATATTCATTCTAACACTGCTAATCGGTCCACAGTTGGCTTTTTTGGGTGCAGGGACTTCTTTCCTTGAGATTACTTCAATCGGGTTACTTATGGCAACGATTTTTATGGCTTCGTCTCCAACAGTAGCAATAGCTGTGATTAACGATACGGGAGCTAAAGGAAGAGTGAGTGACCTCATATTAGGAACAACAGTCATAAAAGATATGATTGTTGTTATCGTGTTTGCCATAACCATATCATTTGCTGTTGTGATGAACGATCCGGGGACGAAGTTTGATTTTTATGCTTTGTTTGAAGCCATAGGCGAAGTGTTTTTATCCTTACTGTTGGGCGTTTTCCTGGGCTGGCTTCTTGGCCTTTATACAAAAAAGATTGGTTTGGAGATGGTCCTCATAGTTTTGGGCTTTTGCCTGCTTGTTGCCGAACTTGGTTTAAGTTATCATCTGGAACCATTATCTATTTGCCTGGCAGCCGGTTTTTATATTGAAAACTTTTCAGGTCAGACGGGTGACGAATTGATTAATGCCATCAAAAAATTGTCTTTACCGGTGTATGTTGTTTTTTTCTCGGTGGTCGGTTTAGGATTAAAACTGAAAATGCTGACTGCGATGTGGTCTGTTGCATTTTTATATGTTTTAGTGAGAGGATTACTTACTTTTATCGGTACGATGGCGGGAGCCCGATTGGGTAAAGCCACACCGAAAATGATGAAATACGGGTGGATGGGTTTTATATCACAAGCAGGGGTATCTCTTGGCTTAGCCGTTACCATAAGCAGGACATTTCCCGGATGGGGATCCAAACTGGAAATGCTTATCGTTGCTGTTGTGACACTTCATGAGATAGTAGGCCCCGTATTTCTGAAATATGCTCTTGATAAATCAGGTGAAACACACGTCGAAGAGGCTGCTGCCGAAAGTTAAAAAAAGTTTATAAGGGGTGACATAATGTTGTCACCTATGGGTAATAACTTGGTCATAAACATTAACAAAAAGGAAAAATATTATGACTACGGCAGTAAAATTATATGACCAGGCATTACCGGAACCAACACCAAATCTCAGGAAAATTGAAAGCAACCGTTCGGATGAGGATCAGGTTTTAAATGGTATTTATGATGCTATGGGCTGGGGTGATTTGCCCTATCGGCTGAAATTTGAAATAGCTTTGGATGTTGTCGGTTATTATGATGAATTGCGGGGTATGTATTCAACCCGTGATCCATTTGTTTTAGCCCGGAGAAAAAGGGTCGTATATTGGATCAATAATTATCGCGAAGGCAATTGCAGCCTTGAAACAGTGATTGATGCCTTGAAAATATCCAATTAATATCTGGAATGATTTCATGCATTTGGTGAAAGCATATATAAGTTTATCAGGGCTAATACGTTTAGATTAATATTCATGGTATATATCAGTAGGGATTTTTAATTGATATCCTTATTTTAATGAAACTGTAATCTAAACCATCAATGCATGAAACCAATGCTTGAAACCACCCCCGATAAGAAGATTACCAGGAGTGGACTTACATACGATGATGTCCTGCTAGTTCCGGCATATTCTAATGTATTACCTCGTAACGTTGATACCAGCGTTCAGCTTACTCCACGCTTGAAACTTAATGTTCCCATTTTCAGTGCCGCAATGGATACGGTCACCGAATACCGGTTAGCCATTGCTTTAGCTCGTGAAGGTGGATTAGGGATACTTCATAAAAATATGAGTATCGAAGAGCAAGCTGAGCACGTCCGGTTGGTAAAACGTAGTGAGAGTGGTATGATCGTTGATCCTGTTACACTTACTGATGACGCGGTTGTCAGAGATGCGCGGGCTCTTATGAAAAAACATAAGATCGGCGGTATTCCCATTGTTGATAACGACAATAAATTACTTGGGATAGTGACGAACCGGGATCTGCGATTCGAGCCCAATATGGATAAAAAATTGGGTTCCATCATGACACGCGGTAATCTCATAACGGCTGAAATCGGAACAACACTCGAAGAGGCTGAAAAGCTATTACAGGAATTCAAGGTCGAGAAACTGCCTATAGTCGATGAGTCCTATAAACTGGTTGGTTTAATAACTTTCAAAGATATAGAGAAAAAGAAAAATTTTCCTAATGCCTGCAAAGATCAGATTGGAAGATTAACGGTAGGTGCTGCTGTCGGTATCACTGATGATACCATGGATAGAGTAAAAGCTCTGGTAGATGCCGGTGTTGATGTCATTACCGTTGATACGGCTCACGGACATTCAGAAGGCGTTTTACAAACCATACGCAAAATTCGCAAAGAATATCCTGACTTGGATATCATTGGCGGCAATATTGCTACAAGATCTGCCGCTGAAGCTCTGGTGGATGCCGGCGCGACAGTCGTTAAAGTTGGTGTTGGTCCCGGTTCCATATGTACCACCCGAATCGTAACAGGTGTGGGTGTCCCTCAATTGAGCGCCATTATGGAAGTGGCACAATTTACGAAGGAAGCCGGTATCGGACTGATAGCAGACGGTGGAATAAAACAAACTGGTGATATTCCCAAGGCTCTTGCTGCAGGTGCCACTGCTGTGATGCTTGGTTCGATGTTTGCCGGTGTTGATGAAGCACCCGGTGAAACCATAATTTATGAGTCCAGGAAATTCAAATCATACCGTGGTATGGGTAGTTTGGGAGCTATGGCTAAAGGAAGCAAAGACCGGTATTTTCAGGATGTGGAAGAAGATATTAATAAACTCGTTCCGGAAGGAATTGAAGGACGGGTTCCATATAAAGGCTTCCTAAGTGAGGTGGTTTACCAAATGGTTGGCGGATTACGCGCTGCCATGGGGTATTGTGGTTCTAAAACCGTCCTCGATCTGCAAAATGCAGAATTTGTCAAGGTATCCTCATCAGCCATGAATGAAAGTCATCCGCATTCCATACAGATCACCAAAGAGGCGCCTAACTATTTCTTACGCTAATAAAAGCATTTATGAAAACGAATAATGGTCAATACGATGTTGACGTAATTATTCCTACGTTTAATAATAAAAATGAATTATCGGAATGTTTGGCTTCTCTCGATAGGCAGACATTCCGATCTTTTTTTGTCCATATTTGTGTTGACGGATCGACGGATAATACTATAGAATGGCTTTCCCATCAGCCATACACCTTCGATTTTACTATTCATGAACACGCCGATCATGGGAATCACGGCCGCGCAGCAGCACGTAACCTGGGTTTGCAAAACGTATCCGCACCTTATGTGATTCTGCTCGATTCCGATGTGATTGCCCAATCTAATTTGCTGGCGGCTCACCTGAGTTTTATAAAGAAATGGGAGGGGATATCAGTAGGAGATATTCGATTTGATAATTCACAGGAAAATATTTGGGCCTACTATTTGCAACAAAGAGGTAAGCATCGATATGCACATGGAAAGGTCATCCCACCTCAGTATTTTGTGACTCAGAATGTAGCATTTCCTTCGTTATTAATAGAAAAGACAGGATTAATGGATGAGGCTATCAAAGGATATGGTGGAGACGACCTGGACTACGGGGTGCGATTAGTACATGATACTCACTGGAAGTGCCGGTATAATATAAAGGCTTCGGTTCATGCTGAGATGAATAAGAATCTGGAAACGGCACTGACTCAATTACACGAATTTGGTTTTCAGTCATTACCTTATCTCCTGAAAAAATTTGATGAATATCAGGATTCACCTGATTTGTTTAAGATTCATTTATCGAAAAAAAAATGGGTATATTCCAAAATATGGAAGCGATTGAGTGAGGTAATGCTTTATTTCCCTTTCTTCATTGCGAAATATGGAGTTCATTACCTTGTATTTTATAACGTGGTAACGGGGTTCAAAAAATATCATGGCACAGCGCATTCAATATGAGGAGCTGGTGAATAAGGCCTATGATCATGTTCTTATATCGATGGGGGCTATAGAACATGATGCACGGTTATTAAATATCGTCTATACGTTAAATAACGAATATTCAAAAGTTCTGTTAATAGGATTATACACTCCTAACTGGTGGATGTCCTGTAAAGATATGGATGTGGATGTTCTGATGCTGGATGATTATAGCAATGGCCGTATGTACAAGTTATGGATAGATTTTTATAGCTGGCTTTCTACATTCAATCAACATCTGAAATCCAGGGTTTTCTGGGCTATGGATTTATATTCGCTCCCATTCGTTGTTCGGTTATCTGCAAAGAGTAATGCACGGAGCATTTATGATTCACGGGAAGTATATTCAGCATTAGGGGAGAGTAACGGGCATCCTGTCAAACAAAAAATTATTTCATATATAGAAAAACGTTATATAAAACGCGTGGGTAGCGTGTTTACTTCAGGACCCCTTGATTCAAGGCATCTTTCCGAACTTTATAATATGGAATTACCGGAAGTCGTAATGAACCTGCCGCGTTTCCATATGACGACAAAAACGCAGCTTTTAAGACGGCGTTTTAATATTCCGGAAGATAAAAAAATTATTCTTTATCAGGGTGTCATTCACCAGGGGAGGGGATTGATGAAATTTGTCAGATCGCTGGATGACATGCCGGATATTGTTTTTTGTCTGCTTGGGTCCAAAACCCCATTAAAAGAGAAGCTCCGGGAAGAAGCTGTGAGACGGCGTGTAAATAACCGGCTGTTTTTTATGGATCCTGTTCCTTATTCTGAGTTACTGGAATGGACTTCATCGGCCGATCTGGGATTATGTTATATTGAACCATTAACATTATCTTTAGAATATGCCCTTCCCAATAAACTATTTGAATATGCTATGGCCGGTGTTCCGCCCATCATAAGTGATTTACCTCAAATGACTCCCTATGTTCAAGAATATGAATGTGGTATAGTAATACCATATGATGCGACCGTTCAATATATTCGGAAAACGGTAAACCAGGTACTTCACTCAAAAGAATATGACCGAATGAAAAAAAATACCCGGGGGCTGTCTAGAGTTATGAATTGGGAGCGACAGAAAGAAACGGTCTTGAAAATAGCTGGCTGTCAGTGAGTCTTATTTTAGATATCTATACGTAATGGGAATATAATTCGAATTATTTTTTGTAAAATACGACTTGCCAGTTATTTATGTGATGAAATAAAGTGGCATTCAGTATATTAATAGTTCAATATTTGTAGAAGTTCTATTAGAGAAATTCTGAAAAAAGTATAAGTTTGATTAGATTTGCAACGGAAACCTGATTTGTTGGTATATCAAAGTATTAAATACAATTGGACTACTAATTAATATAAATGCTCGATTTTTTAAAAACATTATTCTCTCTGCGCAAAAAAAACCTCACTCTGGTATTACTAGAGGAGAGTGAACCTGACGATCCAAGGTATTTCAATTTTCGCCCGCAACAATTGCTGCATTTGATACTCTATATAGTTGTAGTTTTGTTTATAATCTTTGTTTTTCTGTTCTCATATACTCCAATGGGAAATATTGTAGCAAGTAATAGGGACAGAGCCATAAGGGATTCAGTTGTTCACTTAAGCAAACGATTGATAGCACTTAATGATTCATTAGATATCAGGTCGCAGCAGTTGCATGATATAATAAATGTGATTGCAGGGAATGAGGATACGACTTTTTCTATTACTCAAAATAGTAATGTCAATCCTTTATATGTACAGCAACAATCGCAGCAACTGATACCACCACCGAACGAGCAATCGAATGCTAACGACCAATTTATAGATAATGAAGATATATTAAACTCGGATATATTAAGAAATGCACCCGAATTTCCGACAAACCCACCGGTTGATGGTACTTTAACTCGTGGTTTTGAACCGCAGGAAGGACATTACGGAATCGATATTGCCGCAAAAGACGGTACCTATATTAAAGCTATTGCCGATGGGGTGGTCATTAATACGGAATGGACATTTAATTATGGTTACGTAGTTTATATTCAGCATGGCGGCGGTTATATTACTATTTACAAACATTGTTCCAATTTGGTTAAAAAAGGGGGCGATATCGTGCTTAAAGGGGATATTCTCGGTACTGTGAGTCAATCGGGATTGATAAGCTCGGGCCCGCATGTACATATCGAGATCTGGCGTAACGGTATAGCTTTAGATCCGACTAAATATCTGATAATTCATTAAAAAAGATGAAACGATTAAAATACTATGTTTAATAACCCCAAAAACCAAAAGGCTAATAAGATGGAAGCATCAAAACATCAACCCGCAATAAATATGATCAGTCAAGGTACTGAGTTACGGGGCTCAGTCAATACTAAAAATGATATACGCATATCCGGTAAAATTGACGGTGAAGTCAGAGCCGAAGGTAAAGTCATATTAACAAACGACGGCTTTATAAAAGGAGATATTTATGCAAGTGAAGCCGATATCGCAGGTAAAGTTGATGGAGAAATAGTAACCTCAAAAAAACTTGTTTTACGCCAATCGGCCAGTATAACCGGTGATATCAACACTCAAACATTACTTGTAGAAGAAGGAGCTGTTTTTGAAGGAGCTTGCAAGATGTCTAAAACCATCAATCAGGATATCATTCGAAATGGTACCAGTAATAATAAAAAGAATAGCGAATCCAAAACGGAAGTGGTTCAATAAATGCTGTTCGATCCCGGAAACCTGAGAAAATATAATGAATATATTGGTTTGGGGGCTGAAATCGCTGCGGCAATGGTTGTTCCTTTACTTATCGGTACGTATATCGATAAACGTTTCAATACATCACCGTGGGGAAGTATAATAGGTGTTTTACTCGGGTTTCTGGGAGTTTTTAATGCGATCTATAAGGTGGTGATTCGCGCAAATAAGAGAGATGATGAAAAAGGGGAAAAATAACGACTACAGTTTTAAAAACTTTATTACCTATGTACTTGGATTGGATATAATTTTAATTATCCTTGCAGGATATCCTCTTTATAGTACATATGGATTAGGCAATTTCTTGTCAGCTTTTTTGGGTTTGGTAATTACTTCCCTGAACGTAATATCAGGTTACTATTTCATAAGTAAATATTTTGACCGTTCGACCAATGTTTTCATGAAAGTAATATTCGGAAGTATGGCTGTACGATTAATTTTATTAATGCTTGTCATCATCGCAGTAATTTTATTTATAAAAATTGATCAATTTAGTTTTATAATTAGTTTATTTATTTCATATATTTGCAAATCTGTGATCGAAATCTATTTCATAAACAAAAAAAGCCAAAAACAGCGGTTTAGAACTACATCGGATTGATGATACAAAACTTTAGGAGAGTATTTCTTACTGGACTATTACTGATTCTGGGAGTGCAGTTAGCCATTGCGGCTGAGGGTCCGGGTAATGATTCTAATCAGATAGATATTCAAGGTAAATTAAGGAATGAATATTTCCTGGATTTTTCACCTGTATTTGGAAAAATCCAGCTGCCAAGAATTATTTATGATAATAATGGACTCCATTTTTTCAGCAGTACTACCGCTGCTATCAATAGTAATAGTGGTCTAACAGACGAATATTATGAAGAAGGACACTCAAAAATTATTAAAAATGGTGTCATTCAGCCTGTAACTTACGAACTGGTAAAAGACGATGGCGGGCATATTATAGCAGACTTTTCACTGTCGGTTGCTATTGTCTATTTTATGTTGAGCGGTTTTCTCGTGCTCCTGGTTTTTATATATCTCAATAAAAAATATAGTGAAGGTGTTGGTCGGGAAACAGAACCCAAGGGGGTCCTGCAGAACATGTTTGAGACAATAGTCATTTTTGTCAGAGATGAAATCGCCCTAATAAATATTGGTCCTGAAAAATATCTAAAATTTACACCGTATCTTTTGTCGGCATTTTTCATGATCCTGTTCATGAACCTTTTTGAACTAATACCATGGGGAGAATCACCGACAGCAAACTTAACAGTGACGGCAGCATTGGCTACAGTTACTTTTTTGGTAACACAGTTTAACGGATCCAAGGATCACTGGAAAGAAGTTTTCTGGTTCCCGGGAGTACCGGTATTCGTAAAGCCAATTATGGCGGTAGTAGAATTTCTGGGGTTGTTCACAAAACCTTTTGCCTTGTGTATCCGGCTCTTTGCTAACATGGCGTCCGGTAAAGTCTTGATATTAAGTATGATCGGACTCATATTTGTGTTCGCAAATAAGTTTGGAGCCGGTATGGCATATGGAACATCTCCCATATGGATAGTGATGACGCTGTTCATCTATATGATTAAATTACTAGTAGCCTTTATACAGGCGTATATCTTTACTATCTTGTCGGCACTATTTATAGGATTAGCCACTGCCGAACATGAACATCACGATGCGGAACCTGCGCATCAATAAGTTTTTTTGTAAAAACAAATACATATTCCATTAATTCAAATCTAAAAATAAAATAAGGAGTAAAATATAATGGACATGGCATATTTAGCAGCAGGCCTGGGAGCCGGTATCGCTGCAATCGGTGCGGGAATTGGTATTGGACTTATCGGTAAAGGTGCAATGGACGGTACTGCACGTCAACCGGAAGCATCCAATGATATTCGTACATCAATGCTTATATCCGCAGCTCTTATCGAGGGTGTTGCACTCTTTGGTGAGGTTATCAGTTTCCTGTTAGCCATCAAGTAAATAAGCGATATTTAACGTATTTTAAAAAACCATTAATTCAGCATTGTAAAAATGTATATTCTAATTGCCAGAGGTGGACTATTAAGTGTTGATCCGGGTTTGTTTTTCTGGATTCTTATAGTCTTTGCGCTGTTCATCTTCGTATTGACAAAATACGCTTGGAAACCGGTACTCGGTGCCCTGGAAGAGAGGGAAAATTCTATAAAGGATTCTCTTGATGCCGCTGAAAAAGCAATGGCCAGGGCCGAAAAGGTTTCAAAAGAGAATGAAGCGGCTCTCAGAGAAGCAGAATTGATGGCTCAAAAGATTCGTAAAGAAGCTATCGATGAGGCAGAATTATTGCGAACAGAACGTATTGAGAAAGCCAGGGATGAAGCTGCACAATTACTCGAGCACGCCCGTTCATCTATTGAACAGGAAAAGAAACGAGCCCTGTTGGAGTTGCGTAACGAAGTGGCTAAACTGGCGATACAATCTGCTTCAAAAATAATTGATGCCGAGCTTGATGTGAAGAAAAACACTAAACTGGTAGAAAGTTATATAAAAGAATTATCCAATAACTGATTCTTAAATGTCATCATTAAAAGCTGCCCGACGCTACGCTACCTCTTTGATTCAGGTAGCTATCGAGCGTAAAGAAGTAGATACGATACTCGAAGACATTACCTTAATTGACAATACCCTGAGAGATTCTCGTGAATTGGTACTTTTTTTGAAAAGTCCAATTATTAAAAGAGATAAAAAGAAAAAGGTATTGGACGAAATATTCGGTGATGAGATCAATGAACTCACACAAACATTCATTGATATAATGATCCGAAAAGGTAGGGAAGATATTTTACCCCCGGTCTTCAAATCGTTTATTGATCAGTATAATGATTATGCTGGTATCATCAATATCAGTGTTGTTTCAGCTGATAAAATGAATGATGAACAGATTAGTGAGTTAAAGAAATCTCTTGAAGAAAAAACACATAAAAAAGTTGAAATGGAGATTTCGGAAAATAAATCGCTTCGGGGCGGACTTAAAGTGCGCATTGTTGATACGGTTATTGATGGAACGGTGCAACACAAGCTCGAGCAATTAGAGAGCCTTTTTTTAAACACCGGTATGTAAAAGATTAATTTGTAAAAAAGTTATCTAGCTTAGAGGAAATATAATGAGTCAAGTCAGACCAGATGAAGTATCTGCCATATTAAGAAAACAATTATCCGGCTTGGAAAAAGAAGCGGATATATACGATGTAGGTACCGTTCTCGAGGTTGGTGATGGTATCGCAAGAGTATACGGTTTATCTAAAGTTCAGGCTGGAGAATTGGTAGAACTGCCCGATTCCATCGATGAAGAAGGTAATCCCGTTCGTGGCATGGTTCTTAACCTGGAAGAAGATAATGTTGGTGTGGTATTATTCGGAGCAACCAACTTTGTTGAAGAGGGGCATAGTGTTCGCCGGACAAAAGAAATTGCATCAATTGCTGCTGGTGATGGTGTATTGGGCCGGGTTATTGATCCATTGGGCAAGCCTATTGATGGTAAAGGCCCTATTACAGGAGATACTTACACAATACCCCTGGAAAGGAAAGCACCCGGTGTAATATTTCGTGAACCGGTTACAGAACCTTTACAAACAGGTATCAAAGCCATTGACTCGATGATACCCATTGGCCGTGGCCAACGTGAGTTGATTATCGGAGACCGGCAAACGGGTAAAACTGCCATCGCTATTGATACGATTTTAAATCAGAAGTCCACACATGACACTGATAAACCTGTATTTTGTATTTATGTTGCGGTTGGCCAAAAAGGATCAACCATTGCTCAGGTAACGAGGACACTTGAAGAACATGGTGCCCTGGATTATACCGTGGTTGTCGCAGCACCTGCTTCCGTATCCGCTCCTTTAAGATTTATTGCACCATATGCCGGTGCAGCTATAGGAGAATATTTCCGTGATACGGGACGTCATGCTTTGATCATTTACGACGATTTATCAAAGCAGGCTGTGGCTTACCGGGAAGTATCACTCCTTCTGAGACGTCCACCGGGGCGTGAAGCTTACCCGGGTGATGTATTTTATTTGCATAGCCGTTTACTGGAGCGCGCAGCCAAAATTAATAAGAATGATTCGGTTATAAAGAATATGAATGATGTTCCCGAATCTATTCGTCCAATGTTGAAGGGTGGAGGATCTTTGACGGCACTGCCAATTATCGAAACACAAGCTGGTGACGTTTCCGCATATATTCCCACGAATGTAATTTCCATTACCGACGGACAGATATTCTTACAGTCCAATCTGTTTAATTCCGGTATACGTCCGGCTATTGATGTTGGTATTTCTGTATCTCGTGTCGGTGGTTCTGCACAGGTGAAATCCATGAAAAAAGTAGCCGGTTCTTTGAAACTCGATCTGGCTCAGTATCGGGAATTGGAAGCTTTTGCCAAATTCGGGTCAGATTTGGATGCTGCTACGAAAAGGCAATTAGATCGGGGTGCCCGATCAGTCGAAATTTTGAAACAAGGCCTCCACCAACCATTAACAGTTGATTTACAGATAGCGATACTTCACGTAAATAATCAAGGTGTCCTTGATATGCTGGAGATTGGTGAAATTTTGAAATTTGAACAGGAATTCCTCGAGAATATATCGGCGAAATACAGTTCCGAAATGAAAGAACTCAGAAAAACAGGTCTTTTGACACCGGAACTGGGAGAAGATTTAGTGAAAGAAGCCAAATCAATTGCAAACCAAATTAAAGCTTCCGATAAAGCTTAATTCATGGCGAATTTAAGAGAAATACGAGACCGAATCACTTCAATCCGGAGTACGCAGCAGATAACCAGGGCTATGAAAATGGTAGCTGCTGCAAAACTACGGAAAGCGCAAAATCGAATAATTGCTACCAGGCCTTATGCAAATAAGCTGGATGAAGTTATCGGACGGCTGGTGAAAGGTATTGAAATTACCAATAAATACATGACACCGAATCAGAATCCGGATAAAGTACTCTTTATTGTGATCGGATCAGACAGAGGGTTATGTGGCGGTTTTAATAATAATCTTTTTAAAGTTGCTGTAACTCGGCTGCATGATGAGTTTCAGCAATATTTGGATAATGATAGTTTATCCATGATTTGCATTGGCCGGAAAGCCAATAATTATTTCAAAAAAAGAAATTATAAAGTTCTTGGTGATCACTCAGGATTTTTTGATGACTTAAGTTTTGAGAACACGACTACCATTATGAAGGAAGTCATAGCCGGATTTGAGAGTGATGAATATCAGGCTGTCTATTTAGTCTATAATGAGTTCAAATCGGTATTATCTCAAAATCGTAAAGTTGAACAAATGTTACCAATTCCATCTCTTGATAATAAAGAAGAGGTGGAAGAAAGTACTTCTAAAGATAAAGTAGTCGATTATATCTTTGAACCAAATGCCGTAAATATTTTAAAACACCTTATACCACTGCATTTGAATACTCAATTGTGGAAAGCTGTTCTGGAATCTAATGCTTCGGAACAAGGCGCCAGGATGGCTGCAATGGACAATGCTACGGAGAATGCACAAGAATTACTCAGAGAACTTCGTTTGAAATATAATCAGGCTCGTCAGGCATCTATTACTACTGAAATATCAGAAATTGTAAGTGGTGCAGAAGCGTTGTCGGATTAACAAAAATATTTCTTATATTGTCAACCTTTGAAGGAGAGATGGCAGAGCGGTCGAATGCGGCGGTCTTGAAAACCGTTGTCCAGCAATGGACCGGGGGTTCGAATCCCTCTCTCTCCGCTTGTAAGAGCCCCTGAGTTTGGGGCTTTTAATATTTATTTGAGATGTTTATGAGATACTTAGTTAATAAACCATTTATATGAGATCTGCTACACTCATAAGTCCCTTCCTGAAAAAAAAAATAGGACTACAAACCATTCTAATCTTACTTTTACCTTTCTTTTTGGTAATAAAGGTTCAAGCACAAGACACTGTTAAAGTTTCTCTTAACCAGTTTATTCAGATGGGGCTGAATCATTCAGATCAGGTTAAGGCGAATGAATCGAAAGTTGAGCTTGCGAAAAATAGAATAGACGAAGCCAAATCGAAGAAGATATTGCCGGAGTTAAAACTGACCACTAATCACAGTTTGGTACCCGGTGTATCGACTGATAGTACACTCAGTAATGGGAATCCGCTTCCGAAAAGCCAATGGTATCTTGATCCGAATCTTAAAAATGATTGGTCAAAATGGAGTATCTACTCACAGGTTCAGATACAGGGAGTTCAACCTATCTTCACCTGGGGAGCTATAAATAATGCCATCAAAGCGGCAAGGCAGGGAGCCGTAGCTGCACAAGAACAGTTTTTATCTGAAAAATCTAAATTAGCAATGAAATTGTATCAACTATACTATTCACGCGTTTTAGCCAATCAGATGGAGCGTTTATTAGGTGATGCGCAGCATGAATTTGATAAAGCGGATAAGAAGATCAAAGAGATGCAAAAATCGAATGATTCGAGCCTTGAAGATGCCGACGTGTTTAAATTCAGGATCTATAAATCTCAATTCGAGATTAAAGCCAATGAAGTAAAAGAAAATAACCTGTTCGTTAAAAGAGTTTGGAATCTTGTTCTTGGAGCTGATTCTAATACCGTTTATATGCCTAAAACACAATTTCTTGATCCGATAGATACTACTATTAAATCCTATTCTTATTATCAAAGTTTAGCACTGAGTAACCGGCCGGAATTGAAAGGTATAAAAGCTGCAGAATCGGCCGCAGAATTCGGTCTAAAAGCAAAAAAAGCTCAATTGTTGCCAACGATATTTTTGGGTCTGGGTGCCGAGTATGTATACACTCCACGTCCAACGGAACGTACACCAATGATAGGTAATCGCTTTAGTTATCTGAATCTTGCTTATAGTTTTGGTATTCGGGAAAACCTCAACTTCCTCGGCATCAAAAATGATATCGACAATATGAAAATAAAATATCATGAAATAAAATATTCAAAAGAAGCCGTCGTTGAAGGTATCAGGTTGGATTTAAGTAACAGTTATAAAACGGCCAGGATCGCAGAAACAACGTTTCAAAAAACAGGAGATGCGTTACAAACGAGTAAGGAATGGCTCAGAAAAGAACAAATAGACTACGATTTGGGTTTAGGTAAAATAAAGAACTTGTTAGATGCTGTTAAATCGAACCTGCAATTGGAAGCAGAATACAGACAGAAGGTTTATGAGTATAATTTGGACTTGGCAAAGCTTTATGAGGCCTCTGGAATTCCATTAAAAAATTTACATGAATAATTATTGCGATGATGAAAATTTTCAAGAAAACAATATTACTGTTTTTACCGGTTATAATGTTAGCACCGGTTGTTAGGGCAACAGGGCAAACAACCGCAAAAAATGAACAGAATGAGATAAAGAATCTGCTGGTACAAAGGGATAATGAAATAAAGGATCTCATAGGACCCGAGGGATCAAAGTATACTGATCAACAAAAAAACAAGTTAAAAAAAATCATAAACGATATTGTTGATTACAACGCCATGGCTAAAGTTGCCCTTCAAAAAACGTATGATACATTAAGTGTTTCTCAAAGAAAGGAATTTGTTAATGTATTCTCACAAATTATCAGGGATCAATCATTAAATAAATTGGATATTTACCGAGCTAATGTAGATTATAAAAATATTGCGGTAAATAATGATACGGCATATGTTAAGACTATTGCTACTTTGAAGGATGTCAGGACACCTGTGGCATACCGCATGAAAAAAGAGAATGGTAATTGGTTTATAACGGATATGATTATTGATAATGTCTCAACAGCGGAATCATATAAGCGATCATTTCAAAGTTATCTTCGGAAAAAGAGCTATAATTCGCTGCTGGCTACGCTTAAAAAGCGGGCAGCCCGATAAACATTATTTTCAATGCCGGACTAAGTATTGTATATTTCGAAAATATTTATGAATTATTACTATAAAATTTAAAAAATGCTCAGGGCTGTTACACGAAAAACATTGGGCAAAGAGGGATATGTTTATGCCGTTTATGGGGATAAAAAATATCTAAAGCATGCCGTTGCTTCTGTCATATCACTCAGACGTCATGACACGGATCGGCCTGTTGCTTTAATTTGTGAAAAAAAGCACAGGGACATTCTTGATGATTTAAACTTATTGGATTTATTCGATGTCGTGTATCCTCTTGCCCCGGATCATTGCTCTATCGTTGGATTTAAACATAATATCCATGAATACATGTTGTTTGAAAGTAATATGTATCTGGATAGTGATATCGTCTGGTGTAAAAATCCCGATCCGTTGTGGCAATCGTTATCTACCCATCCCTTCACTATTACCGGTACGCAAGTTTCTGATTCTTTTTTCGGCGGACCCAAAAATATTGGTGTTATAGCGGATATTATGTTACGTCGCAGATCCCGAACGTTAAAAAGATTTGGCCTCACTTATTTAAGCCGGGTACAAACGGGTATGATATTCGCACAGGATCATGCGCTGACTAAGAAAGTTTGTACACTTGCGGGAGAAATGTTAAACAGGAAGAAAGAGACTCATTTCAGAAGCAGAACTCTCGAAGAAGGGAGAAGCGAAGAGTCTTGCGAATGGAGTCTTGCAATGGCAATGTCTAAGCTAAGCATTCCTGTATTTCCGTGGTTACAGGGGCACACAAGCCCCCAATTGGATTTTATTGATGATATGACATCAAATGATCCCGATTTTGAATATGTATCATGTACTTATTATAGTAATCCGCTGGTTTATAATCTTCGTGGTTTGAATAGCCCATCGCTGCGAAAATTATTGTTTAAAATATTTTCTATAATGCCGGGAACCACAGACTATCTGCAGGTCACTCCTTATTGTTTGCATTTTGGTTGGTATCACCAAAAACAACCTTTTTATGAGTTTTCAGAACGTGTTTGGAACCGGCTGAAAGCAAGTAATGAAAAGTACGGAATTACAGAGACCAGGCGGCGGGTGTTATCCGGTAGTGTCTTGTAATCTGGCTGATAATTAGTTTATTATTATATAATCATTTACAGAATGAGAATCCCTAAAAGAGTCGCATTAGGTGTAGGCTGTTTATGCCTGTTTTTAATTCATAACTCATCTTATGCTCAATTAAAACCGCTTAATTATAAAGTTGGGATTCAAACGGATTTTGCGACAAAGGGGAATTTGCCATTCTGGCTGTATACCGATCGTTTTGGGATTATTGATCAAAATTCAGCTAATCTCTTAGGGGATTTTACGGTTAAAACGGATTACAGTTTCTCCCGAAAATGGGATTACAGTTATGGGGCCGAATTAATTGGCCGGGCTTCCGATCGCAGTGGACTTTATCTAAATCAATTATATTTTAAGGCCCACTATGGACCGCTCCAACTTCAAATTGGACGGATACGTGAACGATTAAACACCCATATGCCCGGTTTATCCTCCGGGTCTATCATGTGGAGTGGAAATGCAACGCCATTGCCCAAAATTGTATTATCATTTCCACACTACACTCCCATACCTTTTACTCATGGTTATTTAAAAATAAAAGGTTATTGGGGAAATGGCTGGTTCGAAGATTCGCGGTATGTTAAAGATACTTATCTGCAACAAAAACAATTATATTTCAAAGCCGGAGGCAATTTACCTGTCAATGCTTATATCGGATTGACTGATGATGTGCAATGGGGTGGTACGTCAAGTAATACCAATGTAGGCCGGCTTCCTCAGGGCATTAAGGATTATTTGCGGGCTTTCTTCGGCGAACATGGTGGAAATAACTCACCAAGGGGTGAGGAAATAAACGCTCTGGGTAACCATATCGGTTCATGGGAATTGGGTGCGACGTGGAATATTGGTAAATACAGAGGCATCATTTACAGACAAACGATATTTGAAGATAAATCCGGTTTACGTTTAGGTCAGGGAAGTATCCGTGATGGATTGCTTGGGATTGGTATTCAATCCAAAAACAGAAAAAAAGTTATCGACGGAGTATTATGGGAGTTCTTGTATACAAAGAATCAAAGTGGTCCGGCTAATCCGGATCCTCCACCCGGTGTTCATACAAAACGAAATGCTCAGGGATATCCGTGGGGAGGACGTGATAACTATTTTAATAATTATATTTACCGTTATGGTTGGACGTACTTCGGTAAAACGATAGGTACACCATTTATTACCCCTCTTAGTCATAGAACATCGATAAGAGAGACTTCAATTATAAATAACCGTGTTGTTGTACAACATTTTGGTATAGAGGGCTTAATATTTTCATCGATGTCATACCGGGCATTCTTCACATATAGCAGAAATTATGGAACGTATAACACTCCTTTTACTCCACATAAAACACAATATTCTGTTTATTATGAAATGAATATACCGGTAAAATCTGTTCCGAATCTTGATATTAATACGGCCGTATCAGGAGATTTTGGGAATATGTATGAAACAAATTATGGTTTTATGATTGGTCTTACCTATTCCGGATTATTAAAAAAATTGTAGGATTAACATCAGGCTTTACTTATTGGTTAGACAGAGCCTTCTCATAGAGTTGTTCAAATTTCTCACATGTATGGTCCCAGGTTAAGTTGGATCGTATGTGTTTAGATGCTGCTGTTCCTAATATTTCTGCTGATGGCCGGTCTTGATTATATAAGCGGTCTATAGATTTGGCCAATTCGGAACTGTTATCAGGAGATATGAGCAAACCGTTATGTTCATGATCTATTATTTCAGGTGTACCGCCTACTGAAGTACTGATCGTTGGCAGCCCGACACACATGGCACTTAACACTGCCAGACTGAAATTTTCATGTCTGGATGGTAAAACAGCCATATAAGATTTTGAAAGCAATTTGCCTAGTTCTTCATGGTTTAACCAGGACTTAAATGTGACTCTATTGGATAAACCCAGTTCTTGAACCTTTTGTTTCAGGAACTGTTCACGATCACCTTTGCCAACTATTAATGCATTGGGAGCACGACCATCCAGGATATGAAGAGCCTCAATAAATGTATCGATACCTTTGGTTTGCGTCAGCCGGCCAAAATAAACCGCCGGACCTTTCTGAGCGTTTTCAGTTCTTCTATATTTTAAAAATTCATCAGGCACACCATTATAAACGGGAATAATTTTATGTTTTTGGATATTGAAAGCCTTTTGGACCAAATTTCCTGACCATTTACTTGGAGGAGTACAATAATCAGCATTACGGGCTGCTGATCCCTGCAAAAGATACTTCCCATCTTTCACTAATAATTTGGCATAATCAGTAAAATTTAATTTACGATTATTCAGTAGAAGGTCGGGGTAATGTGGATGGTGGGGCTCGCTGATCAATCCAAATTTATACTTATTTTTAAGTAAATGAAGGAGTCCGCCTTCTTCTCCATTTGTATGAACAACGACATTATGTTCCGTTTCAAGTATTTTCTTCACTAAAAGGTAAACTGAGATAGCACTGAGAGGGCGAAGTGTTGCTTTCCTTTTGCTTTTATTGGCAATCAGAGCAGCCCATTGAACCTCATACGGAATATCCTCAGGTACATCAATTTTTTCCCATGGCGGTTTTGTGTAAATAACTGTTACATTATGTCCTCTTTTAGAGAATGTATCAGCTAGATGATGGGTTGATCGTTGTGCTCCACCACTATATTGTGACCAAGGGGAATAATCTATAGTTAGTACTATTCTCATGTATTATTAACGCACAGAATATGAAAGCAAATGATTCTTAAGCAAATAAGAGATTAGCTAATAAGGTAACTAATTTGGATTTGTTTTCAAGTTAATATTGATAAAATAACAGGGAA
>Ga0209918_1000617_pt1 | contig 22670 bp, 17 predicted proteins | sample SalPonD_shore_MG_FD_185712 | JGI IMG/M metagenome (GOLD analysis project Ga0209918, IMG submission 185712) | Salt pond soil microbial communities from South San Francisco under conditions of wetland restoration - Salt Pond MetaG... | ecosystem: Environmental > Aquatic > Marine > Intertidal zone...
GGGAGCGCCGGCAAGCAGGTAGTCCGTGAGTATGGACTGTGCCTGCTCGTGCATGTATGACGTGTTGTACGCCGTGCTCGTGACCACGGCCACCAGTTCCCGGGCCGGAATGACGAAAATGTAGTTCCCGCCGTTGCCCGATGCCGCGTAGGCCGTCAACGAGTCCCCGCCCGCCTCGACGTGGAAAATCCACCACAGGTAGCCGTAATCCACCGGACCCGCGTCACGTTCCTCGATGCGCGCCCGGGGCTGCCAGGATTCGGCGATCCACCCCTTCGGCAACACCCGGTCCTCGCCCCAGCGGCCTTGTTGCAGCGCCAGTTGACCGAGCTTCAGCATGTCCCGGGAGCGTATGTGAATGCCGCCGCCGCCCTGCGCCACGCCCAGTGGGGAAACCGGCCACGTCAGCCTCTCGATGCCCAGGGGCCTGAACAGTCTCTCGGAGGCATAGGTTTCCAGCTGTTGCCCCGTTGCCCGTTCCACCAGGGCGCCGAGCATGAAGGCGCCGGCGGTGCAGTAGGAGAAAGCCCGGCCGTAGGGCCGGTCCTCCGGCCTGTCCTCCCAGGGCGGGATGCCGCGAACCGGAAGGTCCCAGAAAAATTGCTCCCAGTCCTCGATCAGGTACATGCGCTCCTCGTTGCCCCGGGAGAACTGGTTCCAGTCGTTGCACTCCATCACGGAGCTCATGGTCAGCAGATCCTGGACCGTGATGGCGTCCTTGCGCGGATCCGGGTTGGCCCAGGGCCGCTTGTCCGTGAACCACCCGGCGACCTTCGCGTGGACACCGGGGAGCTTGCCGTCCCCGATCGCGATACCCACCAGCATGGAGGTGAAGGTCTTGCTGGCCGAGCGGATGTCGTTGAGCACGTCCCGGCCTCCGTCCCCGTAGTAGCGTTCGACGGTCAGCCTCCCTTTGTGAGCAGCCAGGACGCTGGTGATCCGCTTGAGCTTGCCGGAGGCCACGTCCGCGTCCAGCGCATCGAGGTGCGAGGTCTCCCAGTCCGGGCCGGGCGCCGCGGTCTTCCACCCGTCGTCCAGGGATTCCGGCGCACGGGGGCCGGCTGTGGCGAGCGATACGTGTGCGACGATCATGAAAACCAGAAGGCGGTACCACATGACTCGACTCCATCGGCAACGGGAGTCGGCAGCATGACCGGAACCCGGCCGCGCGATCCTGAAGATGCCGTCAAGCCGGATGAAGCTTCATGAAGGCGGCCCGGGAGGGGCCCTGGCAACTCAATCGGCGTCCCGGAGACGGAACAGGTGCTCGGCCTGCTCCCGGTGAATGACCAGGCGCACCATCAGCGTGCGGTCCGGGCGGAACATGTCCCGTTGCGAGGACGGGTCGAAGTCCAGGTCGCCGATATCGTCCCATCCGAAGGTGCGGTAACCCACGTCGCCGTTCTCCGCGAGCTCCGGCTGCGCACTGATGCTGAGGCTCACCGGTGGCCCGTTTCGCTGTCCGAATTTCTGCCCGAGCGCCGTGCAATCCACCAGGAACGACCGGTACTGCGGCGCGTCCCCGTAAACGTGCACGTGACGCAGGACCTTTTCCTGGAGGAACCGGGTCAGGTCCGCGTGCTCGTCGTCCCGCTCCGCCGATCGGGAGAACAACTCCAGGTAGTATTCGCTCACCGGGTGACCCTGGTCATCCTCCACCAGCAGCACGGTGTGCTGGAAGCCGTGGGTCTGAAGTTCGCCCGCGCCGAAAGCGATTTCACGGCGGTTGCGCTCGTCCAGCTCCGCGCACCAGCCGTCGAAGTCATCGTCGCTCACCGTGAGCGCGCGCGCCATGAGTTCCATGGCTTCACGGTTCCGGGGCGACCAGCGGCCCTTGGCGGCGATGGTGGAATGATTGTCACCCGGTACCCTGCAAAAGGCGGCCCGCCCGGCGCGACTCCGCAAGCTCAAGGAAGGCCGCTGGGGATCGCTGGCGAAATCCACGTCCAACCTGTCGGCGTTCAGGTTGGCGGCGGCGATGCGCACGGTGCCGTCGGAGCCCTCCTGGTTAGCCATGGCCCGGATGCCGTCGTAACCGGTGTCGCCGATCAGGACCGTGGCGAGCACCCGGCCCGGCCCGAAGCGAAAGTCCCCTGCGAAAACGTCCCTTTCGGCCAGGTCCCAGGTGAACGGACTGGCCAGCTCCAGCCCCTTCAGGACGCGCGAGCCGGTCTGGAACGGCTTGTCCGCCTTGAATCCCTTGACCAGCCTGCCCAGGAAACTGCGTCCCTTGTGCGCCTGGGGCGAACCGAAATTGGCCGGTGCCAGCATCAGCAGGTGTTTCACCGGGCAGGCGTCGGGCTCGTGATACTGGACCATCCATTGGCGGGCGACGGGTGCGCCCGTGCTGTGCACGGCCAGGTCCACGGACCGCGGCTCGTCGGGCAAACCCTTCTCCCGCCACGCACGCTGCATGGCCGCGGCCAGGTCCGGGAAGGTCACCTCGTCGCTCATGGACACGTAGTCGCCCAGGCGGATGTGGGCCACGCGGTCGGCGGCGCCATGCTTGACCAACTGTCGTGCCAGGTTGGTCATGCCCTCCCAGGAATCGCTCCAGCCATGGATAATCACCAGCATGTCGCCCTCCCTGTCCTATGCCGCGGCGGCGTACCCCTTCCGATGCGTGGCGCCTCCACCCGGGAGCAGCAGGCTCAGGCCGATGAGCACCGCGGTATTCGCCGTCAGGCCGAAGATGCCCTCGTGCAACGGCAATGGCCGCCATTCCGGGTGACGGAGCAGGACCACGTTGACGACGATGCCCGTCAGCAGGCCAGCCGTGACGCCGGGCGCCGAAGCCCGCCGCCAGTAGAAGGCGGCTACCAACGGCGGCAACAATTGCGCCACGCCGCCGTAGGTCGCCGCCAGCAGCGCAACGAGCGAGATGCTGGAGTCCATGGCGAACCAGTACGCCAGGGCCGCCACCGCCAGGACCGCGACTCGCATCAGCCAACGCTCCGTGTAGTCGCTCCGCGGGGACAGGCCGATCGCTCCCAGCCCGTCGCGGATGGCGCTGCTCGCGGACGCGTGCAACAGCGTGTCGCCGGTTGACATGGAGGCCGCCAGCACGCCGATGGAGGCGATGCCCACCACGCCCAACGGCAAGCCCGTGCGGGTGAGCAGGAACGGCACGATGCTGTCCGCCGGCGAGACGCCCGGGTAGGCGAGGATCGCGGCGAATCCGACGAAAAGCAGCGGCACCATGAGTATCTGGAAGGTCGGGTAGAGCAGGATGGTCAACCGCATCTGGCGATCGGACGGGGCGGCGAAGCTCTTCATGAAAATGTGCGGCCAGCAGGAGAATCCGGCCGCGGAGATCAGGATCCAGGAGCTGAACTCCCACCAGTTCCAGGGCGCCCCGCTCGCCGTGAGCCCCGGGGCCGTCAACATCTGCGCATGGCTCGAGGCGGCGAGCTCACGGAACATGGGACCAATGCCGCCGTGGAGTATCCAGGGAATGTAAAAACCGAGAAACCAGGCGGTGGCCATCATCAACACGCCCTGCAGGGCGTTGGTCCAACCCACGCCCATGACCCCGGACACCCAGACGTAGGTGACCACCACGCCGTAAACCAGCGCCGCGCCCGTCCAGTTCGGGATGGCGCCGTTGCTGAGCGTGGCCAGGATCAGGCCCGCGCCCTTCATTTGCAGGGTCAGGTACGGAATCATCACGGCGACGCCGATCACCGCCAGCAGGCCCTGCAGCGTTCGGCTTTCGAAGCGCCAACCCATCATCTCCGCCTGGGTGACGAAACCGTGCAGTTCGCCCCACCGGCGGGCGCGTGGGCCAAGAAAGTACAGCGGTATGGCCCCAAGGCAACTGAAACAGAGCACGTAGAAGGCCGCGCCACCCCGGGAATAGGCCCAACCTGGCGCGCCCAGGAAGGCAAACGAGGAATAGATGGCAGCGCTGATGACGAAATAGAGGAGCACGCCGCCCATTTTTCGGTCGCCCGCCACGAAACCCGTCACCGAGTGGGACACGCCTCGCCCGGACAGCAGGCCGATGATCAGCACGAAGCCCAGGTAGGCGAGACAGAACCCGAGCACTATGGCGGTGCCGCTGCCTTCCATGGGCTATCGCTCCACCCTGTACAGCAGGAGCAACGCGGCGAACACCATGAATTGCCAGAACACGATCCAGGCGAGGGAAAAAGGCAGCCCGAAAACCAGGGGATGGATCCGGCTGGCCCAGGCATGCACTGGCCAGACAAATGAAATCACGGCACCGCAAAGCATGATTGCGGCGACGACGCGAGCGATTCGCGTGGCTCGGCCGTTGGTCACCAGGCCCGCACCTCCCCCGAGTTCCGGTCACCGAGTCTATCACCACGCGGCGCTTCGACGTTCGAGGCAACCGTGTTACCGGGTGCTAGATCGCGACTGGCCCTTCCTAGCGCTGGCGTTTCCAGTCGGCCCGGATCAGGCGCCACTGTCCGTCGTCGAGACGCCAGCCCGTTTCAAAGCTGTATTGGGTGCCGCGGCCGGGCAGCCAGGCTGCGCTGCCGGCGAATGACGCTTCCACCGTCGCCGTGGCCCTGTCGCCGTGGAGCGTTACGTCGATACTCCCAAGCGACACAGACAGCCTGTCACGGCTCATGGTCTGACCCAGCACGTAGCGCTTGGCGGCGGCGGCGTCCATGGCGCCGCGGTTGCCGCTGAAGTCATCGGCGATGCGTTCCAGGATTGGGGCGGGCCTGTGATCCTCGGCCGCGCGTGCCATTTCACCGATGGTGTTTCGAAGCTCGGCTTCCCTGTCTGGCGGGCTGCACCCGGGGGCCGAAAGCAGCCCCAACAGCAACAGTGCCGCGAAGGAGACACCGGGCAGCGGTATCCTGTCGCGGGTTGCGTTCACAACTGGTACGCCCATGACAGGAGCACGGAGAACGCGATCCACATGATGATGGAAAGGGGCACGCCGACCTTCACGAAGTCGCCGAACCGGTAACCGCCGGCATTCATCACCAGCAGGTTGGTCTTGTAGGCCATGGGTGTCGCGAAGCTGAGATTAGCGCCGAACAGCACGCCGAGCACGAATGGCTCGAGCGGCAACCCCAGGCGCTGGGCAATGCTGATCGCGATGGGCGTGCCGATCACCGCCGCCGCGTTGTTGGAGACCACGTTGGTCAGCAGGCCGATGAGCAGAATGAGCGCCGCAAGCACGAAGCCGGGCGGCATTCCGAACGCGAGCGCCACGAACAGTTGGGCCACGAAGTCCGCGGCGCCTGTCTGCATCAGCGCCACGCCCAGGGCCAGGCTGACCACGATGATGAGTATCACCTGGACGTTCAGGGCGCGGGTCAGGTCGCGCCACTGAATGCAGCGCGTGGCGATCAGCGCCATGACGCCCGCCACGGAACTCACCGAGATGGGAAGCCAGCCTATTGCCGCCACGCTCACCACGGCGACCATGATGAACAGCGCCAGGGGCGCCTTGCGCGTTCGGGGAAGGTCCAGGGTGCCGTCGAGCACCAGCAGCTCGCCGGTCTGCTTGACCTGTACGATGTCCTCCCGGGTGCCCTGGACGAGCAACACGTCGCCGGCATCGAGCACGGTGTCCTGGAGCGAACCGGGGCGACTGACACGCGCCACCTTGCCGCCGCGGTGGACCGCGAGCAGCGTGAGCTTGTACTTGCTGGCGAGCCGCGCATCGCCCAGGCGGGCTCCCTGCAGGCGCGAGCCGGCCATCACCACCACCTCGGCGATCTGCTGGTTTTCCGCCGAGAGCGGATGGGTCTCGTCCACCTGGTGATCGCTGGACCAGAGTTCGCCGCCAATGGCTTTCTCGTACTCCCGCAGCTGCTCCGGGGTATCGGTCACCATCAGGACGTCGCCGCCCTGGACCTTGACGTCCGGCAGGGGCGTGAGAAACAGGTCCTCACCCCTCTGGATCCGCTGGACGCGCATGTCTCCCCCGGCCTTCTCCACCAGCTCGGACAGGCTGCGCCCGTCACCGTAGCTGTCGCGGGGGATCCTGATCTGGCCGCTGAACAGCCTTGGGCTCGTGTCGGCCAGCGGGGGCTCTCGCTCGGGGAGCATGTGAGGAGCAATGAGCCACAGGTACAAAAGCCCCACGCACGCGGCGAGCATGGCCAGCACGCTGAAGTCGAACATGCTGAATCTTTCCATGCCCATGTCGGCGGCCACCGAGACCACCAGCAGGTTGGTGGATGTGCCGATGGTCGTGCACATGCCGCCCAGAATGGTGACGAAGCCGATCGGCATCAGGGTACCGGAGGTCGGCCGATTGGTGCGCAGCGAGACATTGATCAGTATGGGCAGCAGCAGCACGACGATGGGCGTGTTGTTGATGAACGCGCTCAAGGCTGCCGCGATGACCATGGTCAGCAGGAAGGAGACGTGCGGGCGGCTTCGCCACAAGCGCGCCAGGGTGCGCGCCACGGGTTCCAGAGCGCCGGTGCGAACCAGGCTCTGTCCGACGATCATCAACGCGCAGACGGCGATCAGCGCTTCGTGCCCGAAGCCCATGAAGAAGTCGCTGGGCTTGAGGGTATGCCCCGCCGCATTGGTGTAGGGAAACGCCGCGAACCCCACCGACAGCGCGACGAGTATGAAAAGGCTCGAGGATTCGAGGGAAATGTACTCGCGGCTGAACAGGAACAGCGCGACGGCAGTGAGCAGCAGCACCGCGAAGGCATGGGGATCGGGAAGCGCCGGAAAGCTCATCGGATCTCCTGGCGAGGCTCGCTCGAAACGCGTTGCCGGTCGGCGCCCGGGCCGGGCCCGCCTACAGGCGCCGGAGCACGAATTCCTGGATCTCGCTGCGCAACAGGAACGAACGCACGACCTCGAAGTCCGGCCAGTCGTTTTGCAGGTCCTTCTGGCTGTATCGAGGACATGTCACCTCCCTGGCGTCACGCGGAGCCCGGTGGATTATCGATGCGTCCTGGACGCCGTAGCGCGGCGGCAGCGCCGGCATGCTGGAACCCGTGTACAGGCCCAGGTGCACCACGCCATCCACGACCAGTACTTCATGCATCCATTCGCCCAGCATTCGCAACTGGGCGTGCGTCAGGTAGTTGGGAAGGTCCCAGCACAGGGCGCCATGCTGCGACTGTGGCGCAACCCCGGGCAACTGCTCGCGGAGTGCCTCGACTTCCCGGTCGGAAGGATCCTCGTCCTCGTCCAGCGGGCCGACATCGATGGGAAGCACCGAGTCGAGACCGAGGATCTGCAGACGACAGGGATCGGCGCCGAAGAACTCTATGCTCGAGGTGTGCGCTGACCCCAGTTCCAACACATGGCGCTTGCCTTCGGGCCGGCTCTGCTCGTCCCAAAGGGCAAACGCCTGTGAAGTGTATGTCCCGGGCGGCGGGGTCTGCTGCCCTTCCGCGGCTGGCGCTTCAGCCGGCCGCCGTGTTTTCCGTTGCAGAAGCGCCATCCGGTTTCCGATGTTGCGGCTGTGGTGATTTCTTGGTTTCCTGCCCCCGGCCCGAATCCTGCGGCTCCATGTCGATGCTGCCCTTGAACTTGGCTCCCTCTTCCAGTCCGATTCGGGGTGCCATCAGGTTGCCGCGCACGTTTCCGGATTTCCGGATCACGATCTCGTGCTCCGCCGTCAGGTCGCCCTTGACGGTTCCATCCACCTGGATGCTCTGCGCCTTGACCTTCGCTTCCACGCGGCCGTCGCCACCAATCCGGAGCGTGTGCTTCGGCAGGTTGATCTGTCCCTTCACCCGACCGTGGATGGTGAGATCCTCGTCGCCGCTGAGATCCCCGTCGATGACGATGCTGGCGCCGATGATCGCGCCGTTCCCGGACGGCGCGCGGGAGGCGCGCGGCGCGGGTATGCTGTTCGTTGGCTCGGGCTGGGATTCGCTGTCAGTCTTCTTCCACATGGGAACCTCCGGGTTGCGCCGGAAGGCTGCCGGTGCTGTGCCGGCGCCTGCCGCGGCATGCAATTCAGTACCTGGTCGCCTGCCCGTAAGGGCTTGAATTCACGGAAGGAAGCGGACGATCCGACCCGCATCCCGCCAGCGGACCGGGCCGGCTTCCCGCCAACTCCGGAACCAGCCGACAGTGTACCCGAGTGCGCCGCCGCGCGGCTACAAGCCAAGTCACGCTTTTGGGCGGCCGGGAGCGCCTTGCCCCCGAATTGGGCCTGTGTTGGAATCTCGGCGGTGAGACAGGGGGATTCCGTACGGTGAAGGAAACGGATCGCATCTGGCTGGAGAGCTACCCGCCCGGCGTGCCCGCCGAGGTGGACGTGGACACTTACAGTTCCCTGGCGGCCTTGTTCGACGAATGCTGCGAGCGCTACGCGGACAAGCCGGCCTACGTCTCCATGGGCCGCACGCTCAAGTTCTCGGAGCTCCACGAAAAGGCCCGCCGATTCGCCGCGTTTTTGCAAAGCCGTACCGCCCTCGAGCCGGGTGACAGGGTGGCGGTCATGCTGCCCAACACGTTGCAGTACCCGGTTGCCCTGTTCGGCATTCTCTCCGCCGGCATGACGGTGGTGAACACCAATCCGCTTTACAAGACGCGGGAGCTGTCCCGTCAACTCGAGGACTCCGGGGCCAGGGCGGTCATCGTCCTGGAAAACTTCGCGCACGTGGTGGAAAGCGCCCTCGGGGGAACGCAGGTCGAGACCGTCGTCGTGACCGGACTCGGTGACTTGCTTGGCGGCATCAAGGGACCCGTGACCAACTTCGTGGTGCGCCACGTGAAGCGCATGGTTCGCGACTGGAACATTCCGGGCAGTGTCCGCTTCAGGGACGCATTGACGACGGAGGAAGACTTCCAGCGCGTTTCAGTCGATTCCGGCGACCTCGCGTTCCTGCAGTACACCGGCGGCACCACCGGCGTTTCGAAGGGAGCGATGCTCACCCACCGGAACATGGTGGCCAACATCGAGCAATCCGCCGTCTGGTTGACCCGCGCCATGGAGGAAGGCAAGGAGGTGCTGATCACCGCCCTGCCCCTCTATCACGTGTTTGCGTTGACCGCGAATTGCCTGGTTTTCATGAAGATTGGCGGCTGTAACGTACTGATAACCAATCCGCGTGACATGAAGACCTTCGTCAAGACCATGAAGGGCGTGAAGTTCTCTGGCATCACCGGGGTCAACACGCTGTTCAATGCCCTGCTCAACGCGCCCGGGTTCACGGACCTGGATTTTTCGCGGCTCAAGCTGAGCCTGGGGGGCGGGATGGCCGTCCAGCGCGCGGTGGCCGAGCGCTGGAAGCGTATTACCGGCTGCACCCTTCTGGAAGCCTGGGGTCTCACCGAGACCGCGCCGGCGGCCTGCATCAATCCGCCCGACCTGGAGGATTACAACGGATCCATCGGGCTTCCGATTCCTTCCACCGAACTCAGCATTCAGGACGAAAAGGGTAACCAACTGGCGGTCGGGGAGATCGGGGAGCTTTGCGTCAGGGGGCCGCAGGTCATGAAGGGCTATTGGAACCGCCCCGAGGAAACCGCGGCCGTCCTGAGTGACGACGGGTGGCTGCGCACCGGCGACATGGGAAGGATGGACGAGCGCGGTTACGTGTATATCGTGGACCGCAAGAAGGACATGATCAACGTGTCAGGGTTCAACGTCTTTCCCAACGAAATCGAGGACGTGCTTGCCGCTCACCCGGGAATCCTGGAGGCGGGGGTGGTCGGCGTGCCGGACGAGCATTCCGGCGAGGCAGTGAAGGCCGTGGTGGTAAAAAGGGATCCCGGGCTGACCGAACGCCAGGTCATCGACTATTGCCGGCGGGAACTCACCGGCTACAAGGTGCCGCGCAAGGTGGAATTCCGCGATGAACTGCCCAAGAGCAACGTGGGAAAGATACTGCGCCGGGAACTTCGCTGAGTGTCGTCCCGAGTCGGCCGGTGCTCAGTCCAGCGGTTCCGTCTTGTGCGCGTACTCGCCGAGGAGCGCCCAGAGGTCGCGCTCCTTCTCCGGTGGAATCCGGGAAAACTGAAGCCCTATGGAATTGCGCGTGACGCGGGCGACGGTCGCCTCCACGTGTATGTCCAGGCGTTCGTGAATGATCAGGTCGATGACGAAGGTGTCGTTTTCCTGGCCGACCCAGTCCCTCGGCCTCTCCACCAGGATGCCCGTGGCTGAGATGTCGATGAGCTCCGTGCTCCATGCCTGCCCGGCCCTGACCATATGGACCGCGGAATCGAACGGCATGCGGCTGTGCCGGGTGGTCACTCGGCTTTCATCCTTTTCGCGCGCCATGCAAATCCTCGCGATTTCCCCCTCGAACACTCCCGGAGCCGCCGGCGCCGGCCGCCGCCCGGGAGTCCAGTTGCTTTGTATAGGACCACGGTGCCTGGTGCAAGTCGGTACTCTGGAACCCGCGGCTTCGGGACCATCCTTCTCTATTCGGCCTCCGGCCTCGGCTAAGGTGTCCCTCGGCCACTTTTTCCGCGCTGTACGCGGAATCCGTAACCTCGGGACTATCCGTTCTCTATTCGGCCTCCGGCCTCGATTAAGGTGTCCCTCGGCCACTTTTTCCGCGCTGTACGCGGAATCCGTAACCTCGGGACTATCCGTTCTCTATTCGGCCTCCGGCCTCATATAGGGGAACAGGAGGACGTCGCGGATGGAGGCCGAGTCCGTGAACAGCATCACCAGCCTGTCGATCCCCACGCCCTCGCCCGCCGTGGGTGGCAGGCCGTATTCCAGTGCACGTATGTAGTCCGCGTCGAAGACCATCGCCTCGTCGTCGCCGGCGGCCTTTTGCCTGGCCTGGCCGCGGAAGCGCTCCGCCTGGTCCTCCGGGTCATTGAGCTCGGAGAAACCATTGGCCAGTTCCCGGCCGCCCATGAAAAGCTCGAAGCGGTCGGCCACATCCGGGTTTTTGTCGTTGCGGCGCGACAGCGGCGAGACTTCCACGGGGTAGTGGGTGATGAACACCGGCCCGGTCAGGTGATCCTCGACGGTCGCCTCGAACAGCTCCAGCTGCAGCTTGCCGGGGCCCCAGGCCTCTTCAACGTGTACGTCACGGTCCTGGCAAATACGGCGCAGCCTGTCCACGTCGGTGAGGATGTCCCGGTCCAGGTCCCTGTTGTGGCGCAGCAGCGCGTCGGTCAACTCGAGCTTCTCGAAGGGCCGGTCCAGGTCCAGTTCCTGTCCCTGGTAGCTGATCTTGCGGGTTCCCAGCACCGCGTCCGCCAGCGTGCGCAACAGGTCCTCGGTCAGTGCCATGAAATCCCGGTAGTCCGCGTAGGCCCGGTAAAACTCAAGCATCGTGAACTCCGGGTTGTGCCGGGTCGAGACGCCCTCGTTCCGGAAATTGCGGTTGATCTCGTAGACGCGGTCGAAGCCGCCGACCACCAGGCGTTTCAGGAAAAGCTCCGGCGCTACCCGCAGGTACAGGTCCAGGTCCAGGGCATTGTGGTGGGTCACGAAAGGCCGGGCCGTCGCGCCGCCCGGCAGGTGGTGCATCATCGGCGTTTCCACTTCCAGGAAGCCGCGCCCGTCCATGAACCGGCGTATCTCGCGTACCAGGCCCGAGCGGACCCGGAATACTTCCCTGGAACGCTCGTTCACGATCAGGTCCAGGTAGCGCTGGCGGTAGCGGATCTCCTGGTCGGTGAGGCCATGGTACTTTTCCGGAAGCGGGCGCAGCGACTTGGTCAAGAGAACGAGCCTGTCCGCACGCACGGACAGCTCGCCGGTCCTGGTGCGGAACAATTCGCCCTCCGCGCCCAGGATGTCACCCACGTCCCAGCCCTTGAAGTCACGGTAAACGCCCTCGGGCAATGCGTCGCGCTGGAGGAACAGCTGAATGCGGCCCGTGGCGTCCTGCAGCTTGGCGAAACTCGCCTTGCCCATAACGCGCTTTTCCATCATGCGCCCGGCGACGCGCACCCGCACCGGCTGCGCCTCCAGCTGCCCGTTTGCCACCTCGCCGTAGTCGCGGAGCAGATCCGCCGCCAGCGCGTCGGCGCGGAAGTCGTTGGGGAAGGCGTTGCCGCCCTCGCGCAGTTTCGCGAGCTTTTCGCGCCGCTCGGCGATCAACCTGTTCTCGTCGCGTTGCTCTTCGGTCATTCCTTCATCCCTTCGCGAATTTCCCGCGCTTCGCCGACTGATATTAAAGCCCCGCCTTCAGGCTGGCTTCCACGAATTCGTCCAGGTCGCCGTCCAGCACGCTCTGGGTGTTGCCTACTTCCACGCCGGTGCGCAGGTCCTTGATGCGCGACTGGTCCAGGACGTAGGAACGAATCTGGCTGCCCCAGCCGATGTCCGCCTTGCTTTCCTCCACCTTGGCCTGTTTCGCACGACGCTTTTGCATCTCCAGCTCGTACAGCTTGGCCTTGAGCTGCTTCATCGCGGTGGCCTTGTTCTTGTGCTGCGAGCGGTCGTTCTGGCAGGCCACCACGATTCCCGACGGCATGTGCGTGATGCGTACCGCGGACTCCGTACGGTTGACGTGTTGCCCGCCAGCGCCGGATGCGCGGTAGACGTCGATGCGCAAGTCGGCCGGATTGACGTCGATCTCGATGTCGTCCTCGATCTCCGGCGACACGAACACCGCGGCAAAAGAGGTATGGCGACGATTGCCACTGTCGAACGGGGACTTGCGTACCAGCCGGTGCACGCCGGTCTCGGTGCGCAGCCATCCGAAGGCGTGGTCGCCCTCCACCCGGACCGTGGCGCTCTTGACGCCGGCGATGTCCCCGGCCGAGAGCTCGATCATCTCGGTGGTCCAGCCCCGGTTCTCGGCCCAGCGCAGGTACATGCGCAACAGCATCTCCGCCCAGTCCTGTGCTTCCGTTCCCCCGGAACCCGCCTGGATGTCCAGAAACGCGTTGCTGGCGTCCATGGGACCGGAGAACATGCGCCGAAACTCGAGCGCCGTGGTGCGCTCCTCGATGGAGCGAACGTCCCGGTCCAGGGACGCCAGCAGCTCCTCGTCGTCTTCCTCGCCCGCCAGGTCCGCGAGACCGGAAGCGTCCTCCGTCTCGCGCTTGAGGGAATCCAGGGACTCCACCACGCGCTCTAGCTGGGCACGCTCCTTGTTCAGCGCCTGCGCCCTGTCCGGGTCGTTCCAGACGCCGGGATTCTCCAGTTCGCGGTTTACCTCGTCCAGGCGGTCGCGCTTGCCCGCGTAGTCAAAGGTACCCCCTAAGGGCCTCGACGCGGCCCTCGAGATCCGAGATTTGCTCCTTGATCTGGTTGATTTCGGTCATTTTCGTCGTCATTCGGCCATTTCAAAAGCAGTGAAGGAGCGCGCTCGCGCGCGACCGGCAGCAGATGCGGGGCGGTGCCGGTCGCGCCCGAGGGCGCTCCTGCGCGACCGTCGGCATTCTACTAGATGGGCTCCAGGTATTCGATCCGAAGTTGCAGGGATCGCCGGTTCCGGAAGTCGTTCACCTCCAGGGCGTATACGGCCCGCACGCGTTCACTGCCTTCGAGGGCCTCTTCGGTGGTCCTGAAGGCAATGGCATCCAGGGGGTGCTTACCCGTGGCGGGTACCAGCCGCATCTTGAGATGACTGCCGCCAACCACGCGATGATGGTCCACCCGGAATTCTCCCTCGAACAGCGGCTCCGGAAACGCCTGTCCCCAGGGTCCCGCGGTTCTCAGGCACTCGGCGAGTTCCACGCTGAGCTCGTCGCCTTTCAGCTCGCCGTCGGTGAGAATCAGGTTCTCCAGGTCCGACGCGTCAAGCCTGGCCCGGACTTCCTCGTCGAAGGCGCGCCGGAATGCCTCCAGCTTCGAAGCGCGAAGGCTCAGGCCCGCGGCCATGGCGTGGCCGCCGAAGCGCTCGATGAGGTCCGGGTGGCGCGCGTCCACGGCGGCGAGGGCATCGCGGATGTGCAGGGCGCGCACCGAGCGGGCGGAGCCCTTCAGCTCGTCGCCGCTTTCCGTGGCCGGCGCGAAAGCCACCACCGGCCGGTGCAGGCGGTCCTTGACGCGGGAGGCCACCAGGCCGACGACACCCTCATGCCAATCCGGCTCGAACAGCGTGACGCCCCAGGGCAGGTGCGGGCCGGAGAGCCCGTGGACGGCCTCAGACAGCGCCGAATCGGCCTGCTCCTGCATGTTCTGCTGGACTTCGCGGCGCTCCCGGTTAATGCCGTCCAGGCGCTGGGCCATCCGGGCAGCCAGGTCCGCATCATCGGAAAGCAGGCACTCGATGCCCAGCGCCATGTCTTCGAGGCGCCCCGCGGCATTCAGGCGCGGCGCCACGGCGAAGCCCAGGTCGGCGCTCACCATGCGCCGGTAGTCGCGCCCGGCGGCGGCGGCAAGAGACAGGATTCCCGGGGCGGCCCTGCCCGCGCGGATGCGTTTCAGGCCCTGCTCCACCAGGATGCGGTTATGGCGGTCCAGGGGCACCAGGTCGGCGACCGTGCCCAGCGCCACCAGGTCCAGGAGCTCCGCCAGGTTCGGCTCGGGCCGGGACGCGCCGAACCAGCCGTCATCGCGCAGGCGTTCCCGCAGCGCGGCCATCAGGTAGAAGACCACGCCCACCCCGGCCAGCGCCTTGGAAGGGAACGGGTCCCCGGGCAGGTTCGGATTGACCATGGCGTCGGCCTCCGGGAGCCGCTCCCCGGGCAGGTGGTGGTCCGTCACCAGCACCCGCATGCCCCGCTCCCGGGCGGCCTGGACACCGGCAACGCTGGCCACGCCGTTGTCCACGGTGACCACCAGATCCGGCGCCAGCGGCGCCAGGGCCTGTTCCACCAGCGCCGGGCTCAGCCCGTAGCCGTGGCGGAAGCGATTCGGGACCACGAATCCGGCCCGCTCGTGGCCCAGTGCCTTCAGGGCCCGTATCGCCAGCGCAGTGCCTGTGGCGCCGTCCGCGTCGAAGTCCCCCACCACCACAATGTTCGCCCGCTCGCGCAGTGCGGCCTCCAGCAGCCCGGTCGCCTCGGTGATACCGCCCAGGGACTGGGGGCGGGAGAGCGCCGAGAGCGGCGGAGTAAGATCGTCCCCGCTGGTGATCCCGCGCGCCGCCAGCACGCGCCTGAGCACCGGGTGCCATTCCGGCGGCAGGTGGTCCGGCTCCACTTCGAGTTCCCGGCGCATCAGCGTCGGGCGCGCCGCCCACACGGTCATGGACCGTTCCCCATGCCGGAAAGCAGTCGGGAGAGGGGGCGCCGGGGGCGCCAGAACCTGGCCGCGTCGAGCCGCCCGCAACGAAAGGCCAGGCCCCACTGCGGCAGCATGACATGACGGGTGCGGACACGGCGACTGGCCTCGATCCAGTGATGCCACAGATCCGGGCACTCGCCGCGCGCCACCAACAACGTCGCGCCGGAGGGAGCCGTCCCGCAAAGCCGCTTGAGCCCCTCCGCCAGCGGCTCGCCGCCCAGCACCTGCGAAAAGCGTGCCGGGCGCGGTGAAGGCAGCGGGCCTTCGCCCCAGAACCACAGGCTGTTGGGCGAGGCAAGTCCGGCATCGCGGCGCCTGGCGCTGACCGGGTGGTTGTGCAGGAGGATCTGGGTTTCGTCCATCACGCGCCGCCACTGGGTCGCGGTCTCCCCCTCGGGCAGGTTTTCGCTCAGGTCCCCGGGGCCGGGCTCGTCCGGCGGGGTCGAGTGAACATCGAAGGCGTGCTCGCGGTGGAGGTACCAGCGCTCCGGGTCGGGGGCCAGGAACCGCTCGCCCCGCTCCTGGAAGTAGCTCGCCAGGGAATCGGCGACGTCGTCAAGCTCCCCCTTGGTCATGCCGAAGCCGCCGTGCTGCTTGAGTACCAGTTGCGAACCCACGTCGAGGCGAACCGGGTCGGCACGCATCCAGTGGCCCGACGGCGGCTCACCGCTTTCGGCAAGCCGGGTCAGCGCGGCGGCGGGAACGCCGGCACTTGCTTCGAATCCGAACAGTTCGAACAGTGCCCGGGACACGCCGACGGCAGCGATACCTCGGCGCGCGGCCCGCGAAAGCTGGCATTCCAGGAAATCGATGGCGGGCCCGGGAGCCCGGCCGAGGGTGTCCGACGGGTCGGCGATCAGCAACGTGGCGGCGCTGGCGCCGCTAGCGATACCGTACCTCGCAGATTTCATAGCTCCGGCGGCCGCCGGGCGCGTCCACTTCCACGACATCGCCCTCCTCCTTGCCGATCAGCGCCCGGGCGATGGGCGAGGATATGGAAACCCGGTTGTCCTTGATGTCCGCCTCCAGGTCTCCAACGATCTGGTAGGTCTTCTCTTCGCCGTTGGACTCGTCGGAGAGGGTCACCGTGGCCCCGAATACCACCCGGGTGCCGGGGTCCAGCTTGCCGGGGTCGATGATTTCGGCGCGGGAGAGCTGGCTTTCCAGCTCGCGGATGCGCGCTTCCGTCATGCCCTGCTGCTCGCGCGCGGCATGGTACTCGGCGTTTTCCTTCAGGTCGCCATGCGCGCGAGCCTCGGCGATCGCCTCGATGATCCGCGGGCGCTCCACCTTTTTCAGGTGCTCGAGCTCAGCCCGCAGTTTCTCTGCGCCGCCCGATGTCAGCGGAACCCTTTGCATTCATCAACTCCTCGTGCAAATCCTGAAGCCTGTTCACCGTCGGGTGCCCGCCCCCGTAGTCCAGCGCGGTAATCGCGGCGCGGGCGCCGGCGATGGTCGTGTAGTAGGTCACCTTGTGATGCAGCGCCTCGCGGCGGATTGAATACGAGTCCGCGATGGCCTGCTTGCCTTCCGTGGTATTGACGATGAAATGGATCTGGTCGTTCTTGATCGCGTCCACGATGTGTGGCCGGCCCTCCATGACCTTGTTGATCGGCGTCACGCTCACGCCGGCTGCCTTCAGGAACCTGGCGGTGCCCTTGGTGGCAACCAGGGTGAAGCCACGCTCCAGAAGGTCCCGTGCCAGCGGCGTGACCAGTTCCTTGTCCGCGTCCCGGACGCTGATGAAGGCAGTGCCCTTCCGGGGCACCCGGATGGACGCGGCCACCTGGGACTTGCCGAATGCCTCGCCGAAACTGCGCCCCACGCCCATCACCTCGCCGGTGGAGCGCATTTCGGGACCGAGCAGCGGGTCGACGCCGGGGAACTTGAGGAACGGGAACACGGATTCCTTGACCGCATAATAACGCGGCGGCGGCGGCTCCTGCACGCCCTGCTCCGTCAGGCTCTGCCCGACCATGCAGCGCGCGGCGATCTTCGCCAGTGGCAGCCCCACCGCCTTGGACACGAAAGGTACCGTGCGAGAGGCGCGCGGGTTTACTTCCAGCACGTAGATGGTTTCGCCCTGGATGGCGAACTGGGCGTTCATCAGGCCCACCACGCCCAGTTCCAGGGCCACCCGGCGTACCTGCTCGCGCAACTGGTCCTGGATGTGCGCCGACAGCGAGTAAGGCGGTACCGAGCAGGAGGAATCGCCGGAGTGCACGCCGGCCTCCTCGATGTGCTCCATGATGCCGCCTATGACCACGTTCTCCCCATCGCAGACCGCGTCCACGTCAACCTCCACGGCATGATCGAGGAAACGGTCGAGCAGCACCGGGGAGTCGTTGGAAACCTTGACCGCCTCGGTCATGTAGCGCAGCAGGTCCTCCTCGGCATAGACGATGTCCATGGCGCGTCCTCCCAGCACGTAGGAGGGCCGGACCACCAGTGGATAGCCGATCTCGCGGGCCAGCTCGATGGCCTGGTCCGGGTTGCGCGCGGTGCGGTTTGGAGGCTGCTTGAGTCCCAGGCGGTTGAGCAACTGCTGGAACCGTTCCCGGTCCTCGGCCAGGTCGATGGAATCCGGCGTGGTGCCGACGATGGGCACGCCGGCCGCCTCAAGTGCCCTGGCGAGTTTGAGGGGCGTCTGTCCGCCGAACTGGACGATCACGCCGTCCGGCTTTTCCGTCTGGGCGATGGCCAGCACGTCTTCCAGGGTCAACGGCTCGAAGTACAGCCGGTCGGAGGTGTCGTAATCCGTGGACACGGTCTCCGGGTTGCAGTTGACCATGATGGTCTCGTAACCGTCCTCGCGCATCGCCATGGCCGCGTGAACGCAACAGTAGTCGAACTCGATGCCCTGACCGATGCGGTTCGGCCCGCCGCCCAGCACCATGATCTTCTTCCGGTCCCCGGGAAGCGCCTCGCATTCCTCCTCGTAACTCGAGTACATGTAGGCCGTGGTCGTGGCGAACTCCGCCGCGCAGGAATCCACCCGCTTGAACACCGGCGTCACCTCCAGCGCCCGGCGCAGCCGGCGCACGGCACGCTCGCCCTCGCCCAGCAGTTTCGCCAGGCGGGCGTCGGAGAAGCCCTTGCGCTTTAGCGCCAGGAGGCGAACCTGGTCCAGGGAATCGATGCCGTCCCGGCGCACCGATTCCTCGGCCCGCACCAGATCCTCGATCTGGGCCAGGAACCAGGGATCGATGTGGGTCTGCCCGTAGACTTCCTCCAGGGACATTCCGAAGCGGAAGGCATCGGCGACGAAAAGGATTCGATCGGGTCCCGGCTCGCGGAGCTGGCGGCTGATGCGCTCGCCCGCGTCGGGTTCAGCCAGGTCCACCTGCTCGTCGAGCCCGTCTATGTCCGTTTCCAGGCTGCGCAAGGCCTTCTGGAAGGACTCCTGGAAGGTGCGGCCGATGGCCATGGCCTCGCCCACCGACTTCATCTGCGTGGTGAGCTTGGGCACTGCCTTGGGGAACTTCTCGAAGGCGAACCGGGGAATCTTGGTAACGATGTAGTCGATGCTGGGCTCGAAGGACGCCGGCGTCAGGCCGCCGGTGATTTCGTTCCGGAGCTCGTCCAGCGTATAGCCGACGGCCAGCTTGGCCGCCACCTTGGCGATGGGAAACCCGGTGGCCTTGGATGCCAGGGCCGAGGACCGGGACACCCTGGGGTTCATCTCGATGACCACCACGCGGCCGTCTTCCGGGTTGATGCCGAACTGAACGTTGGAGCCGCCGGTGTCCACGCCGATCTTGCGCAGCACGGCAAGGGAGGCGTCGCGCATGCGCTGGTATTCGCGGTCCGTGAGCGTCTGCGCCGGCGCCACGGTGATGGAATCCCCAGTGTGCACGCCCATGGGATCCAGGTTCTCGATGGAACACACGATGATGCAGTTGTCCGCCTTGTCGCGGACTACTTCCATCTCGAACTCCTTCCAGCCAAGAACGGACTCCTCAAGCAACACCTCGTGGGTGGGCGACAGGTCCAGGCCACGCTCCACGATCTCCACGAACTCCTCGCGGTTATAGGCCACGCCGCCGCCGGACCCGCCCAGGGTGAAGGACGGCCGGATGATGGTGGGGAAGCCGATCTGGGGCTGGCGCTGCAGCGCCTCCTCCATGCTGTGGGCGATGGTGGAGCGCGGCGACTCCAGGCCGATCTCGCTCATGGCCTGCTTGAACCGGTCCCGATCCTCGGCCATGTCGATGGCCTGGCGCGAGGCGCCGATCATTTCCACGCCGAATTTTTCCAGCACGCCTTCCCGGGCCAGGTCCAGGGCGCAGTTGAGCGAGGTTTGTCCGCCCATGGTGGGCAGCAGCGCGTCCGGGCGCTCGCGCTCGATCACCTGCGCCACGCTCTGCCAGGTTACCGGCTCGATGTAAACCGCGTCCGCGGTCTCCGGGTCGGTCATGATGGTGGCCGGGTTGGAGTTCACCAGGATGATCCGGAAGCCCTCGTCGCGCAGGGCCTTGCAGGCCTGGGTGCCCGAGTAATCGAACTCGCAGGCCTGGCCGATGATGATCGGCCCGGCGCCGATGATCAGGATGCTCTCAATGTCCGTTCGCTTAGGCACGGATAATTGTCCGCATCATTTCAACGAATTTCACAAACAACGGCCGCACGTCATGGGGCCCGGGACTCGCTTCCGGGTGGCCCTGGAAGCTGAAGGCCGGCGCGTCGGACAGCTCGAAACCCTGCAGCGAGCCGTCGAACAGCGAGCGGTGCGTGGTGCGGGCGTTGCCTGGCAGCGATGCCTCGTCAATGGCGAAGCCGTGGTTCTGACTGGAAATCATCACCCGGCCGGTATCCACATCCACCACCGGGTGGTTGGCGCCGTGATGGCCGAATTTCATTTTCACGGAGCGCGCGCCCACCGCCAGGCCCAGTAACTGGTGGCCCAGGCAGATGCCGAAGGTCGGCACCCGCGCCTCGAGCAATTCGCGTATGGACCGAATGGCGTAGTCGCAGGGTTCCGGATCGCCGGGACCGTTGGACAGCAGCACGCCGTCGGGCTTCATGGCGATTACCTCGGAGGCGGGGGTCGCCGCCGGCACCACGGTGACGCGGCAGCCGCGGTCCACCAGCATGCGCAGGATGTTGCGCTTGACGCCGAAATCGTAGGCCACCACTCGTGGCCCGTTGCCCTCGCCAGTCGTGAAGGCGGCCGATTCCAGGTCGTAGCCGCCTTCGGTCCACTCGTAGGCTTCCGTGGCGCTCACTTCCCTGGCCAGGTCCATGCCCTTGAGCCCGGGGAAACCACGGGCGGCGGCCAGGGCCTGTTCCGGGTCCGGCCGCTCCCCGGTTAGGATGCAGCCGTCCTGGGCACCCCCGTCGCGCAGGATGCGGGTGAGCCTGCGGGTGTCCAGCCCGGCGATGGCCACCACGCCATTGTCCTTCAGGTAATCGTCGAGAGTCTGCTCGTTGCGCCAGCTCGAGGCCATCAGCGGCAGGTCGCGCACGATCAGTCCGGCGGCGTGCGGTCGGCCGGACTCCACGTCGGCCGCGTTGCAGCCGGTGTTGCCGATATGGGGATGGGTCAGCGTGACCAGCTGACGGGCATAGGACGGGTCGGTGAGGATCTCCTGATAGCCGGTCATGGCGGTATTGAAAACCACCTCGCCAACCGCCTGCCCCGGCGCGCCGATGGCCACGCCGCGAAACAGGCTGCCGTCCACCAGTGCCAGTATCGCCGCTTCCGCCAAGCCCTGTCGACTCCGCATACAACAAGCGGGACGAGTCTGGTCAGACTGGTCCCGCCTTCATGGTTCAGAAGGATGACCGGAGAAATTCTAACGGACACTTCGGCGGCTGTCCACGCGCCGTCGGTTCAGTTGTCGTCCTGCGGGGAGACGGTCTGGCTCTTGACGGGCTCGCCGCGGGAAACCGGCTTGCCGTCGGCCAGGTAATCCTGGAATTGGGCCGGCAGGCCCTCCCCGGCGTCGAAATCCGGCGTGGTCTGGAGGTGAAAGTGAAGGTGCGGCTCGGAGGTATTACCGGAGTTGCCGCACAGTCCCAGCGTTTGCCCCGTGGACACCCTGTCGCCCGTGGCGACCGTGATGCTGCCCTGCTTCATGTGGGCCAGGAAGGAGTACTCGCCATGTCCGTGGTCGATGACCACGTAGTTGCCAGGCGGGTGTCCGGCGTCCATCTTCCCGGGCACATTGTCGGGAAGGCCGTCTCGCGCCACCACCACCTCGCCGCCGGCCGGCGCCAGAACCTGCCTTCGCCAGCAATAGTAATCGGCGTTCTCCGTGCCGACGCCGCTGTGGCTCTTGCCCCCGTGGACCACCAGGAAATCGTAGGCGAATCGCTGGCCCGGGCTGGCGGCATGGTAATTCTGCTCGATACCGCGCCCGCCCCAGAAGACGTACCACCTGCCCTGGAAGGGCAGGTGGAGGTTGGCCCTGGTCTGGTAATCCAAATGGGCGGAAGGCGCCGCCTCGGGCTTGCCGGCCGGACGGACGTAGAAGCCGGCGACCCCGCCCTGCTCGTCGAAGGCCCATTGCACGTGGAATTTGAGCTCGCCGGACTTCTCGAAGCGCACCGTGCGCAGGTAGACCTCGTAGCCCTGCTGCTCGGTGACCTGTTCGTCATCCACGGCCACTTCCGCGCCAAATCGGTTCTTGATCTGGTCACGGAACGCCGCAAGCTGCTGCTCGCTGCCCAGGGTGTTTTTCATTTGCTCGTCAAAGGCGGCCCAGACCGTGGCGGTATCCCCGTCGTAGAATGCCTGGGTCAGTTCCCGGCCACGTTCCATGGCGCCGCCATCGTCGTCATCCGCCACGGCGCTCGCCAGCGGCGGGGCGCAAAGGGCCAGCAACAGTAATCCTTGCCTGAATTTCATGAATCCTCCTTATGCATCCGCACCTTTAAGTCCAAGTACGTCTCGCATGTCATAACGACCAGGGCCCCGAGTCGTGGCCCAGCGCACGGCGCGCAGGGCGCCACGGGCAAAAATGCCCCGGTCCGAGGCCCGGTGCGAGAGTTCCAGGCGTTCCCCGGGCCAGCCGAACAGCACCTGGTGCTCGCCGATGACGTCCCCGGCCCTGAGCGAGGCGAAGCCGATGCTGCCCTCGGTCCTCGGGCCCTCTTCGGCACGCCGGTCAAAGCAGGCCACCCGGTCAATATCAACGCCGCGCTGAGCCGCCACCGCTTCCCCAAGCCGCAGCGCGGTGCCCGACGGGGCATCCGCCTTGTGGCGGTGGTGGGCTTCCAGGATTTCAACGTCCACCTCCGGTCCCAGGGAATGCGCGGCGCGTTCCACCAGCTCCAGCAACATGGTGATTCCCACGCTGAAATTGGGCGCGGCGATCACGGCCACGGAACGGGAAGCCATGTTTATGGCCTCGAGTTGCTTCGGGCCGAGCCCCGTGGTGCCGGTCACGAGCGCGTGTCCGCCGGCCGCGCAGTGGCGTGCCGCCGCCTCGGCTCCCTCGGGCCTGCTGAAGTCCACCAGCACGTCGAAATCGACGGAAACCCCGTCCAGTCCCGCGGCCACCGGCGCGTCGGGCCATCCCGGGATGACGAATCCATCGTGGTCCGGCGTCACGCCGCCCACGACGCCGACGTCGTCGGTTTCCAGCGCCGCCGCCGCGACGGC
>Ga0209918_1000620_pt1 | contig 22632 bp, 16 predicted proteins | sample SalPonD_shore_MG_FD_185712 | JGI IMG/M metagenome (GOLD analysis project Ga0209918, IMG submission 185712) | Salt pond soil microbial communities from South San Francisco under conditions of wetland restoration - Salt Pond MetaG... | ecosystem: Environmental > Aquatic > Marine > Intertidal zone...
CGCGATCGAGTAGGGCGTCCGGAACAGGAGGATCGGGTGGTCGCGCGTGGTGTCGCGGGGCGCGTAGACGATCGTGTACAGCCGCGTGCCGTCCCGCATCGGCACCATCACGTGGGTCTTGGAGTACCGGGCCTCGAGGGAGGTCGGGGCGGCCTCCCGGGCGGCGGCTTCCCGGGCGGCGGCGGGCCCCGCGGGGGCCGCCGCCCCGCTGGCGGCCGCGAGGCAGGCGAGCGCCGCGAGGGCGGCCGGACGCGCGGTCCGGGATCGTGCTGGGGCGAGCCTCATGGGACCTCCGTGGCCTCGGTGGGGCGATCCCGGAGCGTCGGGAATGCGCGGGTCCGACCGCGATGCGCGCCGGATCGTATGCTGATCGGCATACATTGTCTGGGCGCCGACCGCGGGGTGTCAAGCCCGACGCGGGCATCGTATACTGTTCCGTATACAATACGCGCCGGCCCCGGGCCGGCCGGAGCGAAGACGAGGAGGCCACCATCCGGATCGAGACGATCGAGCTGCGCGAGATCCGCCTCGCCCTGCGCGAGCCCTTCCGCATCTCCTCGGGGACGGTGTCCGAGCGCCGCATCCTCCTGGTCAGGCTGGCCGACGCCGACGGCGCCGAGGCGTGGTCGGAATGCGTGGCCGGCGAGCGGCCCAACTACAGCCCCGAGACCATCGACACCGCGTGGCTGGCCCTGGAGAGCTGGATCGCGCCGAGGCTCCTGGGCGTCGCTCTCCGGCACCCCTCGCAGGTCGCCCCCCTGCTGGACGAGGACCTCCGCGGCCACCGCATGGCCAAGGCCGCCGCGGAGATGGGAGCCTGGGGCCTCGCGGCCGTCCGGGAGGGCGTGTCGCTCTCGGAGCTCCTGGGGGGCGAGCGGAGCCGGGTCGAGACCGGCATCTCGATCGGCCTCCAGGCCTCCCCGGACGCCCTGGCCGCGAAGGCCCGAGAGGCCGCCGAGGCGGGCTACCGGAAGATCAAGATGAAGATCGAGCCGGGGGCCGACGTCGAGTACGTGCGGGCCGTGCGCGAGGCCCTCGGGCCCGACGCGGCGCTGGCCGTCGACGCCAACGCCGCCTACGCCCCCGGGGACGAGGAGACGCTCGGGAGGCTCGACGAGCTGGGGCTCATCATGATCGAGCAGCCGTTCGAGGGCGGGGACCTGGTCCGGCACGCTGCCCTCCAGGCCCGGCTCCGGACGCCGCTCTGCCTGGACGAGTCCATCACCTCGCCCGCCCGGGCCGAGGACATGGTCTCCCTGGACGCCGGCCGCATCGTGAACATCAAGCCCGGGCGGGTCGGGGGCTACGCGGCGTCCATGGCCATCCACGACCTCTGCCGCGAGCGCTCGATCCCCGTGTGGTGCGGGGGCATGCTGGAGAGCGGGATCGGGCGCGCCTACAACGTCGCGCTCGCCTCCCTGCCCGGCTTCACCCTGCCCGGCGACATCTCGCCGAGCGCACGCTATTGGGCCGAGGACATCGTCGACCCCGAGTGGACGATGGACCGGGGGTGGGTCGACGTGCCCCGCGGCGAGCCAGGCCTCGGCGTGTCCGTGGACGCCGACGCCATCGAGGACAGGACGGTCCGTGCCCGCCGCCTCGGCTGACGCGGGGGCCGGCGAGGCCGAGGGACCCTCCCCCGGCGGCCCCGGCGGCGGGCCGGCCTCTCCGGCGGACCTCGTCCCGGAGCCGCTGCGCTCCGACCTGGTCGGGCTCCGGCGGCGCCTCCACGCCCATCCCGAGATCTCCGGGCAGGAGCGGGAGACGCGGGAGACGCTCCGGGGCTTCCTCGAGGAGCGCGGCGTGTCGGAGCTCCGCGAGGTGGCGGGCACCGGGCTCGTGGCCCGCATCCCGGGCCGCGACCCGGAGGTCCCGGCCGTGGCCGTCCGCGGCGACATCGACGCCCTCCCGATCCGGGAGGAGACCGGCCTCCCGTTCGCCTCGGAGCGGCCGGGCGTCATGCACGCCTGCGGCCACGACATCCACGCGAGCTGGGCGGTCGGGGCCGCGCTCCTCCTGGCGGAGAGCCCGGCGGACGGGGACGCGCTCCTCGTCCTGCAGCCGGCCGAGGAGACGGCCGAGGGGGCGCGCGCGGTCCTGGAGGCGGGGGCGCTGGAGGAGGCCGCGGCCATCTTCGGGGCCCACGTGGACACGGCGTTCGAGGTCGGGAAGGTGGTCGCCCAGCCCGGCCCGCTGGCCGCCTCGGCCGACCGCTTCGACGTCACCGTCCGCGGGCGGGGCGGGCACGCCGCCCGGCCCCACCAGACCCGGGACCCGCTGGCCGCGGCCGCCGACCTGGTCGGGCGCCTCTACGCGCTCGTGCCGCGGCGGCTGGGGACCGACCGCGCCGCCGTCCTCAGCGTCGGCGCCCTCCACGCCGGCGAGGCCTTCAACGTCATCCCCGGCGAGGCGCGCCTGCGGGGGACGATCCGCGCGACCGACCCCGAGACGCGGAAGCGGGTCGTGGCCGAGCTGGAGCGGGTGACGCGGGCGACGGCCGAGGCGCACGGGGTGGAGGCCGGGGTGGAGGTGACCCCGGCCGTCCCGGCCCTCCTCAACGGCGAGCGGGAGGCCGGCTGGGCCCGCGAGGCCGCCGGGCGGGTCCTCGGCCCCGGGGCCGTCGTCCCCCTCCCCGGCCGCAACATGGCGGGCGAGGACTTCGCGTTCTACCTGGAGGAGGTCCCCGGCGCCTTCCTCAGGATCGGGGCCCGGGAGCCCGGCGAGGAGCCGATCGGCGCGCACTCCCCCCGCTTCCGGCCGAGCGAGGACGCGCTGTTCGTGGGCGCGGCGGTGCTGGCCGAGGCCGCGCGCACGGCTTCCCGGGGGCTCGCGGGCGGCGGGGCCGCCGGAGGGGGCTGAGAGCCCGCCCGCCGCGCGGCCCGGCGGCCGCTCACCAGCTCCCGCGCTCGCCCAGCCAGTCGATGACGCGCGCCAGCCGCGCGGCGGCGTTCCGCCAGTTCGTCTCCACCGACGCCTGCGCCTCGGCGGCCCGGCCCTCCTCGATCGCGCTCACGATGATCTCGTGCTCGGCGACCGAGGTCGCGATCTCCTCGAGGAGGAAGTTCACGTACACCCGGGCGTAGCGCTCCCCCTGGGGCTTGATCGCGTCGTGGAGGGCCAGGAGGCGGGGCCCGGCGCCGGCCTCGACGTAGGCGCGGTGGAAGCGGCGGTCCAGGTCGAAGACCAGGTCGCGGTCGGCGCGGGGGGCCTCGGCTTCCTGGCCCATCCCGGCGTTGAGCTCCCTGAGGGCCGCCGCCAGCTCGGGCCGCTCGTCGCTCGGCAGCTCGGCCGCCCAGCGGGCGGCCAGCCCCTCGACCTGGCCGATGATGTAGAACAGCTCGCGGGAGTCCTCGCGGGTGAGCGGCGCCACCCTCGCCCGGGAGCGTCCCTGCCCGGAGCTCAGGATGTAGCCCTCCTGCTCCAGGCGCTGGAGGGCCGCCCGGACCGGCGTGCGGCTGACCTCGAGCCGCTCGGCGATGTCCGTCTCCACGATGCGGCTCCCCGGGGCGAGCCCCCCGCGGACGATCAGATCGCGCAGCTCCTCGTACACCTCCGTGGGCCGGTCCCCCGCCGCCTTCCGTGCTTCCGCCGTCATACGCGTCATCCCCGTGGTCGTGGAAAGGCGACGCTGCGGCCGGGGCGCCCCCGGCGGCGCCGCGTCACACCACCTCCGTGACAAGTCTGCTCGCCGCTCCCGACTTGCGCAATCGATCGCGGGTCCTACATTGCATACAAATCTGCATACTAAACCAACCCATTGTCCCCAAAGCCTGTAAGGAGCCCAGGGTGAGGGAGCAGGACGCGACCCGAGGCCGCCCCGCCGACGCACCGCACTCCGACGGATCCGGCCCGGGAAGCGTGCTCCTGGACTCCGGGATCCTCCTCCGCGGGCTCGAGCGCGACGAGGACTGGGCCGCGTGCGTCGACGTCCAGAGGAGCGTCTGGGGGCGGGACTTCAGGGAGTGCGTCCCTCCCAGCCTCCTCCGCGTGGCCGCGGAGACCGGCGGCGTGGTCGTGGGAGCCTTCGACGACGACCGCCTCCTGGGCTTCGTGCTGGGGTTCACGGCCACGCGGCAGGGCCGCCTCGTCCACTGGTCCCACATGCTCGCGGTCCGGGCCGAGGCCCGGGGCCACGGCCTCGGCACGCGGCTCAAGCTCTTCCAGCGCGAGCGGCTCCTGGCGCGGGGCATCGAGGAGGCCCTGTGGACGTTCGACCCCCTCCTCGCCCCCAACGCCCGCCTCAACATCCTCCGCCTCGGGGCCCGGCCGATCGAGTACGTGGTCGACATGTACGGCAGCCACACGGGAAGCCACCTCCACGGGGAGATGGCGACCGACCGGCTCGTGGCCCTGTGGGAGCTCGCGGGCGAGCGGGCGCTCGCCGCCGTCCGGGGCGAGCGTCCGGCGCCCCCGGAGGGCGCCGCGCCGGCGCTGGTCCGGGAGGGCGGCCGGGTGCGACCCGCGGACCCCCTCCCGCTCGAGGAGCGGGTCCTCGTCCCCATCCCGGAGGACTTCACCGCCCTGCTCTCGGACGCCCCCGAGGAGGCCGGGAGGTGGCGCCGGGCCACGCGGCGGGCGTTCCGCGCTTACCTGTCCCGCGGCTACGAGGTCACCTCCTTCGGGCGGCGCGCCGGGGAGCCGTCCTGCTCGGCCTACGTCCTGGAGCGCCCGGGCTCCTCCTGAGGCGGGCCCGTACCGTCGGCGGAGGCCCGGCCCGGAGCGCCCCGCGCGGGAGCCGGATGCCCCGTCCCGCCGTCAGCCCTTCTCCACGTCCGGCAGCGGATAGCAGGTCGTGTTGCCGTAGGGGTTCCCCACCGGGTCGGTGCCCGAGGGGAACGGGATCCCGAAGCGGAGCATGTCGTTGATGCGCTCGCCTCCCTGCATGAACAGGGCGCGGCTCCGCTCCTGGATGACGTGGTTCGTGATCTCGTCGTTCGTGGGGCCGGGCGTCGTGTCCGTGCTCGGGTCGTAGGAGGGGAGCCCGGCCCGGGAGTGCAGCTCGTTGATGATGTCCACGGCCGCCTGGCCGCCCTCGGCCTCGGCGATGATGAGCTGCGCCTCGGTCCAGGTGGCGAGCGGGATGTCGGAGGAGCGCTCCGGGTACTTGGTGGTGACCCACAGGGGCGTCACGCCGTCGAAGCCGGCGCGGCCCGTGTTCACCACCGGGACCCTCGGGTCGGCCACGCCCTTCCACTGGAGGTCCCGCCAGTCGGGCGCGATCGTCACGTGCCCGAACTCGGCGAACTGGTACTCCCCCTTGTTCCAGCGCCGCTGCACGGCGGGCGAGGGGCCGTCCCGGGTCGCCATCTTCACGTACCCGTCGGGGACGTTGGCGGCGTCGGAGGCGGCTCCGGCGGCGTCCCCCATGTCCAGCCGCGCCCGGGCCCTGCCCACGTACGCCATGTTGAGGGCGTCCTGGTTCCCCGACTGGCCGGCCAGGTCGATGGCGCGCGTGAAGCGCTCCTCGGCCGTCTGCAGGGCCGCGAGGGGCTCCTGGATGGGCCCCCCGTCGAACCTCACCTGGCAGAAGCCCTCCCCGAACAGGGTGTAGGCGTAGCCCGCGTAGGCCGAGACGGTGGCCATCTTCGAGGTCCTGTCGGGGACCTCGGACTCGGAGAAGGCGTCGAGCCGCTGGAACACGTTCTCCGCCTGGAAGCGAGCCGTCTGCAGGGTGGTCCAGATGCCGTAGCCCGCCCCCTCGCACGTGCCGTTCACGTAGTTGTCGAACGAGGAGGTGATGTTGTTGAGGGCCCACCGGCGCTCGACCGCGTTCCCCGACGCGGGAGTCGTGACGTCGGAGCGCGACGCGCTCCCGAACGTGTAGTCGTCGTAGGCGCACTCGAAGTCGGCGACGACGCCGGAGACCAGGGTGTTCGCCAGCGACGGGTTGGACAGCGAGTCCGCCGGCACCTTGCCCGGCAGGTCCACGCTGAGGATCGAGTCGCAGCCCGCCGAGACCGCGACCAGGCCGGCCAGGAGCAGCGCCGGCAGGGTCCGCCCCCTCCGCCTCGCCCGCTCGGCCGCGATGCCGTGTGCCCTTCGATCGTGACTCATATCCATCGCTCCTTGCATCAGTAGGCGAGGCGGATGCCGAGGTCGAGGCTGGTGTCGTGGGGCCAGCTCTCCTGCGTGAACATGCTGAGAGGCTGGGAATCGGCGATCTCGGGATCGGTCACCTTGCGTCCGAAGGTGCCGTCCTGCGCGACCCACAGGGTGACCAGGTTCCGGGCCGAGACCGTCACGCGCGCCCGGTCGGCGCCCACCAGCCCCGCGTAGCGCTCCGGGAGCGTGTAGGAGGCCGAGAGGGTGCGGAGCTTGGCGAAGCCCGCGTCCAGGATCCCGGCGATGGCGTAGGAGGTCCGGCCCGACTGCACCAGCTGGTCCATGGCCGCGAGCTTCGGATCGCAGGCCGTGTTGATGCACTTCGAGTTCCGGAAGAACAGGTGCGACGCGCTCACGTCGCCGTCCACGCGGGTGGCCCCGGACTGGAAGGACGCCAGCGCGTAGAGCTCCAGGCGCCCGAACAGCCGCAGCGACGTGTTGACGCTCCCCTCCCAGGTCGGGAGCGGGTGCCCCCGATAGATCGGGTTGGCGTCGGCGCACGGGACGGGCTGCCCGGTCCCGCGGCTCAGGGGCGCGCCGCCCTCGCACATGGCGTTGACGAGGTTTCCGCTCCCGTCGAACTCCGCGCTCAGGACCCTGGGCTCGAACAGCGCGCCGATCGGGAAGCCCACGATGTCCCGCTGGTCGTTGAAGCCGTAGGGGAGGATCACCGAGCCCACGTCCCCCAGGTCCTGCACCTCCGAGCTGTTCCGCGAGGCCGCCACGCCCAGGCTCCAGCTCACGTCGTCCTTCCGGAGCACGTCGGCGTTCACGCCCACCTCGAATCCGCGGCTCGCCAGCTTCCCGACGTTCACGAACTGGTTCCCGGGGAAGCCCTCGGAGGGGAGCGCCGGCCGCTCGACGATCGCGTCCTTCGTGGTCTGATCGTAGTAGGTGAACTGGAGCGCCAGCCGGCCGTCGAGCACGCTCGCGTCGAACCCGGCCTCGAGCTCCTGGCCCACCTCGGGCTTCAGGTCCGGGTTCCCCAGGTTCTCGGGCGTCAGGGCGGGCACGCCGCCCGGCCCGCTCGTGGCCCGGTAGGTCCGGATCGCGTCGAAGGCGTTGGGCTGCTGGCCCGCGCGCCCCCACGCCGCCCGCAGCTTCAGCGTGTTCACGAAGCCGACGTCGAAGAACGACTCGTCGGAGAGGATCCAGCTCAGGCTCACCTTGGGATAGGTGACGAAGTCGAACTGCGTCCCGAACGCGCTGTTGTCGTCCCCGCGAAGGCCCAGGGTCAGGAACATCTTGTCACGCCAGCCGATCCGCTCCTGCGCGTACATCCCCAGGGTGCGGTTCTCGACGAACTCCTCCGAGGCCGAGCGGCTGTCGCCGGGCGTGGCCGAGACGGTCTCGAGGGACGGTACCGCCAGGTTCTCCCCCTCGGCCGTCTCGGACTGGAACTGCTTCCGGTAGTACTGGACGCCCACCGACGTCTTCGAGGTCAGCTCCCCGGGGAGGCGGTCGGCGGTTCCGCTCAGGACGTAATCGAGCGACTGGAAGGTGGAGCGCCGCCGGTCCACCTGGACCGAGCCCACGATGTTGAAGCACGGGTTGGCACCGCCCGACGGGTCCCGGCGGCAGACGCGCTTGGAGCGCACGTTGGTCATGTCGGTCCCGAGCGTCAGCCGCTGGCTCAGCCAGCCGGTCGGGTCGTGCTCCAGCGTGAGGCTGATCGTGGAGCGATCCGTGTCCTCCTTGCCGTCCACGTCGTTCGCGAACTGCTCGGGGGTGTTGGCGATGAACCCGCGGCTCGGCCCGTTGGCCAGGACCGGGAGGCCCCAGATCATGTGCGTGGTGAGCGGCTGGGCGGCCGACGCCGTGGAGACGCGGCTGTTCACGATGCCGATTCCGAGCCGGGCCTGGAAGCTGGACGAGGGCGAGTAGGTGAGGTTGGCCCGGCCGTTGAGCCGGTTCTCCCAGTTGTAGGAGACGATGCCCTCGTCGCGGTTGTAGTCCCCGGCGGCGTAGATCCGCACCTGGTCGCTGCCGCCCGAGACGCTGGCGCCGTAGCCCTGGTCCCAGCCGGTGCTGAACGGCGAGCCGTAGCCGCCGGCGATCTCGCTCTGGACCAGGTTCTGGCTGATGAGGTCCCCCGAGACGGGGTCGCGGCCCCAGTTGGTCTGGTAGACCTCGGCGGGGCTGGGGAGGTACGTCATCCCCTCCTTCAGGTGCACGCGGACCGACGCGGCCCCCGCCTCGCCCTTCTTCGTGATGATCTGGATGACGCCGTTGGTGGCCTCGGTCCCGTACAGGGTCGCGGCCGCGGGCCCCTTGATGACCTCGATGGACGCGATGCTCTCCGGATCGAGGTCGTTGATGCGGGAGGGGCCGCACCCCTGGCCGCAGCCGGTGAACGCCGCCCCGGTCCCCAGCGGGTCGTTGTCGACCCGCACGCCATCGATGTAGACCAGCGGCTCGCTGCTCAGGCTGAGGGAGCTCACGCCGCGGATCTGGGTGCTGCCGCCGGTCCCGACCTCGCCCGAGGTGTCCCGGATCCTGAGGCCCGAGATCCTCGAGCCGAGGAGGTCCTGGACGTCGGCCGGAGACGAGGTCTCCGTGACCTCCGTGGCGTCGAGCCGGGCGATCACGTTCCCCAGCTCGCGCTCGCGCGTGGCCCCCGGCGTCCCGGTGACGACCAGCTCCTCGAGCGCGACCGCCTCCTGCTGGAGGCGGATCGTGAGGTCCGTCGTGCCGACGCGCACGCTCCGCTCCACGGACCGGTAGCCCACCAGGCTGACCTGGAGCGTCACCTGGCCCGCCTGGAGCCCGCCCAGCGTGAACCGGCCGTCGGGCCCGACGAGCGTGCCCCGGTCGGTCCCCGCGATGACGACCTGGGCCCCCGCCAGGGGCTCCAGGCTCGAGGCGTCGACCACCCGGCCGGCCACCGTCCCCTGGGCGTGCAGCGCCCGGGGACCGGCCAGGCACAGGGCCGCCGCCAGGAGGAGGCCGAGGCCGGCGTTCCGGCGGCATCGGCGCCCGGAGGAAGGACGACCTGGTTCGGATCGAGTGTCCTTCATGGCAGTTCTCCTTCGAGGGTGTGCCCGCACTGCGTCCGCTCTACGTCTCGCCACGCGATGCCTCCGACTTCTCCGGGACCCGGTCGAACGTCCCCATGCCCGGCACCTCCAGGGACGCGACCCGTCCCCGGGCGTCCAGGTGGAAGGTGACCAGCGAGCCGGCCAGGCCGCCCGCCCGGCGCACGATGTCGTTCCACCGCGCCCGGAACGTGTCGTAGTTCCAGTGCTCGAGCCGGCTGGTGAAGGCCCCGTCGTCGTAGTCGAGGACGAGCGCCCCGTCCCGCTCCCGGACCCGGACCTCCCCGTACAGGCTGTCCGCGTAGGTCCCGGCGTAGCCGGAGAGCTCCAGCGAGGGCTCGGTGCCCTCGACCCGGCTCTTCCGCAGATCCTCCTCGCGCTTCTCCTGCTGCCGCTCCATCGAGTCCTGCACGGAGGCGTAGCGGGCGGCCCAGTCCTTCCGCGGGGCGCCCAGGAAGGCGTCGAAGATCCGGAACATGAGCGGGGTCCCGAGCGAGCTGCCCCCCTTGTTGGTGAGGACGACCAGGCCCAGCCGCTCCTCCGGCATGAGGGCCACCTCGGCGCGCATGCCGTCGATGGAGCCGCCGTGCTCGACGATCTCCCGGCCCCGGTAGTCGTGGAGGAACCAGCCCATGCCGTAGTCCAGGAAGTGGCCGGAGGGTTGGAGCTCCTTCCACGGCGGCTCCTGGCGGATGACCATCTGGGGGCGGTGCGTCTCGGCCAGGGCGTCGGGGGCGACCAGCGTGTCGCCGTCGAGCACGCCGCCCGCGAGCTGGAAGCGGAGCCAGCGCGCCATGTCGCGCGCGCTGGAGTTGATCGAGCCCGCCGGCCCGATGTTGTCGATGTTCCGCCAGGGGATGGCCCGCACGCTGTCGTCCACGACCACGTGCGGCGTGGCCACGTCCGACATCCCCTCCAGCGAGTCGACGCTCGTGCTGCTCCGGGTCATCCCGAGCGGCCCGAAGATGCGGTGCTCGATGAGGGCGTCCCAGCGCACGCCCTCGACGCGGGCGGCCACGGTGCCCGCCGCCAGGAACATGATGTTCTGGTAGCCGAAGTGGGAGCGGAAGCTCCAGGCGGGCTCGCAGAAGCGGACCCGGTGGAGCACCTGGTCGCGGTCGTAGTGGGTCCCGTACCACATGAGGTCGCAGCGCGGGAGGCCGCTCCGGTGCGTGACCAGGTCACGGACCGTCAGCTCGCGGGTGGGATAGGCGTCGTGGAGCTGGAAGCGCGGCAGGTACCGGGTCACCGGGTCGTCCCAGGAGAGCTTCCCCTCCCCGACCAGCATGGCCAGCGCGGCCGTCGTGAACGCCTTCGAACTGGAGCCGATCGCGAAGATCGTGCTCTCGTCGACCGGCGCGTCGGAGCCCGCCTCGCGGACGCCGTAGCCGCGGGCGTAGATCACCGAGTCGTCCTTCACGATGGCCAGCGCGAGGCCCGGCACCTTCCACGCCGCCATGGCCTTCCGGACGTAGTCGTCCAGGCCGCCCAGCGGCGCCGCCTGGGCCGCCGCCCGGCGCGGGAGCGCCCACCCCAGGAGGGCGACGAGCGCGAGGAGGGCCCGGCGGACGCCGGCCGGTCGGTGCTTCGTCATCGTCGGCTCGCTCCCTGTCGGGTGGATGGAGTCGGGATGCCCACGGCGCCCCTCAGCGCCGGTAGCCGCGGCCGCGCACGACGCGGCCCGGCGTGGCGCCCGTGGGGGCGCCGTCCCGCACCACCGCCACGCCGTTCACGAACACCTGCTCGACGCCGGTCGAGAGCCGGTGCGGCTCGCGGTAGGTCGCGCGGTCGAGGATCGTCCCCGGGTCGAACACCACCACGTCCGCGTACGCGCCCTCCCGCAGGATTCCGCGGTCCTGGAGGTAGAGCCGGTCGGCCACGGCGGAGGTGGCCTTGCGGACCGCCTCCTCGAGGCCGAGGACGTGCTGGTCCCGGACGTAGCGGCCCAGGATCCGGGGGTAGGTGCCGTAGGAGCGGGGGTGGGTGAGCCCCTGGGCCGAGTCGGGGTCGAGGCCCGCCGCGTCCGTCCCCCACTTGATCCACGGCAGCCGCATCTGCCGGCGGACGTTGTCCTCGCTCATGAGGAAGTAGGCGGTCGGCACGCGCCCCTCCTCCGAGACGATGAGGTCGATCGCGGCGTCGACCCAGTCCACGCCCCGGGCCCCGGCGATCTCCGAGAGGCGCTTCCCCTCCCACTTCGCGTTCCCCTCCTTCTCGAGGCCGAGGACGAGGACGCCCTCGGGCCCGGCCAGCTGCCCCAGGTTCTCCCACTCGGTGCTCGGCTGGAGGACGGCGTCGTGGATCTTCCGCCTCTGCTCGGGATCCCGGAGGCGCTCCAGGAGCTTTCCTCCCTCGGACGCCCACGGCGGGAGGACGGCGGCGAGCCCCGTGGCGCCGGCCGTGTACGGGTACATGTCCGCCTGCACGTCCTGCCCGGCGGCGCGGGCCGAGTCGATCCGGGCGATGACGGTGTCCATCCTGGGCCAGTTCCGCCGGCCCGCCGCCTTCAGGTGGTAGATCTCGACGGGGACGCCCGCCCGGCGGCCGATCTCCATGGCCTCGTCCAGGGCGTCGAGCAGGTGGTCGCCCTCCGAGCGCATGTGGGTGATGTAGACCCCGCCGTACGGGGCCATCGCGCCGGCCACCGCCGCCAGCTCGTCCGTCGTGGCAAAGCTCCCCGGCGGGTAGATGAGCGCGGAGGCCAGGCCGAACGCCCCGTCCTCCATGGCCCGCCGCGCCACCGCCTCCATGGTGTCGAGCGCGGCGGCGTCCGGCGCGCCCCGGGCCCCGCCCATCGCGTAGGTCCGCACGGTGGCGGCCCCGAGGAAGGAGCCCACGTTGGGGGAGGTGCCGTGCGCGTGCATGGCCCGGAGCCACGCGTCGAAGGCGTGGGGCCCGGAGAAGTCGTGCTCGGGGGCGTCGTCGTGGGGGTCGGAGAGGTCGCGGAGCGACCGGATCTTCTGGTTCTCGGGGGCGGCCGTCCAGCCCTCGCCCAGGATCGACGTCGTGACGCCCTGGGTGGTCTTGCTCACCACGCGGCCATCGCCGTCCAGGAAGGCGCCCTGGGACTGGCCCTGGATGTCGATGAAGCCGGGGGCGACGACCAGGCCCCGCGCGTCGATCCGCCGGTCCGCGGCGGCGTCGTCCAGGGAGCCCGCGGGCCCGACGAAGGCGATGCGGTCGCCGCGGATCCCGACGTCCCCCTCGAACCAGGGGGCGCCCGTCCCGTCGACCACCCGGCCGTGCGCGAGGACCACGTCGTACGGGCCGCCGCCGGTCGCCGGTCGGCAGGCCGCGACGACGGAGGCCGTCAGGAGCGTCGCGAGGAGGCGGCGGAGGGCGGGGCGGCGCGCGGCCCGTGCGAGCCGCGACGCGTCCCCGCGCTCACGATTGGAGGGTGCCGTCGGACTGGGAATCGGTGCCTCCCGTCGAGGCCGTCACCGCCGTGGGCCGCGCGACGCCGGCCACGAAGGTGGCCCGGCGTCGCCGCGCGTCATGAATGTATTTCTATACGCAACAGCGCATCACTATTTGTATACAATCGTGACCCCCAACAAGTACATCACTCTCGTCGCGGGATCAAGGCCTCGTGACGGCCGCAGCTACAGCCGCCAGCCCAGCAGGTTGAACTGGTACAGCACCCACACGAACCCGACGGCGCCCAGCGTGACCGCCGTGTAGTGGATGCGGGCCCAGAGGTCGCCCGCCCTGTGGCGCCACACGTCGATCGCGTACCAGATCAGTGGGAGCGTCGCCGCGGCCGTGAGCGTGGTCAGCGTGAGCGCCGCGCGGAACAGGCCGCCCTCGCCCTTGAGCAGGTTCTGCACGTCGCCGAACGCCATGCCGAACACGACCAGGGACGCCAGGCCCAGGGCGGACGCGAGGAGCTCGACGCGCCGCGCCGTCCTCGCCTTCCCGGTCAGCGGCTCGATGCCGGAGAAGCGCTTCCGGAGGAGCCAGCGCGCGGGCGCCGCCAGCAGGGCCGTGAGGAACAGGAACGCGCCGATCCCGAGGAGGACCCGGCTCAGCGTGTCGCCCCGGTACCAGGGGACCCGCTCGGCGGCCATGAAGGGGACGCCGCTGATGAAGAAGTGGCCGGCGCGGTCACCGTCCATCCGGAAGGCCACCTTCCACGGCCCCTCCACCTGGTGGAAGAGGTGCTTCCCGGCGGGCGCGAAGTAATCCTTCCCGAGTGCGCTCGAGACGACCAGGTCCCCGGGGATGTCCGGGTCCGGCGCCACCGTGATCTTGGAGAACAGGCCCATGGCCTTCTCGGCCGTCGTGTACGACATGCGGTCGAACTCGTACTCGCCGACGTAGGGCGAGAGGTCGGCGGACGCGTCGCCGCCCCCCGGCGCCGTGGCCGGCACCGGCCAGTAGTGCTCCACGAAGCGGTCCAGGAAGGGGCCGAAGCTGATCTCGCCCCCGCTCGCCGTGTTGAACGAGACGAAGATGCCCAGGCTGTCGGCCGGGACGAGCGCCAGGTTGGAGTGGAACCACCCCGTGTCGCCGCCGTGCCCGATCATGTGCACGCCGTGCATGTCCTGCTCGTAGAAGCCCAGGTCCATGGCGGGGAGCCGGGGGTCGTGCGCGAACTGGGGGCTGTGCATGAGGCGGGCGGTCGAGTCCGCCATGATGCGCCGGCCCCCGTACTCGCCGTCCTGGAGCTGGGCGATCATGAAGTGGCCCATGGCCTCCGCGCTGGCGCTGCCGCTCCCGGCCGGAGCCATGGGAACCAGCATCTCGAAGGACTTGGCGTTCGGGCTGCCCCCGCCCTTGGCGTAGCCCACGGACATGTCGTCGGCCAGGTCGTCGGGGAGGGGCTGCTCCATGGCCGCCTGCTCCATCCCCAGGGGCTCGAGGATGTGCTGGCGCACGTAGCTCTCCCACGGCTGCCCCGAGACTCGACCCACGATGTAGCCCGCCAGGGCGGCCCCGTAGTTCGAGTAGGCCGCGTAGGTCCCCGGGGGCCGGACGCGCGCCGGCATGTTCCCGGCCAGGTACGCGCCCCGGTTCTCCGAGCTGCTGAACAGCCCGAAGCCCCGGTCCTCGAACCCGGGCGTGTGCGTCATCAGGTGCCGCATCGTGATGGGCCGGCCCGGATACGTGTCGGGGATCTGGAAATCCAGGTACGTATTGATGTCCGCGTCCAGGTCGATCTTCCCCTCCTCGACCAGCTGCATGACGGCCGTCCACGTGAACAGCTTGGTGATCGACCCGATGCGGAAGAGGGTGGTCGCCGGGTCGACCGGGACGCGCTTCTCGAAGTCGGCCCAGCCGTAGCCCTTCGAGTACATCGGCTTCCCGTCGCGGACCACCGCCACGGTGGCGCCGACCACGTCATGCTCCTTCATCTCTGCGGACATGAGCCCATCCAGGAACGCGGCCAGCTCGACGGTGTCGGTCGGCCCGGGCCTGGCCCGAGCCGGCGCGGAGCCCCCCCCGCCCTCCGCGCCCTGGGCCGGGGCCGCGGCCGGGGCCACGCTGATTCCGATGACGAGCAGGGCTGCAGCTGCCGTGAGCCGTCGCATCCGGATTGCCTCCTCGGGCCGTGAGCCGTCCCGCGCGGGGCGGTCCCGGACCGTCACCCACGGGGGTTCGGGCCGCGGTGCCTCCTGCGCGTGTGCATACTGATCTGTATACAATAGTGGAATCATGTACCCAATTCTGACGCTCGGGGCAAGAGCGGAGGCCGGGGGGCGCTCCTCCCCGCCGGGGGGCGCGCTTCCCCCCACGACCCCCTTGCGATCCGCCATGAACCCCCGGACCCTGCAACGTCGGCTGCCGCGGCGTCCGGCGAGCCGAGCGGAGGGCGCTCCCCGGATCGCGGAGCGCGGCGGGCGGACTAACCGGAGGAATGGTCGAGCCTTACCCCGGGCGGGCTCCCCGCGCGCCGTCGGATCCCGGTCTCCCGCACGCCCGGGCACGGGGCTGGCTCCTTACACGGCGCCGCTCGCGAGCCCGAAGGGGCTCGCGGAGAGCGACGCGACGCCCGGAGTGGAGGCCCGCGATGGTGGACAGCACGAGCACGAATGGAAAGGGGACCGGCCGGACGAACGGCCGCGAGCCCGCGTCCGCGGCGCGGGGCCGACCTCTCCCGCCGGGCCGGCTGACCGGGGCCCGCATCGTCATCGTCGACGACGAGCGGGAGAACCTGGACCTCCTGACGGACATCCTGGAGCGCGAGGGGTACACGAACCTCCGCGCCGTCCCCGATCCGCTCGAGGCCCTGGAGATGTGCCGCGCCGAGCCCCCCGACCTCCTCGTCCTGGACCTCCTCATGCCCGAGCTGGACGGACTGGGGCTCATGGACGCCCTGGCCGAGGACCTCGAGGACTTTCAGCTCCGCCCCACCCTGGTCGTGACCTCCGACCACGGCCGCGAGGCCAAGCGCCGGGCGCTGAGCCGCGGGGCGCGGGACTTCCTCACCAAGCCCTTCAGCCCATCGGAGATCCGGCTCCGCGTGGCCAACCTCCTCGAGACGCGGTTCCTGTACCTGGAGCTCCAGCGCCACAACGAGCGGCTCGAGGAGAGCGTGCGGGAGCGGACCGCCGACCTGGAGGAGGCGAGGCTGGAGATCCTCGAGCGGCTCGCCCTGGCGGCCGAGTGGCGGGACGACGACACGGGCGAGCACACCCGGCGGGTGGGCCGCCTGGCCGCCGACCTGGCGCGCACGATCGGGCTCTCCGAGGAGGAGACCCGCCTGGTGCGTCGGGCGGCGCCCCTGCACGACGTGGGCAAGATCGGGATCCACGACTCCATCCTCCTCAAGCCGGGTCCCCTGGACGAGGAGGAGTTCGACATCATGAAGACGCACACGACCATCGGGGCCGAGATCCTCTCCGGGAGCCGCTTCCCCTCCCTGCGGGCCGCCGAGGAGATCGCCCTCTCGCACCACGAGAAGTGGGACGGATCCGGCTACCCCCGCGGCCTGGTGCGGGCGGCGATTCCCCTGCGGGCCCGGATCGTGGCGCTGGCGGACGTGTTCGACTCCCTGACCCACCGGAGGGTCTACAAGGAGGCGTGGACGGCCCGGGAGGCGATCGACTACATCGAGGACGGCGCCCGGACGCAGTTCGACCCCGACCTCGTGGACGCCTTCCTGTCGCTGGAGCGGGGTGGGCGGGCGGCGGTGGCTCTCACTACGTGACCGACGCGTGGCTGAGGGCCTCGAGCACGCCCCCCTACCTCCTCCCCGCCCTCGCCGCGCTCCAGTCCCAGATCTCGCCCGCGTGCTCGACCACCCGCGCAGAGTCCCCGGGGAGGAGGAAGCCCTCCCTGACCAGCGAGTCCGCGGCGGCGGCCGCCTTCCTCATGTAGGCGGCGCGCGAGCCGTAGAGCGTCGTCACCGCGGGGCGCGGGTCCCCGGTCCTGGCCTTCTCGGCCCCGTCCCACGGGAGCGGGATGAAGGTGCCGCGGAAGTCCGCCAGCTCGTCCTCGGGGCCCGGCATGCCGGTCCGCAGGCTCCAGGGAGCGTAGGCGGCCAGCGGCACGCGCACCTCCACGTTCCGGACCCCGTCCCGCTCGTTCCCGAGGGAGTCGGTGACGGGGACGAGCGCCGGGAAGGCGGGCCCGAGGCGGGGCGGCTGGAAGTCCACGATCCCCTCCTCCCAGCGCGGGCCGTAGTCGGCCCGGTAGGCCACCTGGGCCACCTCCGGGAAGGCGATCCCGGGAATGTCGGGAAACGCGCTCGCCGCCTCCCGCACCGGGACCAGCGTCCCGTCGGCGAGGTGCGGGATCGCGGAGGGGGGCGGCTCGCGGCCGTCCACGATCCAGTCGGTGAGGCGGACCAGGAGGGCGCGGAGGTTCGGGTGGTAGTCGAGCGGGTTCCCGCGCCACGCGGCCGGTCCGCCCGGCGCGCCGACAGGACCGCGCGGCGCCTCGGGGAAGTGGTCCGTCCCCGGCGGGAAGCCGTCCACGAAGTGCTGCCCGCCCGCGAAGTGGTAGATGCGGACCTTCGCGAGGGGCGGGACGTCCGCCGAGCCGTCCGGGCTCGTGTGGATGAGCGAGGCGGCGCGTCCCCAGTACTCGTAGCCCGAGTTCGTGTAGAACACCTTCGGGAGATCCTCCGCGGGCGTGTGCGCCAGGAGCCCGTCCTCGCGCCCCGTCACCGGGTCTCTCTCGATGCGCCCCGTGAAGGGGAAGATGTCGGTCGGGTAGAAGAAGGCCGAGAACCGGTGGGCGTCCCGGGAGGGCTGGGCCCAGCGGTGGTCGAAGCTCCCGCGCCCCGCCCCTGCCGCCATCGCGAAGATCCCGTCGAAGACCTTCCGACCCTCCTCGTCCGTGTTGAAGCCCTGGTAGAGGAAGTGGCGGAGGAAGCGGCCCGTCTGCGAGATGCCCTCGGCGATCCCCCACCTGGCGGGGAACAGGCTCTCCGGGTCGTACTTCTGGTAGGCCATCAGGTCGCGGACCGCGGCGAGCCCGAGGCCGACCACGGGAGGGTTCTCGGAGGGATAGACCAGCTCGTAGATCTTCCCCGGCGCGAAGCCGGCGGGCATGTGGATGTGGGTCCGGTCCCCGACCACCCGGCCGTTCTCGGTCTCCCGCGCGAACGTCCACTCCGAGCGAGGCACGAGGCGGCGCGGCGCCTCGCGGTCGTCGCGGGCCGTGAGGTACGCCTCGCGCGTGGCCGTGTCCGTGACCGGGTAGCCGATCTGGCGCCTGTGCCCGACCGACAGCGTGCGGGTCGGGCGCTCGACCACCCAGTCGCTCCGCACCCTGCCCCGGAGCGGCGAGCCGTCCGGGTTCCGGGCGGCCGGGACGTGGAGGCGGAGGAGCATGGCCGGCTCGGGCGGCACGTCGAACTCCCAGCCCACCCACACCAGCGTGTAGCCGCGGCGGAGGAGGAAGCCGTCCCCGAAGTCACGCTCCCTGGAGGGGTCGAGGCTCCCGGCCGCGCGGTCGAAGTAGGAGAGGGCCGCCTTCCCGCCCCGGTTCGAGACCTCGAGGAGCGAGACCCCGCTCCGGCGCGCCGGGTCGAGCGGCTGGAGGACCATGAAGTTGGCCCACGCCGTGACCCGGCCGTCCGCGTCCCGGGGGGCGAGCGCGAGGTCGGCGATCCTCGCGTCCGCCGGGTTGGAGGGATCGAAGGCGAAGTAGACGCGCCCCGTGATCTTCTCGTACGCCCCCGACTCGCCGAACCGACGGCCGCCCAGGACCGTGTCGCGGCTCGCGACCACCACCCGGACGACCTTGGCCGCGGCGTCGGGGGCGGCGGCCAGGGCGCCGCCCAGCGGGAGGAGCGCGGCGAGCGCCAGGCGGAGGAGGCGGGACGGGCGCGGCGGGGGACGGCGGTCCATGGGCGACCTCGTGCCGAAGGGGCGACGGAGCTCCGGGCGTCTTGATCGACGCGTCCCTGAGCTTCTACGTTGCGGGCGATGCGGCGCAACCTCCTCCTCCTGGCCCTGGCCGCGGCGGCCGTCGCCGCGCTCGTCGTGCTCGGCCCGATCCTCTCCGCGCCGGAGCCCGTCCCCGAGCCCGCCTCCCTGCACCCGTGGCGGCTGGTCGGGTGCTGGAAGCTCCGCTACGGCGCGTGGGGCGGGGTCGACGTGCCCGCGGGCCAGCGGGCCCCCGGCGACGAGGGGGCCCCGACCGGGGCCCTCGCGCCTCCCCGCACGCTCATGCTCGTCCCGGACTCGGTGGACGCGTGGGGGAGGACCCTGCCCAGCTACAGGGCGGTCGCAGCAGGGGCGGACACGGGGCGCGCGCACCGCTCCCTCCGGTGGCTGGTCCGGCGGGACACCCTGTGGGTGCTGTGGACCGAGGAGGGCGCCAGGGCCGGCGCCGCCCTCAGGCCGTCGGGGGACAGCCTCGTGGGCAGCGTCCGCGCGACCGAGCGGACCGCCGACGGACGGGGCCGCGACCTCAGCGCGCGGGCGGCCGCCGTCCCGGTGAGCTGCGCCACCGGGGAGCGGGAGCGGGAGCCGGCGCGTCCACGGCGCTGAGGGGCGGCGGCGCGGCTATCGCCCGGCCGCGGCCGGGCGCGTGCCGCGGCCCGCGCGCCCGGCGGGCCGGGAGACTCCGGTCGGCGCCTCCCCTCCCTACTCCCCCTCGCCGCTCCGCCGCGCGCTGGGGGGCAGCATGCCGTTCAGGCGCATGTAGTTGGCCACCTGGCTGTAGTGGTCGGCCAGGTCCTCCACGTAGATGAACATGGCCATGGCCCGGCTGCCCTTCATGAAGCCCAGGTCCACCTGATCGCCCAGCGCGCTGTCGTCGGTGTCGCCCAGCACCTTGTCGCAGAAGGTGAACGAGTCCTTCAGCGACTTCACGAGCACGTCCTTGGCCTCGCTCCCGTCGTGCTTCGGGGCGTCCGGCGCCGCCGTGCCGCCGATGGCCGAGCAGATCCCGAAGTTGGCCTCCGCCAGGTGGGCCCACACCTGCCCGAACGTCATCTGGGCGTCGGTGGGCTTGTAGGAGAGCTTGTCGGTCGGGACCTCGTCGGCGGAGGCCGTGAGCAGCCGGCCGAAATGGGCGCTCATCCGCCGGGCGGCCTCCGTGGTCGGGCTGGACGAGGAGGCGGCCGGCTGCTGGGCCGCGAGCGCGCCGGGGACCAGGATCGCGGCCAGGCCGCAGAGGAGCGTGCGCTTCATGGGACATCTCCGTGTGAGGGTGGGACGGGCCGGAGCGGACTCTCGCCGGGGCCGGTCCGGCACGGCGGCGCTCCGGCTCCACGATAAGCCAACGCGCGGAGGCGGCAAGGGGGGCGCCGGGGCCCGCCGGCGAGCCGTGCCCGCCGGCCGCGCTCTGGCGCGCCGCCGCGCCGGGGAGCTATCCGTGTATCCTCGTCGACCCGTCACTCGAGCCGGAGGAAGACCCGTGAAGACACGATGGGGGCTGTGCATCGCCGCGACGGTCGGAGTCCTGCTGGCGCCTCCGGCGCTCCGCGCCCAGGAGGAGGCCGCCGGACACCTCGACATCCCGGCGGTCCCGGCCCGGGCCGAGGACGTGAGCTCGCCCGAGGCGCTGGTGAGGGCGGACCTCGAGTCGATCTCCGGGGACGTCGGCGTCCCGCGCCAGTGGGGACGGGACCTCTCGCTGTACGACGGGCACGCCTACTTCGTCTCGGCGGAGAACGACCCGAAGACCGGACAGGTCGCCCTGGAGAGGTCCACGCCCCGCGAGTACGCCGAGAGGAACGACGCCGGCCTGGTCGAGAGCGGCTTCATGGAGCACGAGATCGCCCACAAGACGTTCCGGTTCGGGAACGTGGCGACCGTCGTCAGCAGCTACGAGACCCACATCGGGAAGACGGGGGCCGTCTCCCGGGGGGTCAACATCTACCAGACCTACTTCGACGGGGAGCGGTGGTGGATCCTGTCGATCGTCTGGGACGCGGAGCGGCCGGACAACCCGATCCCGGCGGAGCTGTCGTCGTAGACCGGCGGGCGCCGGGACCGGAGGACCCGGCGGCGCCTACTGCAGGCAGCCGTTCGAGGGCGGCAGGCCGCACACGAAGCCGCCCACACGCCCGTCGACCGGAACGTCGAACGCGCCGTCGGTGATCGCGAGCGAGTCGGCTCCCGATCCCCCGTCGCTGCGCACGGTGAACGTGAACGTGCCGCGGATCCGGGTCCGGGTCAGCGCCTCGACGTCGACGGTGCCCGAGGTGATCTCGAACCAGCTGTCGTAGTCGTTCGTATCGGGGCTCCAGCCGCGGAACAGCCGCCCCCGGCAGGGTTCGTCGGGCCCGCAGGGCGCGAACGTCCCGGTGTGCGCGGGCTGCACCTGCAGCACGAACAGGTCCCCCTGGCCGAACGTCTCGGACGCCCGGAAGGCCGTGACGACGATCCCGCCCACCGAGTCGGGGTCGGCCGCCACCGCCCAGTCCTCGTCCGGCACCGGACGGCCCTCGATGCCGAAGGCGATGTCGCCCGCGGCCGCGAAGGACTCGGTCCCGAGATCGAACGTGACCACGGCGCCCCCCGATCCGGGCCCGGTGGAGCCGCCGCAGGCCGCGGCGGCGAGCACGAGGGCCAGGCAGACCGCCGCATACGAGTGCGAGCTGCGAGCAAGCGGGTGTTTCGTGTCCATGGCGTTACGCCCTCCCGGCCGCGCCTTCGGCGGTGGGCGACCGCGCGGCACACGATGCGCGCCCACCGGGAACGAGCATCGGATTCGATGCTCCTCCCACCGTACAACGATCGAAGGGCACGCGGCGTGACGCCCACCTTCCGGGTCCTCCGGGTTCGGCCCTTCGCCCCCGGGAACCGGATCGGGAGCGGCGTGGTTGGAGGGTCCGATCACCGCTCGGAGCTCACCCTGCGACGGGAGGCGCGATGCGCATCCGGCTCTGGACCTTTCTGCTCGTGCTCGGCTCCGCCGCGCTCGCTTCCCCGGCGCGGGGCCAGCAGGCCGTCTCCGAAGACTCGGCCCCGGCCGTGCCGGACAGCGTCACGCCCGGCAGGGTCCTGGCCGGCAGCGAGCTGTTCAACGGGGGGAGCTGCGTCGCCTGCCACGCGGTGGGAGGCCGCGGCACGGGGCGCCGGGCGCCCGACCTCTCGGACGCCGAGTGGCTGCACGGGGCGGGAGACCTCGAAGCCATCCGCCACACCATCTTCTGGGGCGTGCAGAAGCCCGAGTTCAGGGCCGTGGTGCCCCGGCCGTTCGAGATGAACCCGGAGGGCGGCATGCGGATGGACCGGGAGCAGCTCTGGGCCGTCGCCTCCTACGTCTGGACCCTGAGCCGGCCCCGCACCAGCGACTTCGTGGCCCGCCAGCAGCGCTTCCTCGACCTGGCCCGCCTGGGGCTCACGAAGGAGGCCCTGGCCCTGTTCCGACCGGCCGACTCCGCGTCCGGGAATCCGGCCACGCTGCCCGAGCGCGGGCTGAACGCCCTGGGCTACGAGCTGCTCCGGCGCGGCGGGGACCCGGAGAGTCCCATCGCGGTCTTCCGGCTCAACGCCCGACTGCACCCCGACTCGTGGAACGTATGGGACAGCCTGGGCGAGGCCCTCGCGGCGGCGGGGAGGACCCGGGAGGCGATCGAGAGCTACGAGAGGTCCCTGCGCCTGAACCCTGAGAACGACAACGCCAGGAAGGCGCTCGAGGCGCTGAGACACGGCGGGTGACGGGAGCGGGTCGGGAGGAGCGCGGCCGGGCCGGGGGACGCCCCCCGGCCCGGCCGCGCTCTCGGGCTCACTTCGCGATGATCAGCGCGTGCGCCATCTGCCCCGGGTGCACCTCGCAGTGGTACACGTAGCGTCCCGCCTGGCTCACCGTGTAGCTGCTGGAGACATCGTTGTAGCTCATCAGGCCGGTGCCGATCGTGTTGGCTCCGGCCGGCACCGAGTCGCTCGTGGCCGTGTGCTGGATCCCCTGGTCCAGGTTCACCCACTGGACGGTCGAGCCCACGTCCACCGTGATCGAGTCCGTCCCGTTGGGCGTCTTGAACGCGATGTTCTGCATGTCGACCACGACGTCGGCGGAGGGATTGGGACCGCCTCCGCCCGGCGGCGGATTCTGGCCCGTCGGCGGCGAGCTCGATCCCCCGCACGCG
>Ga0209918_1000621_pt1 | contig 22612 bp, 24 predicted proteins | sample SalPonD_shore_MG_FD_185712 | JGI IMG/M metagenome (GOLD analysis project Ga0209918, IMG submission 185712) | Salt pond soil microbial communities from South San Francisco under conditions of wetland restoration - Salt Pond MetaG... | ecosystem: Environmental > Aquatic > Marine > Intertidal zone...
CGAAGCCCCACAGCGCCTCGGTCACGCTCGGCGCCACGCGCCGCTTGCCGATCAGCACGGGCAGGACCGCATGTGGATGGACGAGGCGTCGCAATTCGCGCATGCCCTGCCGGAACAGCAGCAGCACCCGTATCACCTTCAGGCCGCCCGATGTCGAACCGGCGCACGCCCCCACGAACATGGCCATCAGCAGGAGCAGCGTGGCCCCCGGCGGCCACAGGCTGTAGTCGCTGACCGTGAAGCCGGTGGTCGAGACCACCGAGATCGTGTTAAAGATGATCATGTCCCAGCGATCCCCGTCCGAAACCAGAGACAGCCAGCCGGTCAGCAGGATCAGCGCCAGCGCCCACAGCGCATAGGTGCGGACCTCCTCGTCGGAGAAATAGGGGCGCAGCGAACCGCCCTGTCGCAACACAGCGAAATGGAGCGCGAAGTTCATGCCGGCGAGAAACATGAACAGCGATGCGATCATATGGAGGCGCGGCAGCGAGTAGTAGCCGAAGCTAGCATCGTGCGTCGAGAAGCCGCCGGTGGAAACCGTGCACATGGCGTGGTTGACGGCATCGAAGAACCCCATGCCGGCCCACCAGTAGGCGAGGGTGCAGATTCCCGTCATACCGAGATAGACATACCACAGCGCCCGTGCCGTTTCGGCCACGCGCGCCGTCAGCTTGTCCTTGACCGGCCCCGGCACCTCGGCCTTCAGAAGCTGCATGCCGCCGGTACCCAGCAGTGGCATCACGGCCACGGCCAGCACGATGATCCCCATGCCCCCGAGCCACTGCTGCATCGAGCGCCAGAAAAGAATCGAAGGCGGCATATGATCCAGACCGGTCAGCACCGTGGCCCCCGTCGTGGTCATCCCCGACACCGACTCGAACAGGCCGTCGACGAGCGAATGGCATGTACCGGTGGTCCAGAAGGGCACCGCACCGAGCGTCGAAAGCACGATCCACGCCAGCGCCACCACCAGGAATCCGTCCCGGTGGCTCATCTGGGTGGGTGCCGGGCCGGTAAGGCGCATCACGACAAGGCCGGCTAGGGAGACCCCCGCGCCGCTTCCGAGGAACTGGTAGGCGTGCCCGGTCTGGTAATAGACGGCCACCAGGGAGGTGGCCATCATGCCGGTACCGAACAGGGCCGACAGCATCGCCAGGGTCCATATCACACCCCTAGCATGCATAGCCGGTCCTCCCTTCCTGCAATCCGGTCATCGCTAAAAGAATTCCAGATGGACTTCGAACAGCTTCTCGACCTCGCGCGAGGAGGTATTGCTGGTGACGATAAGCACATGGTCCTGCGGCTTGATGCGGGTATGGCCGCTCGGGCTGATCACCTTGCCGTCGCGCAGAATCGCGCCGATCACCGTCGACGGCGGCAGTTTCAGCTCGCTCAGGGGCGTATCGAGGATATCGCTGGTCTCCAGCGCCTCCGCCTCGATCACCTCCAGGCTGCCGTCGCCCAGCGAGGAGACCCCGAGCACGCGCCCCTTGCGGACATGGCTGAGAATCGAGGAGACCGTCGTCAGACGCGGAGAGACCGTGATATCGAGGCCGATCTGGCGCACCAGATCGCCGTATATGGCGCGGTTGACGAGTGTGATCACGTGCGGTACCTGATACTTCTTGGCGATCAGGCTGGCGAGGATATTGGTCTCGTCATCATTGGTCAGCGCCAGGAAGTTATCCATCTTGGAGACGTTCTCCTCCTCCAGCAGATCGCGATCGAGTGCATCGCCGCGAATCACGATGCTGGCGTGAAGATGGTCGGCCAGCCACTGTGCCCGTTCGTGGTCATACTCGACCAGCTTGAGCGGGATGCCGAGCTGCTCCAGCTCCTGCGCTACAATAAAGCCGATATGCCCGCCGCCGACCAGCATCACATGCCGCTGCCGTCGATCCTCCCGCTTCAGGGCGATCACGTTCATGAAAGCATCGACCTGATCGTGCGACATGGCGACATAGATGCTGTCGCCGGCCAGCAGCACCGTCTCCTTGTCCGGTACCCTCCACTGCTGGTTGTGTTCATGCGCCACGACATAAAGGTTCATGTTGCCCATGGCCTCCTTCATGTCGCTCAGGGCCAGGCCTGCCAGAATATTCTTGGGCGGAATCCTCAGGCCGATCAACTGGATACGACCGTCGGCGAACTCCTGCGCATCGACGGCCGAGGAGACCTGGAAGCGCTTGACGATCGCCCTGGCAGCCTCCCGCTCCGGAGAGATCATCCAGTCGATGGGAAGGTCGTCCCGTCCGCATAGCTCGGTGTTGTTAACATACTCCGACTCGCGCACCCGGGCCATCTTGGCCGGCACCTTGAACAGTGAGTGGGCCACCTGGCATGCCATCATGTTGACCTCGTCGTTGGTGGTCGCCGCGATCAGCAGATCGGCATTCTCGGCGCCGGCCTGCTGCAATACGCTGGGCAGCGAGGCGTGGCCGATCACCGTCCTGACATCCATGCTGTCGGCCACGCGCTGCAACAGCTGGGCGTCGTGATCCACGACCACAACGTTGCTGCCTTCGCTGGCCAGGCGCTGCGCGATATAGAACCCGACCTCTCCGGCACCGAGCACAAGAATATTCATGCCTGTCTCTCCTTGTAGCGCGCCAGATCGAAACTCTTGACCTTGCGGTGGAGTTGACTGCGCTCCATGCCGATCGCCTCGGCCGTACGGCTGATATTCCAGTCATGCTTGTTCAGATGGAACAGCAGGTAGCTGCGTTCGAACGCCTCGCGGGCGGCATGGAAGTGGTGGGTGAAATCCTCTCCGCCACCGCCCTGCACCGAGGACTGCTGATCCAGCGGAAGCATATCCTCGACACCGATCGTGCAGCCCTCCCGAAGGATATGACAGCGCTCCACATAGTTTCTGAGCTCGCGCACGTTACCGGCCCACGGATAAGCCTGCATCCGGGCCAGCGCCTCGGCCGTAAAATACACCGGCTCGCCGCCCAGCATCTCCGCCTGCTCCGCCGCCAGCGCCTCGGCCAGCAGCGGGATATCCTCCGGACGCTCGCGCAGTGGCGGCATACGGATGCTGACCACGTTCAGCCGGTAATAGAAATCCTCCCGCAGCTGTCCCTCCCGCAGCTCCTCTTCGAGATCATAACTGCTGGCGGCGATCAGACGGACATCAACCGGAATCGAATTCGGATTGCCCAGGCGCTGAAACGAGCGTTCATGCAAGACCCGAAGCACCTTGGCCTGAGCGCTCTGGCTCAGGTCCAGCAACTCATCGAAATAGAGGCTGCCACCATGCGCCGCCTCGAAACGGCCGCGCTGCATGTGCAGCGCACCGGGGAAGGCACCCTTCTCGTGGCCGAAGAGCTCGGAATCCATCCTGTTATCGGGGGTACTGGCCGTGTTCACATGCACGAACGGCCCGTCGACTCGCCGGGAGTAACGGTGCAGCAGGCGTGCCGCCACCGCCTTCCCCGTGCCGTGCTCGCCGAGAATCAGTACCGGGGCATCCGATGTCGCCACCTGCTTGATCAGGCGCTGCACCTCGCGTACCGCCTCGCTGTCGCCCACCAGCTCCCGGCGCGTCTGCTGGTCCAGGTTCTCCTTCAGCTCGCTGTTCTCGCGCGTCAGCTGGCGCCGGTCCAGGGCATTGCGCATGAGGATCAGCAGCCGATCGGAGGAGAGCGGTTTCTCGACGAAATCGAACGCCCCCTGCCGGGTCGCACGAACCGCCGTGTCGATGGTGGCATGGCCGGACATCATCACGACCGGCAGATCGGCATCCATCTGCTTCAGTCGCGAAAGCGTCTCCAGCCCGTCGATGCCGGGCATCCAGATATCGAGCAGCACGCAATCCACCGGCTGTTTACGGAAGCGCGCCACCGCCTCCTCCCCGGAGGCCGCGCACGCCACGGTATACCCCTCATCCTCGAACAGCCCGCTGAGGGATTCCCGGATGGCCTGCTCGTCATCCACGATCATGATACTTGCAGTCATGACATCTCCATGTTACCGCCCTGCAGGGGCAGCCTTAAGCAAAAATGCGTCGGATGGGCATATGACAGTGCCAGAAGTTCCCCCTCGTGCTCTTCGGCAATACGCCTGGCGATCGCCAGCCCCAGACCCGAACCCTCCGGCTTGGTCGAAAAATATGCCTCGAAGAGATGCTCGCGGCTGGACTCGGGAATCCCCTCCCCCTCGTCAAGCACGTGAAACTCTACCGCATCCTCGACCTGACCGACATACAACTCAACAGGCGCATAGTCGCCAGCCGTCGCGGCCAGCGCATTATCGAGAAGATTGATCAACACCTGCCGCACCTGATCCGCATCACACATGCAGGTCGGCCCGGTGTCGGGCACCGCCACCCGGACACGGTCATAGGAGAGATAGAGATCCCGCATCTCGTGCAGGATGTCACGCACATCCTCCTCCTTCAGCCGCGGTTTCGGCAGTCGGGCAAGCATCGAGAAGTCGCCGATCAGGCGCTGCAGTCGTTCAACCTGCCCGATGATGGTGCTGGTGCAGGTGTCGAATACGGCCCCGTCATCCACCTTGGCACCGAAACGGCGCTGCAGCCGCTCGGTGGCCAGCTTGATCGGTGTCAACGGATTCTTGATCTCGTGGGCCAGCCGGCGCGCCACCTCGGCCCAGGCACGGTGCCGTTGCGCCTCGGCCAGACTGCTGACGTCGTCGAACACGATCAGATAGCCCGAGATATCGGCAGCGCCGGCTGTCCCCAGCCGGGCGCCGCGCACCAGGATATGCAGATGCTGCTTACCAACCGTGATATCGAGCTCGCGTTGCAGATGATCCTGATCCTGGTAACAGAGTTCTTCGAAGAAGCCACCGATGGCATGCAGCCGACCGCTGCACAGCGAGGTCAGGTCGCGTCCCACCATCCAGCCGGAGGGCAGGGCAAGCAGCTCCCGCAGCGATTCGTTCAACAGGCGGATATAGGCATCGGCATCGACCAGCAGCACGCCGGTCTGCAGGTTAGCCAGCAGCGTCTCCAAAATCTGGCGCCGGTGACGGTTGCTATCCAGCGCCTCTGTCAGGTCGCGTTGCGTCTGCTGAAGCGCCTGCACATTCTCACGTAACCGAAAGGCCATGCGATTGAAGGAGCGCACCAGCGAGCCCAGCTCATCCCTCGGTGCCTCCTTGATCGTGACATCGAGATCGCCCTCCGTGACCCGCCGAAGCGCCTCCGCCAGACCGCCGATCGGTGCCGTTAGCCGGCGGGCGAAGATCAGCGCCACCCAACCGGCCACCATCACGACCAGCAGGGTTACGATCAGCATGGTATTGGTAAAGAGGGCACGGATCGCCTGACGGTTGCGCTCCAGTTCGCGGTACTTCTTGTAGTCAGATTCGACCGCGCGCGCGTTCTGCACCGCGCCGGTCGGCAGCCTGATCTCGGCCCGCAACAATCCGACGACCCCCTGGTTACTGCGCAGCGGCGCGTAGCCGACGGCCACCTCCCGCCCCTGATCCGACTGCAGCTCGGTCACGACACGTCCGAGTGTCACGGCAAGCTTGGCGTTCTCGCCCAGCGGCGCTGCCTCCAAGTCGCTCAGTCCATTGGCCTGTACACCGGCCAGCAGCCGCTCGTTAACATCGAACACCTGCAGGCGCTGCCACCCCTCCACGGAGAGGATATCTGCCAGCCGGGAAGTGAGCGTATTATAATCGATCGGTTTCTGAAGCAGGACCTCCAGCAGAGCGCTGTCGTCCATATAGGGCAACATGCCCTGCTTCAGATCCGTCTCGACACGGGCGTAGAAATCACGGGCCAAGTTGAGCGTACGGTCAAGAAGGGTATCGACGCGTACATCGAACCAGACATCCAGCCCGCGGTCGACCATCTGGCTGGCGGTAAACTGTAGGATAATGGCCGGCACCAGCAGCATCCCCACTAGCCCCATCACCAGCTTGGCCCGCAGACGCGAACCCGGTCTGCGCTCCTGCCGCTCGCGCAACAGCCGGACACCGTAGCGCATGCTCATGGCCGAAAGCGTCAGAAGCAGGGTGATGTTGAGCCATACCACCATGCTGACATCGCCGCTGGTGGCGGTGGAAGGCCACAGCGCGACGGCCACGACCAGCATCCCGATGGATATGACAATGGGGAGAAAGCGCATCACGCCTAGGTCGTTCATGGCAGAGTGAAATTCAGCGCCTTTTCAACCGTGTTATAACCCCACAAACGGGAAAACCAGCCACCGCGATCTTCGCCTTCGTGCTCCTCCAGCGACACCACCATGCGGTAGGGCCGGCCCGACTCCAGCAGGCTTCGGTCGATGACCGGAAAGCGCCTCAAGCGGGTCAGGAATGCCAGTGCCTTCTTCACGTCGAAGACGCGACGGGAGATACCGCTTGTCACATCGATCAGCCGCCAGCTCTGCGACACTAGGTCGGGCACCACGCGTCGCTCGACTCGGACGGTCGCCACGTTCTGGTTTAGCCAGTAGCGGCGTACCGCTTCGATACTGATCTCCCAGACGAAGGTCACCTCCGTCCCCTCGTGCAGGACACGGGCGATGTGCTTGGCATCGTTGGGAAGTGTGGTGTTACAGAAGACGAGATTACTGTCGGCCTCCATCTCCAGATGGACGGATGGCTTGGCATAGGCCGGCGTCAACACCAACACGCACACCAGCCACAGCCCCAGGGCCGCGGCGGAAGCGCGTATCAGTAGTTGCTTGACCATAGCCGGGCAGTGTAACAGCGCCACTCGCATTGTTCGACGGCAAAAACCCCGGCCAGACCGGCCTCGCGGGGGCCTCCATGGCACCTGATTTGCTTATTGGTAGGCACCATGCATTGGATCAACGCCTATCGACACCTTCCCGGTGCGGACGCGATAAATCCGGTCGACCGAAGCGGAAACCGCCCGACACAACGACCGGAAACAGCCTTCGCGGACATCCTGGCCAGCCGCATCAATGAGGCCTCCGTGATGTCGGGCAACCCCCTCTCTCCGGCCACCGTCAAACTTCTGGCAATGATCCTGACACGCCATCTGGACCACCTGCCCGCCACCGGCATACCGCAGGCCGGTAACGGCCGTATTACGGCCCGACCGCCGTCACCGACCGAAACGACCATCAGACCGCGGTCTCCCGAGGCGGCTGTCGAGCCGCCACCGGCCTCCGAGAGCGCAGCGGCGACGCAGCCGGAAGATCCGTCACCCTCCAGAACGGACTTCTCCGGGCTGATCCACAAGGCGGCAGAGCGCTACCATCTCGATCCCGCCCTGATCTCATCGATCATTGAAACGGAGAGCAACTTCGATCCGAAGGCCGTCTCGGATGCAGGGGCACAGGGCCTGATGCAGCTGATGCCGCAGACCGCGCACGAATTGAAGGTGACCGATCCGTTCGATCCGGCCCAGAATATCGACGGCGGCAGCCGTTACCTGTCACACCTAATGAAGCGCTATCACGGCGATGCGAAACTGGCGCTGGCGGCCTACAACTGGGGCATGGGAAACCTTGAGAAACAGCCCGAGAGGATGCCGGCGGAGACCAAGCACTATATCGCCGATGTCATGGCACGCTGGGACCGGAACAGGAGCACCACCGCATAGGAACCGCTTAGGGGCTCAATCCGTCGAGGCGACGATATGGTAGACATCGGTGACCGTCGATTTACCCTTGAAGGTGACGCTTCTGAAAAAGCGGCAGTGCTCCTCGACCAACGACCGCGGTACCATCCGCAACCCATCCTCCGTGATCAGCGCCTGAAACGGCGAGGCCATCCCGCACAGCCTGGCGGCGGTATTGACGACGTCGCCGATCACGGTGAACTCCTTGCGCTCCGCCGTACCAAGCAACCCGAGCAACACGCGTCCCTCGCTGATCCCGAAGCCGACCGGACAGTCCGGCATATCGACCTCTGGGCACCTCTCGGAGAGGCGATCGAGCATCTCCAACACACAGGTCACCGCCTTCTCGCCACGATCATCGCCGGAAAAACAGGCCAGCAGCCCGTCACCCAGAAACTTGTTGACGCTGCCACCATGGGCCAGCACCAACCGGGTCTGAACCGCCAGGCTGGCATTGATCGCCGCGTAGACATCGCGGGGCGCATATGTCTCGGAAAGGGCGGTAAAGCCGCGCATATCACTGAAGAGGACGGTCATGTCGACATCGAGGGCAAGATCGGGGGGGAAGTCATTCCCGTATTTCATCACCATATCGACGGTTTCGGGCGGCAGAAACGAGGTGATCGGCAGGTGCCCATCCGACCCGGGCGCCCACTGAAGAGAATCGCTCTTTTTCATCAACCAGACAGGGAACCGTTTTGCAAGTTCCACTCCTCCCTACGGATGGCCGCCTCGCCTCATAAGCCATACCGTAACACCCACAAAAAACGACTTTACACCGCACCCTGACCGTTTCCAACGGGTAATACGGCAGCCTGCCATTGATTGCGCATATGGTCTGAGACTAGCATCAGAGTGTGATCATCAACCGCCTGCATACCGGACACGCATGAGACTTCCGACACTGTGATACTGAAACTGCTGACCTACAACATGCAGGCGGGCATCGGAAGCCGCCGCTTCCGGCACGTTTTCACGCACGGCTTCCGCTATATCGTGCCGCACAGCCAAGCCAAGACGAACCTCGATGCCATTGCAGAGATGGTCGGCCAATTCGACTTGGTCGCCCTGCAGGAGGCGGACAGCGGCTCATTCCGAACCCGATACGTCCACCAGACCGAGTATCTGGCACAGAAAGCCGATATCCCCTACTGGCACAGCCAAGTGACGAAGAACATCGGCGAGATCGCCCGGATGAGCCTCGGCCTGCTCTCCCGCCACCCACTCGAAAGCATCACCGAACACCGGCTTCCCGCCTCCAAACACGGCCGGGGCGCACTGGAGGCCATCGTTCGAGTCCAGGATCGAAAGATCGCCGTCTTCGCGACCCATCTATCTCTGCGAAAGGCGAGCCGGATGCGACAGATCCGTTTTCTAGCACAGAAGATCAACCATCACGAAAGCGCCATTCTGATGGGCGATCTCAACTGTACGCCGGATTCCGAGGAGTTCGCCCACCTGATCGCCCATACGAATCTGGCCAACCACCAACGGCAGCGCCATCCCGCCACTTTTCCCAGCTGGCGCCCACTGAAAGGACTCGACCATATTCTGGTTACACGCGATATCACCATCGAGGCCGTGGATACCCTACCGTTCCTCTGTTCGGACCACCTGCCGTTGCATGCGGCGGCCCGCCTGTCAAAAACCGACTGACACCGGTTCTAAAAACGCAACTCTGTAAAGCCTGATGGCAGGATTAGCCAATTGACGATGGCACCGCAATCAAAAAGGAGCTCCCCGTTTCCGGGAAGCCCCCTACACACGCAAGGAGAGTGGTGTGTTCGGTGATCTCCGTCTCGCTGTATCCCGGGCCCGGTGGCCAAGCCTTCACGCGAGGAAGAGAGTAATTCGCTCGTTCGTTTTCAGTGTATCACGGATTTTGAAAACGCAAGTCCTCTGAATGGATAGTACTCATGCAACCATTGCATAACGAGGCTCATCAGACTTAGGCGCAAGTACAAGAAGATCACGAACCGTCCGCCCATATCTGTCTGCCTGATCAAGCTTGTGATAATTAACAGGAAGAGTCCCGCGCACAGCCGCGACATGAGCAACGGTGTAGCCATAATCGGTCGCTAGCTCCCACTGATTAAAGTCCTCCGGCAGCTTGCCCTCTTGGGCAATCTGGTGAGCCACAGGCCAACCATACTTATCGACTAACCCCCACCCCTCGGAATCCGCTGGTAGCTTCCCGTTTCGGGCCGCCTTCAGTGCTTGTTCATGCTTCATAACCACCTCCTCAGTAAGAACGTTTGTTATGAGCATACCGACTTCTAAAAAAACGCAAGCCCACTGATTGGGCATCTATTGACGCCACATGGAGCAGTAATACGTAGGGGGTGGTGACATCCCTACGTCACCAAAGACGAGTTATGGCCGAACCTCGCCGGTCGGCTATTGCAACAGGGTGCTGAATTGAGTGCAATCTGCAGTGGATGAACTGGAAACCGAGTTTTCCCAGTCAATGGATACCTATTTCGAGCACTACAAGAAGACCGACACACGCCCAGACAAACCTTATTCAGGCCGCCTCAACTTCCCGACTTTCCAGATCTTCTTGTCCGCCTAACGATAGCGGAAGCCAGCGAGCGAAAAAGCCTCAATGAGTGGGCGATGGAACGACTCGATCACGCTGCATAACAAGGTTGGATCGAACCTAATAATACAAATAGCAAAAAAGAAGCCCCGGCGGGGAGGCCGGGGCTCTTGAACAATTCGGTGCAACTAGGGAGGGGAGGAGGGAATGTGGCACCGAATTACCGATACTATAACGCGCCATTATGGAGAATCGGTGAATAATACATTAAATCTTCTTAATATTCGCACCTGTAACAGTATATCTGGCTGGGGGACTAGGATTCGAACCTAGGTTGACGGAGTCAGAGTCCGTAGTCCTGCCGCTAGACGATCCCCCAATTCAGCGCGAAAGCTTATAAATTACGGGCCAAAAGTCAATGTCTCAGGCGCGGCTGATAATATTCACCGACTTAATTCTTCAAGAGTTCCGTCAGCGCCTGTTCGTCCAAGGTCGCCACCCCCAGTTCCACCGCCCTATCGTACTTCGAACCCGGCTTCTCGCCCGCAATCACAGCCGTAGTTTTCCCGGAAACACTGCCGGTGACCCTCGCTCCCAATGTCTGTAGTCGCTTTTTGGCCTCGTCCCGGGTCATACCATGCAGCGTACCTGTCAACACATAGGTATTACCCGATAACGGCTGTTCGACCTCCTTTGTCACCTCTTCCGGCCAGTGGACACCGGCACCGATCAGGTGCTCGATCACTTCACGATTGTGGGGCTGTGCAAAGAAGGTAGTGATATGGCGAGCTACCACCGGTCCCACTTCGTTCACTTGTTGTAGCACCTCATCATCCGCCGCCATCAACGCATCGAACGAAACGAAATATGTTGCCAACATGCGCGCCGTGGCCTCGCCGACCTCGCGAATCCCCAGCGCATAGATAAATCGGGACAGGGTCGTATCCTTACTCTGCTCGATGGCCCGGAGGAGGTTAGATGCCGACTTCTCCCCCATACGCTCCAGCTCTAGGAGCTGTGCCAGACGCAGGTCATAGAGATCACCGGCATGCCTGACCAGTCCGGCGGCCAGAAGTTGCTCCACCAGCTTGTTTCCAAGGCCGTCGATGTCCATGGCCCGACGCGAGGCAAAATGCTTGATCGCCTCCTTGCGCTGCGCCGGACAGTAGAGCCCTCCCGAACAGCGAGCCACCGCCTCGCCCTCGGCCTGCGCCACCTCGGAACCGCATACCGGACAGTGCGCCGGCAAGGCGATGCCGACCGTATTCTCCGGGCGCTTCCCCTTCAGCACACGCACTACTTCGGGAATCACATCACCGGCCCGGCGTACGACCACCGCATCCCTCACATGGACATCCTTACGTCGAATCTCATCCATATTGTGCAGCGTGGCGTTACTCACTGTCACCCCACCAACGGTGATCGGTTCCAGACGCGCGACCGGCGTCAGTGCACCGGTCCGCCCCACCTGGAAGTCGACGGAGCATATCGTGGTCACCGCCTCCTCGGCGGGAAACTTGTGCGCGATGGCCCAGCGCGGTGAACGCGACACCTCTCCCAGCTGCGCCTGCAGGGAGAAATCGTCCACCTTGTAGACTAGACCGTCGATCTCGTAATCAAGGTTCGGGCGCCTCTGCTGCCAGACGGCATAGGATACCAGCAACGCCTCGACGCCCTCCGCCCTGTCCGTCTCCTGCACGGTGAAGCGCATCGCCTCCAGCCTCTGCAACAGCGCCGACTGGGTGGAGGCGACCGCCTCGCTCCCCACTCCGGCACCGTATGCAAAGAAGTTGAGGCTGCGTCTGGCCGTCACCTTCGCATCAAGCTGGCGCAGCGAGCCTGCGGCCGCGTTGCGGGGGTTGGCAAACGGCTGTTCGCCCTCCTCCTCTTTGGCCCGATTCAGCTTCTCGAAAGCGGCCCGAGACATATAGACCTCGCCGCGAACCTCCAGCAGCGGCGGCACATCGTCGCCATCTAGCCGCCACGGGATATCGGAGACGGTGCGTATATTGTCGGTGACATCCTCGCCGATCCGGCCGTCGCCACGTGTGGCGGCCACGACCAGCACCCCCTCTTCATAGCGGAGATTGACGGCAAGGCCGTCGATTTTGGGTTCGATGATGTAACGTACGGCGGAAAGATCGAGCCCCTTGCGGACACGCCGGTCAAATTCCCTGACCTCGTTCTCGTCGAAGGCGTTGGCCAGTGACAGCAGCGGCACCACATGCTCGCGGGAGCTAAAAGCCTGGCTGACCGGCGCGCCCACCGTACGGGTGGGAGAATTCTCCGGCACCGGCTCGCCCAGCTCGGTCTCCAGCTGCTCCAGCTTGCGCAGCAACCGGTCGTACTCGGCATCCGGCACGCTCGGCGCGTCCAGCAAGTAATATCGGTAATTGTGCTCGCGCAGCTCGGCGCGAAGGACACGGATGCGTTTTCTTAACGCCTCCTTCAACCCTGATGCGATTCGTTCAACATGTTTTTGATCGTGTTCACGATCTTGGGCGACATCCACTCGACAGACCCGACTAGGTGATAACGAACCCGCCCCTGCCGGTCGATCAGGAAGGATTCGGGATAGCGGTATACGCCATAACGCTGCGATACCGCGTTGCTCTTGTCATGCAGCACCTCGAACGGGATGCTGTATTCGCGCACAAAGCTGGCCAGTTCGCTGGAGTCCTGGTCCACGGAGACCGCCACGACCTTCAGCCCCTGCGATTTCATCTTGTTGTACAGCGTCACCATGGAGGGCATCTCCTGGCGGCACGGCGGGCACCAGGTGGCCCAGAAGTTCAGCAGCACGACCTGCCCTTTCGGCAGCTGTTTCAGGTGTCCGTCCAAGTCGGGAAGAGAGAATACCGGTGCCGTACGCCCCTCGGCCACCTTCGACTGCGCCGAAGGCAACGCATACCAGGTGGCGACACCAATAACCGCCAATAATGCTCCCATAGACAACCAGCGTTTCAGCATGACACCTCCCGAAGAACCGTCCGCAGGCCCTCCGCCGTGATACGATGTTTAAAACGTAGCTCGCCGTTGATCAGCACAACGGGCACATCCTGACCGAACCGGGCGAGCAGATCCGCATCCCTGTCGACATCCACCGACTCCCATTCACACAGGCCGTCGCCGGCCACCTGCTGGACCACCGCCTTGGCTTCGTCACACAGGCCGCACACGGCACGCCCAAGCACCTGCACACAGGGAAGCCGGCTCATCGACCTTTCCGCTCCGGCGGCAGCCGGAGGATTGCAAAGACGGTGCTGCCATGACGATTGAGCAGGAACTGTACCACATCCCCCGGCTTGAACCGGGAGGCGATCGCGTTGAACTGATCGAGACTCTTCAACGGCCGGCGGTTGATCTGGAAAATAACATCACCACGCTCGATGCCGGCCTGACTGGCCGCCGAACCCGGCTGGACCTCCTGCACCACGACGCCATGCGTGATGTTCACGTCGAGCTGCCGTGCCAGATCAGGCGTCAGATCGTCCAGCACCATTCCCGTATCGGAGACCGTTTCGTGCCGGTGCCGATGACTCCTCGATGCCCGGGTGGCCTCTTCCGGCATCTTCTCGACCCGGGCCGTAATGGTCATGGGATGGCCGTCACGAACCAGCCGTACCTTGATCCGGTCACCGGGCTTGTGACTCGAAATAAGAATCGGAAGATCGTGCACGCTCTTGATCGGCGTATCGTCCACACCCACGATCACGTCGCCGGGCTTGATCCCGGCCTTGTCGGCCGCCGAATCCTTCTTCACCTGACGCACCAGAGCGCCCTGCTTGCTCTTCAGGCCAAGCGCCTGCACCGTGTCGTCGTCGACCTCGGTGATATAGACCCCCAGCCGGGCACGGGTGACATGGCCGGTCTTGCGCAACTCGTTGATAATGGGCTTGGCCATATTGATCGGGATGGCAAAACCGATGCCGTTGTTGCCGCCGTCCCGGGAGTAGATCGCCGTATTGATTCCGACAACCTCGCCCGCCGTATCGAAAAGAGGTCCGCCGGAGTTGCCGGGGTTGATGGCAGCATCGGTCTGGATGAAATGGTCATAGGGTCCGGCACCGATCACACGCCCCTTGGCGGATACGATGCCGGCCGTCACCGTCTGTTCGAGCCCGAACGGATTACCGATCGCCACCACCCAGTCGCCGACACGGAGTTTGTTGGAATCGCCGAGATGAACCGTCGCCAACCCCTTGGCATCGACCTTCAGCAGCGCCACATCAAGCTTCGTGTCCGCACCGATCACCTTGGCCTTGTACTCCTTGCCCTTGTCGGTCTTGACGACGATTTCGTCGGCGCCGTCAATCACATGGTTGTTGGTGACGACATAGCCGTCCGACGAAATGATGAAACCGGTACCGAGCGCATGACGCTCCTGCGGGGGCCTGTGCTTGAAGAAATCGTGAAAATAGCGATCGAACGGGGAGCCGTGAGGCATGCCGCGGGGGAATCCCGGCGGGCTTTCATCACGGCTGATCTGTGTGGTACTGATATTCACCACTGCATCGCCCTGAGAGGCCGCCAGATCGGCGAAACTGTTGGGCATCGCATGGGCCCATGCAGGCGAGAGGAGAAGAACAACAAGAAAGAATCCGAACGATTTAGCTAGCTTCACGCATACACTCCTTTGGACAGGCATATCACGGCTATCACCGTATGACGCAAACATGAAATGCGGATGAAGCCATCTCAAAAGGAGCGCTCTACCGGCGCCGAAGCAGCGGAATCGGCACGGCCTGTGCACGCTCCTTGATCGACACGATGGCTGCCTCGATCCGATCGTCATGGCGGGAACGCAGTGCCACCCAGACATAGGCCGCGACCAGACCGGCCATGCTGCCCGCCACCGCCCACAGGTCGGGCGTCGCCGCACGCAACAGGTGTGCCACGCGGAGAGAGAGCAGACCGAAGGCGAAGAATGCGAACATCGGCACACCGTAGAGGCGAAGTGCCGCACGCAGCAACACGCCCTCCTGAACAGCCACGATCACGGTATCGCCCACGCCGGCCCCGACACCGTTACGAACGCGCATCTCGACCATGCGCTCGACCCATGACCCGAGCGTGCTGCAGGAACTCTTGCCGGCGCACTGGCCGCACGCGCTGGCTCGCTGCCCGCGCACTAGGGCCTCGTCATCCCGCACATCCACAACCACGACCGTCTGTTCCATCAGCGCACTCTCAAGCGGATACCCATATGAATTGATTTCGACAACATCATCGACAGTTTACCGTAATATGTCATAAAGCGTAAGCTGCGCCTACCCGCGACACGGATGGAGAGATATGGCGGATTCGCACCTGACATTCGATTACCTGATCATCGGCAGTGGCGCCGCGGGCCTTCTGGCCGCCTATCGGCTGGCACCCCATGGCCGCATCGCCATTGTCAACAAGGGCGACTTCGCCGACTCCAACACCTATCAGGCCCAGGGAGGCATTGCCGGCGTCACCGACGAAGGGGACACGTTTGAGGCGCATGTCGCCGACACCATCCGGGCCGGCGCGGGCCTCTGCCATGAGGAGATCGTCCGCGACATCGTGGACCGCGGCGGCGAGGTGATTCGGGAGCTGATCGAGCTGGGCACCAACTTCGACACCAGCGAAGGACGCCTTCATCTGACCCGGGAGGGCGGACACAGTCAACGCCGCATCGCGCATGCCAAAGATGCCACCGGTCGGGCCATCGGCGAGGCGCTTCTGAAAAAGGTACGGGAACACCCCAATATCGTCTGCCTGCGACACCACATGGCCGTGGATCTGATCACCGCACGCCGCCTCGGCCGCTATGCCCTAGGCCCGGATCGTTGCCTCGGTGCCTACATCCTCTCTCCCGAGGGAGAGGTCACGACCATCTCGGCCAAACAGACCATCTTGGCTACAGGCGGCTCCGGCAAGGTCTACATGTATACATCCAACCCGAACGGAGCGACCGGCGACGGCATCGCCATGGCGTGGCGGGCCGGCTGTTCGGTTATGAACCTCGAGTTCATCCAGTTCCACCCCACCTGTCTCTTTCATACCGAGGCGCGCACCATCCTGCTCACCGAGGCGCTTCGCGGCGAGGGCGCGCAACTGATCGACCGGAAGGGGCGGCGATTCATGGCGGACTACGACGAACGCGGAGAGCTGGCACCGCGCGATATCGTTGCACGCGCCATCGACCATGAGATGAAGCGCTCCGGCAGCGATCACCTCTTTCTCGATGCCCGGCCACTGGGCGATGCCAAGATCGAGACGCATTTCCCCAATATCCTGGAAAGGCTGCACGACCTCGGCATCGACATGCGTACCGATCCCGTTCCCATCGTGCCGGCGGCCCACTATATGTGCGGTGGCGTCCGAACCGACATTGCCGGCCGGAGCGGCATCGAAGGGCTCTATGTTATTGGTGAATCCGCCTGTACCGGCCTGCACGGCGCCAATCGACTGGCCAGCAACTCCCTGCTTGAGTGTCTGGTGATGGCCGACTACTGCGCCGAGGCGATCCAGCAATCCGGCATGGAGCCACTGGACATCCAGCTGCCGGTCTGGGACTCGAGCGGCGTCGTGCCCGAAACGGAACGGATACAGATCAAACAGAACTGGGACGAGATCCGCGCCACGATGTCCAACTATGTCGGCATCGTACGCTCCAACGAACGTCTGCGTCGGGCCCGGCGCAGACTGGCCATGATCCGGCAAGAGATTGCCAGCTACTACTGGCAACATCCAATCGGTCGCGATCTCATCGAACTGCGCAACCTCTCGCTGGTCGCCGAACTGATCATCCGTTCGGCACAAGAGCGCAAGGAGTCACGCGGACTCCACTACTCCACCAACTACCCGGACACCCTGCCCGAAGCCCACGACACCACTCTGGCACCGGAACCGCTATGAGCGAATCGTGCCGGCGGATCAGGATCTACGGACGTGTTCAGGGTGTTTTCTTCCGCCACCACACCAAACAGCAGGCCAAGCATCTCGGCATCAGCGGCTGGGTTCGCAACCTGCCAGACGGAAGCGTTGAAGCGGTGATCTGCGGCAGCACAGAGCAACTCGACCGGATGGAATCATGGCTGGCCGAAGGGCCGGAGGGCGCCAACGTCGAAAAGATGGAGAGCCGCATCGATCAGCTCGGTGACTGGAGCGGTTTCGAGATCCGCAGCTGACCCACGACGAGGCATCACATATCGAGCTTGTGTGCCGCCCATTCGCCCCCTGCGGCGCCAAGCATCGCCTCCCAGTCGGCGAAATCGGAGACCGAACGGATAAATGCATTCCACTTCTCTTCCGGAACCGACTCAAAATCCGTCTGACTCCCGATATCGAAACCGCTGGCCGCAAACAACTCCTCGACATCGGCAAAGCGGGTATGCTGAGACACAAAGGCCGGCGTCAGCAACTCGTCCAACGGGACATTGCGTGACGCATCCGAACGCTGCTCCTCCTTGCGATCAAGCTCCGCCAGCTTCTTGTCCAGCTTCTTGTTGAGCTCTTCGAGATCGGACATATCAATCATCGATTCCTCCTAGCCCGGTCACCTAGAGGCGTTCCCCGGGTCTTTTTCACTGGGCATTGAAAAGCAACGGCACCCAAAATACAACCGGCTTTCGTACCGAAAAAAAAGAGGCCGCGCATCAGCGCGGCCTCTTCATGCATCGGGGATGGCCGATCAGGCCTCGGGTGCACTCTCCACGATATCTGCGATATCGCTGTCGCCGAGCTGGTCGACCAGCTCGATCACCGCCATTGGTGATGCGTCGCCGGCGCGATATCCGGTCTTGATGATCCGGGTATACCCACCGGCACGATCGGAGAAAAGCGGTGCCACATCATTGAAGAGGCGATCCACGATCGGGCGATAACGCAGGCTGGAGAGCGCGCGGCGACGGGCATGCAGACTGCCGTCCTTGCCGAGTGTGATGAGCTTCTCGACATAGGGGCGCATGGCCTTGGCCTTGGCATGGGTCGTCTCAATACGCCCATGTGTCAGAAGTGCAGTGGCCAAGTTGGCCAAAAGGGCGCGACGGTGCGCGCTGACGAGCCCCAGGGAACCACGGTGTTTACGATGACGCATAATCCTTACCTCTCGTCGTACTTAACTGTCGGCAACATCGGCCTGCTCGGGCGGCCAGTTGTCGACCTGCATGCCGAGCTTGAGACCCATCTGCTCCAGCACCTGCTTGATTTCGGTCAGGGACTTGCGGCCGAAGTTGGGGGTCCGAAGCATCTCCTGCTCGCTGCGCAACACCAGATCACCCACATAGAAGATATTATCGCTCTTCAGGCAGTTCATTGAACGCACCGAGAGATCGAGATGATCGATCGGCTGCTTGAGCATCTCCTCGAGGTTCTCCTCAGAACTGGCACGCGAGCTGACATCCTCCAGCGCCTCGAAGTCGATGAAGACGGCCAGCTGATCCTTGATGATCTGGGCGGCCATGCCGATGGCATCCTCGGGCGACAGGGCACCGTTGGTCTCGATCTCCATGATCAGCTTGTCATAGTTGGTCTTCTGACCCACACGGGCGGCCTCGACACGCGTTGCCACCGAACGGATCGGAGAAAACGAGGCATCGACAAGCAAGGTGCCGACGGGCTGCTCGCTCTCGGCACGATCCTGAGCCGGCACATAGCCGCGACCCTTCTCGACCACGGCCTCCATCTTAAGCACGCCATCCTCGTTGAGGTGGGCAAGCTCCAGATCGGGGTTCAGAACCTGCATATCGCCGGAGGTCTGAAGATCACCGGCAGTGACCACGGCCGGCCCCTTGATGTCGAGCTTCAGGGTATGGGAATCCTCGCCCTCCATCCGGATATCGAGCTCCTTCAAGGCCAGCACGATATCGAGCACATCCTCGCGAACGCCCTTGATGGTATCGAACTCATGCATCACACCATCGATACGCACCGCCGTCACTGCCGCACCGGACAGGGAGGACAACAACATCCTGCGCAGACTGTTACCGAAGGTTGTCCCGTAGCCGCGTTCCAGCGGCTCAAAGACTATTTTTGCTGCACGGCCGGGAATCGTCTCTTCAACCGTCACCTTACGAGGCTTGATCAGATGCATGAAAACCTTCCCTCTTTACTTGGAGTAGAGCTCAACGATGAGCTGCTCATGAATTCCGGGATCCAACTGCTCACGAGCCGGAAGCTCGCGCAGGGTTCCCTGTTTGGCGGCCAGATCGACATCCAGCCACTCGGCGACACCCTTCTGGGATGCGGCCTCGGCTGAAGCCACCGTACGCAGGTGCTCCTTGGCCTTCTCGCAAAGCTCAATCCGTCCGCCGATACGCACACGGTAGGACGGAACATTGACCACCTTGCCGTTGACCAGCACATGTTTGTGACGAACCATCTGCCGTGCCTCGACACGGGAGCTGGCCAGACCCATGCGATAAATCACATTGTCCAGACGCGACTCCAGAATCTGGAGCAGGTTCAGACCCGTCACGCCCGGCATGCGGTCCGCGATGGTGAAGTAACGACGGAACTGCTTCTCCTGCAGGCCGTAGATACGCTTCACTTTCTGCTTCTCACGCAGCTGTGTGCCGTAGTCGGATACTTTGGTACGACGGCCCTGGCCATGCATGCCTGGCGGGTAGGGGCGACGCTCGATCGGACACTTGTCCGAATAGCATTTACCACCCTTCAGGAACAGCTTCTCGCCTTCACGGCGACATAGGCGACACTTGCCGTCCAGATAACGTGCCATATCTCTGCTCTCCTAAACTTAAACGCGGCGCCGCTTCGGTGGGCGGCAGCCGTTATGGGGAATCGGTGTGACATCACGGATCGCGGTCACGTTCAGCCCGGCAGCGGCAATGGCACGGATGGCCGACTCGCGACCGGAACCCGGACCACGCACCAAGACGGAGACGTTCTTGACGCCATGGTCCATGGCCTTGCGCGCTGCCTCTTCGGCAGCCACCTGCGCGGCAAACGGGGTACTCTTGCGCGAACCCTTGAAACCGGAGCCGCCGCTGGTCGCCCAGCTGATCGCATTACCGGATTCATCCGAAAAGGTGATGATCGTATTGTTAAACGAAGCCCTGATATGCGCCACTGCGGTGGCGATATTCTTACGCTTGCGCTTCTTCGCTGCTGTATTTGGAGCTGCCATTCAATACCTCGTCCTTATTTCTTCTTGCCGGCAACTGCGCGGCGAGGGCCCTTACGCGTACGCGCATTCGTCTTGCTGCGCTGACCCCGCACGGGAAGACCTCTGCGGTGACGCAGCCCCCGGTAGCAGCCCAGGTCGGTCAACCGCTTGATGTCCATCGAGACCGTGCGGCGAAGATCGCCCTCCACCACGAAGTCCGTATCAATCGCACTACGGATGCTGGAAACGTCCGACTCGGACAAATCCCTCACCCGCGTATCGGGATTGATCCCGGCCTTGGCCAGCAGCTTCCTGGAGCTGGATAGACCAATGCCGTAGATATAGGTCAGCGCGATCTCAACGCGCTTCTGGGTCGGAATATTTACACCGGCTATACGAGCCACTTTCTTGCCTCCTTGGGGCGTCCTGAAAAAGGTGCGCGAGGCTAGCGATCATGCGCCGCTCACGCAAGTTGAATCGGACGCTAGCCCTGACGCTGTTTATGACGGGGATTCTCGCAGATGATACGAACCACACCCCTACGCCGAATCACACGGCAGTTCTTGCACATCTTTTTTACCGAAGCACGGACCTTCATGGGTTACTCCCTACTCGCCAACCTGTGGCAAATACTTATTTTTCGCGGTAACTGATACGTCCGCGGGACAGATCATAGGGAGAGATCTCCACTGTCACGCGGTCACCGGGCAGAATGCGGATATAGTACTTGCGCATCTTGCCCGAGATGGTGGCGAGCAATTCGTGCCCGTTCTCAAGCTTCACCTTGAACATAGCGTTGGGAAGCTTCTCAACCACCTCACCGGTCATCTCTATAATATCTTCTTTTGCCATATCTCTACTTCGCTACCGCCTCTTTCAATAGCAGGTAGACCTGCTCGACATCTCCGCCTGCATCGACCCTGCGGAACCCAGAACGGCCGGCATAATACTCCAGCAACGGCTCGGTCTGCTTCTGATATACATCCAGCCGCTGCGCGATTACCTCTTCGCGATCATCGTCGCGCTGATACAACTCGCCGCCACACCGGTCGCAACGTCCCTCATGACGGGGGGGCGAATAATGCCGATGAAATCCGAAACCGCAAGCCCTGCATGTCAGCCGCCCGCTCAGCCGTTCCAGAAGCTGCTCCCGCGGCGCATCCATGAACAGCACGCGATCGATCTCGATCCGGTTCCTGGCCAGCATCTCATCCAGCGCCTTCGCCTGCGGCACGTTACGGGGAAAACCGTCGAGCAGGAAACCGTTGGCGGCATCGTCACCGGCGATACGCTCTTCGATCATGCCGATCACTACCTCGTCCGGCACCAGTTCGCCGGCATCCATATACTGCTTCGCCTTCTGCCCCAGAGAGGTCCCTTCACGCACGGCGGAGCGAAGGATATCGCCGGTGGCGAACTGGGCGATGCCCAGCTCCTTGGACAGACGGACTCCCTGCGTTCCCTTGCCGACACCCGGTGGTCCAAACAGGACAAGATACATCAGCGTCCTGTCTTCAGGCGGGCCTGCTTCATCAAGCCTTCATACTGATGCGAAAGCAGATGGGACTGAATCTGGGCCATGGTGTCCATGGTGACGACCACGACGATCAGAAGACTCGTGCCGCCGAAATAGAAGGGCACGGAGAGCTCGGAGATCAGATACTGCGGCAGCAGGCAGACCAGCGTGACGTAGACTGCACCTGTCACCGTCAAACGGGTCAGCACGGTGTCGATATACTCCGCCGTCTTCTGCCCCGGACGAATGCCCGGAATGAAGCCGCCGTACTTCTTGAGGTTGTCGGCAGTCTCCTTGGGGTTGAACACGATCGCCGTATAGAAGAAACAGAAAAAGACGACCAGTACGGAGAACAGCAGCATATAGAGCCAGCTTCCGGGGTTCAGCAAGGCCGACACGTCACCCAGCCAACTGAAGCCCTTCACACCACTGGTAAACTGCGCAAAGGTCGCCGGCAGCAGGATCAGACTGGAGGCAAAGATCGGAGGAATCACACCCGCCGTATTGACCTTCAACGGAAGGAATGAGGCCTTGCCGCCATACATACGGCTACCGACCTGTCGTTTGGCGTACTGCACGGGAATACGGCGCTGGGCACGCTCCACCCAGACCACCACGCCGGTCACGATAACCGCCAGCGCGAACAGTCCTAGTACGGTAAAGGCCGTGTATTCGCCGGTACGCGCAAGTTCCAGCGTACTGCCCACCGCGCGCGGCAGTCCGGCCGCAATACCGGAAAAGATGATCAGAGAGATGCCGTTTCCGATACCCCGCTCGGTGATCTGCTCGCCGACCCACATCAGGAAGACCGTGCCGGCCGTCAGTGTCAGCACCGTCATCAAACGGAAGGACCAGTCGGGGTCGATGACCGCCGGCATACCGTTAACGGAG